>Ga0302200_10003172_pt1 | contig 14067 bp, 14 predicted proteins | sample II_Bog_N3_1_FD_194585 | JGI IMG/M metagenome (GOLD analysis project Ga0302200, IMG submission 194585) | Peat permafrost microbial communities from Stordalen Mire near Abisko, Sweden - II_Bog_N3_1 | ecosystem: Environmental > Terrestrial > Soil > Wetlands > Peat | place: Sweden: Abisko... | reverse complement strand
GGCGGGAGGGGTGTGCCCTCTGCTGTGATTGGGAGTATTGTGCTAGTTTTGTCCAGTCTCAAATGCCTTTCGGCGGGAGGGGTGTGCCCTCGCTACTAACAGCCACCATTATATGAGAATACTTATTGGGTCTCAAATGCCTTTCGGCGGGAGGGGTGTGCCCTCTTCATGCATTGCAAATAATTGTCAGAGAGCCTGTTAAAAGTCACAAATGCGTAACCCCTGCACAAATAATATATAGAGTGCTGGGCAATGCGAGTATATTGAAATGACTGTTTCATAACAAACCAATTATAAGCATGTTATGACAATGCGTAATCCCGGATTACCAGATAAGCGTTGCTCCATATTCAACAGGAGCCATTCGCCCCATGCGATGGACCTCTCTGCGACAGCGTGCACACAGGGGGTAAATTCGGATATTGTCTTCCTCAACTTCGATGAGTTCGCGTATCTGGGAAATAATAAAGGGAAGCTGCTCCGATGGGAGTTCTACTTCAAACACGGAATTCTGAATGCGCAAACCCACACCTTGTAAAAACCGCGCCAGGCGATTCCGTCGCCTATCACCTTCCTCCGAGGATGGGATGTCATAAGAAACTAAGTAGAGCATATTTCCAGGTCTAGGCACGGGGTTGGATGTATCGAAGGGGTCGCATTAATCGGCAAATAAATCTCATGAAGGGCGAAGCTTTTCATATTTGCTATCAGCGTAGTAGGGAATGAACTCTTGAAGATTCCGTTCCATGGCAGAAGCAACGAACTTTTCAGCCTCTTTCAGTAACAGGTAGCCGGGAGATGAAAGATCGCGCCCAAGTCCCTCGTCGCACTCCCGAGACCAGTCGTGAAATATTTTAAGCAGTTCGATTCTTCCCTCTCTCGTGATAAGGATTCCATTGGGATAGTTATCGATGAAATGCTTCTCCGAAAGTGTTTTCAGATTCAGGAGGCGTAGGGCAAGACGGTCCGCCAAGAGTGCCCGGAATGGCTCGATGAGATCAAGCGCAAGGGTCGGTCTGCGGGGTTCGTTTACATGGAGGTAACCGATGTAGGGATCGAGTCCTACGGCCTCGCAATAGGAGTGCATCATATTGGTCAGCACAGCATAGCAGTAAGATAGTAAGGAGTTCACAGGATCCTTGGGTGGTCGGCGATTCCGTCCCTCAAATCTCGTCCACGAGATGCGTAGCATCTTGGCGAATGCCTCGTAATACAACTTCCCAGCCATTCCCTCGATGCCCATGAGGGACTCTCTGCCCTGAGCAGCTGCCACGCGCGCAGCCAACTCTTCAATGGCCGGGAGATTTTCTTTCACGCAGGCTTTCGGGTGATTGCCCGCGTAGATCCGCAGTCCATGAATGGCATTGCAAATCTTGGCATGAACTAGCCGCTTGGCGATTCCCAGTGAGGTCCTGACATCAAGCAGGGCGGCGGACTGGCCGATTCGCGAAGCGGCATCATGCTTCCAAGGAGGGACAAGCCGGGCCTCAACCCTCCCCTCCATATCCAGGAACGTTACCGGGACTCCGGTACATGCAAGTCTCCCGAGAGCCTTACGACTAGCTTCGACACCCGCAAAAAGCATGACTCCGTCTACCGCGGATGGAGGAACCCGACAAATCCTCTTCCCCTTGGAGCGAAGAGTATAGAAGGAGCTGTCCACCGCAAGGGTGGTCTCGGGATTGGTGATGGCGATTAGGGGCATGGCTGTGGTTCAGATCATTCCGTGTTCCAACTGCGAGACAATGCTCCAGCCTGCGGCCTCCACCATCCCGAAGCTAATAGCTGGAGCAACTATCTGACCAAGGAAGGGAATAAATTTGGAAGCCTCCTTGACGATGACGTTGAGTGGTTGCTTAAGAATCACATCCTTGATGGCTGCGATTGCGGCAGCTTCCGCAACAGCCTTAGGTATGCTTCGACCGAAAACAGCGGCGAGTGCTATCGCCATTCCTGTCATTACTGTTAGATCTGTAGCAACCCCCAGACCAGGAATTGGAACCAGGTTACCGACGGCAGCAGCAACGGCTGCTGTATGGATGATCGTGTGGCATTGAGTGTGTTGTTCGTTTGTCATGGGAGGAAAATCTCATCTGCCTGGACGCTCATCAAACACGGGGATGTCCGGGGATGTCTTCCAATCTGCAGATCCGTTACGGAGATTAAACTTCTCAGGATCAAAGTTCACCTGATTTAGGGCACAGGAAATGCCAGCCCTAAGGATCGCCTGCGAATAAAAGTGGCTCCCGGTGGTGCTGTCGAAGAAACGCCCTTGAGGATCGACCATCACATACGACCCACGGATTGTGGAAATGGGTTCCGGGACAATCCTAATGCCGGAAAAGCGTGATGATTCATACTGCGAAACGAAAGAGTCAAACTGCCACGATTCCGGAGTCAGATTCGCAATGTGAGCATCGTTCTGCCCCTCCACCGGCATGGCCTGAAGCAGCTTCCAACGAATGGGTGAGATCTGGCGAATGAGCGCCGAGAGATCATCATCCCAGTTGAGCTGGGAAACCACTGTGTTGACCTTCATACCGATACCAAGCTCTTTAGCGAGGTGTGCAATCTCTAGATAGTGGTTTGTTGGGAGAGCTTCCCCAGTACTCCTTGAAGCTCGTCCAATGCGCTCCTGTCGCTCAGGATCAGCACTGTCGATGCTGAGGGTCAAAAAATCGAGTTTTCCACGAAGAGACTCAAGGAACTGACAATCAATTCGCGAACCGTTCGATACTAGATTGGTGAGGCACCCGTTGTCTTTCGCCAAACTGATGAGATCGAAGATCCAAGGGCAGAGCGTTGGTTCCCCACCGGCGAAGGTTATCTTGCGGAAACCCGAGGAGAGGAGATCAACAAGTCGAAGCATCTCCACTCGTGGAAGCATTCCCTTGCGGAATGATCCACGCTGGTCGTCGAAGGTTGCGTAGCAATAGCGGCAGCCGAAGTTACACTGCCAGAGCAGGTGGTAGTTGACCGTGTAGTCGAGGCGAGTGTCGCCGTGTGTCTGTGCATGGGATTTGTCCATGCGCCAAATCTATGTCACATAGCGCCCTACGCGACTTCTGGGATGTCCTAGGACATTCGAGGCGATATGGCTTGAAATCAGTCCCTAACTGATTTCAAAGCCAACTCTCGCACGTTCGGGTGCTAGATATGAAATGGCCCCACCAAGCCCCGCTTTTTCAAGTTTCTCTCGAAGAGTGTTAAGAGCCCTGTTTATGTCTTCTATGCTTATGCCACCAGAAAATCGCTCCAGCGTCGTATCAGAGGGGTTATTCTTTTTCCACTCGATCACAAAGTTGTTAAGATCCGGCACGGCATCATCGCGATTCGAATATACAGTATCTCCATTTTTGGCACGCTGCAGAAGAAAGTTTACCAATGTCGCTTCTCTTCCTTTTGACAGCTGTATTGGGCGACCATTTACCTTTAATATGAATGTTTCTATGTCCAACTCAACGGATGGAGCTTTATTGAGAGCACCTTTTTCTTTTCGGGAATAGAGCTGGACTAACCCAGAGAATGTACGGCGAGGTTCGTCGAGTTCTTTGAATTTATTTCTCAACGGGACAAAGCTAATATCTGCTAATTCAATAACGGCTTCGGCCGCTGGCTTCATTATTTCCAATATCTGAAGAGGCTGCGTAGGATAAAAAAAATCACGGCATGTTTCGTAGGGTTCGTTCACGAGAACATGCGTCACGCGGTCAGTTTCTTTACCAACAAGGCTCATTGCGGCATAGAGTAGAGCTCCCATTGTTTTGCGTCCTCCAGCAATACTAGCAATAACATGGTTGTCTTCGGATTCTGTGAGAGGAGATAGAGTATGAATAATAAAATTGGCTGCCTGATCATTATCATTCTTTGTGCGGATGTCCTTGGCTGGTTTTCTGATACCCGTTTCAATATCCGGAATTTCGATTATCCTTATAGATAACTGTAATTTTTTTGAATTCGTAGGGAGCTTTGCTTTAGAAAAGATATCATTTCTTAAACTTTCCCATACAGATCGCTTCCAGCCTTTTTTGGGCTTCAATAGGGTGCTATTAATCTTCTCACTGCCATCTGCCGTGGTAATTACGACAACCTCATCAGGAACTACCGCGGGTGATTCATAGCCAAGTTTCCACACGGTCTCCGTAATGATGGAGGGAGACATTCCACTTACAAGGACAAGCGTAATTAGGGTATTCTGCGTGATAATCGCGACAGCCGGATTTTCATATTCAGGAGTTTTTTCAAAAATTACTGAATTTCTGATCCGCAAGGGCTTCGTCTTAGTGCTTACCTTCGGACTCAAAGATTTGTTTTTTTCCGATGTCATGAATTATCGATGTTTATGATTAAAGATCTCGACTGGGCAGCTGTTCGAGTTTGTCCTTCAAAACAGAATTCACCGCTTGTTCCATATCAATTTTATCGTTTGAGGGATAAGAACTAACCGAATTCATCTTTTCGGGAGGCTTATCAAACTCACGGAAGCTTTCGAACTCAGGTTTTTCAAAGGGTGGGCATCCGAAAGCACCCTCGATTTCGTTGCCAAAGATGCATTCCAATCCGAGTAGGCTTGCTTGCCTGCGGATATCATCGGGGTTTCTAGAACCTGCTGACATTATGCACAGAATCCCACGGGCAAATCTTCCACCGAGTTTCTCCTTCCTTGCCAAGACTGATTCGAGATGTTCCAGAGAGGGAGGGGATGATTTACACGTGATGAGCGCCAGACTTGTTCTCTCTGGTTCATAGGCAAGAAAATCCGTTTCGCCAAAGCCAGCACGCTCTGTAACACCTTTGGGCACTACCCCATGAAGGAATCCAGTGAACCTCGTACTTCTCTCTATACAGCTGTGCACATACCCTTCAAATGCTCCACCATCTAGCAGCATCACTATATTCTTTAAGCGACTTAATTTCTGTTTTAGCGGTTGTTGTTGTCTCCTAGAAACAGCAAGAAACCACTGACCATGATCAGGATTTAATAAGCCTGCACTTTTAGCCGCTAGTAGAAAAGGACGATTATGCTCGTTCTCCTCAAATGGGAGCGGTTCATTTATTGACCGTTCAAGATCAGTCTGCCGCGGCTTGTCATTCACCCCTAGCCCATGTTTTCGAATAACCTCTCGGAGAATTCGTGCTTCATGAGGATGTTCCACCGTGAATGAGAAAGCGGCTTTGCCAAATTCAATTTGTGGACGGGTCGTACCAAGATGTTGCCAATCTCTTTCGAACATCAATCCTTGTGCTGCTAGAATAGTAGGAACATCTAAGTCTCGGGCGAGTTCCGGAAGTTGAACTGGAAGCTTTATCTCCCCTGTGCCCCCTGATCGAAACTCCCTAGGTGAATCGCAATAGATGGAAGGGATCCCGTTCTCCTTCGCAGCCAGCCAAGCTCCGATGCTCATCTCCTTGGTACCACCTGTATAATTGATGATGTGAGAGCCGGGAGTACTCTTTATTACTTCCTCAACAGCGTTCTGCGTTTCCAAGATGCTTGGAGAAGTAGAGGATAAGTTGATTCGTAGAGAAAAATCAGGATTCGCCGCAGGTCTATGAAAGTGAACCATTACGGCATTTTCAATAGCGTCTTTGCGTTTTAGGAATGCTTTTGTTTCTTCACTGAACACAGAGATTACACGCGAAGGTCGAAGTGCCAAGATAGGCATGACATTCTGGAGCGTTTCACCGCTGATGAGCTGTATTATTGTAATTGGCGTAGGCATGCTGTTGGATTCAAATATGCCGCCATGATTCTGGTTGAGATTTATGTCTTATTAAGAGATGGCGCGCCTCCTCAAGCAACTCAAGTCTTGGCCCGAAAATGATCAGCCTAAGCTGGTTATCCAGACGCACGATTTTGAATTTGAGTGGAGAAGCCAGCCGATCTCTTCCTCTGGCGAATCCAAATACACGATCGTGTCCGAGTACAGTATCTGTAGCTGCAGCACGCAACTGATCGACAGTTAATCCGACCTGAGAATCCGCCAGCATGATAGGGCAACCGCAGCCATGGACTTTCAATCGGGAGCGAAGCTCTGCCGTTGTGGTGGGCTCCGAGCCGTCACACGGCCAAACATTTCCACCACCCCGGTTTGCACGGAGGCCGAGTGCTCCAAGCATGGTCCAAACCTCCAGTGCATTTATTGCTTTTGTTTTGAGTTCTGGAGCAAGGTCTCCGAAGCGGCTGAACACCTCAATGGTGAACTTAGCCCCGGGCATGAATGCATCTTTTTGGCTACTTTGCCTCCCTTGTTTATGTGGAAGCGTTGGAGGATCAGGATTTGCTATTCGAGCTTGAATATTGCTGATTCTAAAGACTAGGGCAGAAGACGCGACTACCCGCCTCATTTGTTCGGTTTCGCCGAACCTTTGCATACCACCAAAAACAGTTTTTTCCTCATCTCGACTACCCCCCAAGACCCGAAACCACCATCGAACCATACCCCGAATCGAAGGGACACGAATCTCCGGCGTTTGATAAGCGCCTCGATTGAATAAGGGAGTCAGAACCTCTAATTCACGTTTCCAGTGCATATAATCAGGTTAGATTGATGCCAAGGCGGGAAAGTATTTTTAACCCTTCAGCCCCTGTCTCTCCGGATGTGAAGGATTGCCAATAAGGACTGTTTCTTTGTAGATTCCTACGTTCACCCTCAGGGATAATTTCATTAAAAACCCTGAGAAGGTCTGCGTCATCATTCAGACCTATCATTTCAGATACAACTGCTCGCAGGTTAGTTGTTGAATCAAGTCGCCCCTTCCATTTTGTGATCAGACTTTCTGATAAACTACCATGAATGATTACAGTTGTGGTGGTACTATTTGATTCACTTCCAACTGAGCCCGTTCTGCCAAGGGCAAACCATCCGTAGCCAGCTGCAGTTTTTGCCCCCACCCCCTTGTGCGTTACAGCTCCTTCGAGCCATTTCTTTAGTTGATCAAGAATAGCGTCTGCAGTGATGCAGAAGGGAAGGACATCCCTGTTGATCAGGGCAGCAAACCCGAAGCTTGACCCGGCTTCTACTGCCGGAAAGTAATTGGGAATTGGACTTTCATCGTCTGTAGCAGTAGGTCTAACTCCTTGGTAGTACTCTGGGTAGTGAGGGTTTATCATGTCAACAACCAGAGTTGGTTTTGATGTTGGATATGCTGGCAGAAAGGATGCGCATCCCTTCAACTCGATGGAGCCGATCTCCTGAGCGATTCTTTTTACTTCGTCAGAACCTCCAGCCCATCCGAAGTCACCGTTGTTGTTCAAATCGAGTTTTCCATATCCGAAAAGAAGCATTGCAAGCTTAAGGAGATAGAGTTTCTGATCATTTTTGGCTTCATGAATCTCCCAGAGGGCTTGGACACGAGTGATGCCCTTCACTGCACTTCCAGGAATAAACGGTTGTCCAAAACACCGATCAAGGGCGATCCCTGCATTCTGCACGACTCCTCCGGCCACATTGATCATCATGCGGGAGCCGAGAGTGGCTTCAAGGATGATCACATATTCATCATACGATTTGCTCAGATCGTTAAGAAGTCGGCGGCCGTTTTCGTTGCAAACATTTACGAGCCTTTCGTCGGCGCTTGCAAACGCTGCCATCCTTTTGGCAATTTCTGCGTTTCGCATTTTACGAGCACGCATATTGTCACCCACATTTCTTCCTTGGGCCTCGTGCGTAAGGCGGGCAGCATCGCGTTCAAGCAGTTTCTGGCCTCCGGTCACTATGCGGAGGACATTCCATCGTCCTGCATCGTCACATTTGTCGTCGTTTCCCTTCCCCCAAACCTTGGGGAGTGCATATTTCTCATGAAGGAGGGAGCGGTTATCGACATGATCCGCCCACTCACCGACCAGGTTAGCTACATCTTTAGTGAGAGGAATCATACTAAGAGTCTTTATAAATGCACTTACTCGAATCTCCTCGCATAACTCAACCAAGCCAACGACTCCTCAGTAGCTATTTTGAGAAGCTGGCTGTCTGCCGTGGTAAGGAAGGTCATGAGTTTATCCAAATCGTGAATATTCTCAGGTAGAATCCTAATTTGAGGGTCAGCTAGGTGCTTGGAAATATGGTCGAAGCAGGTGCGCCATCCACTCTCTCTATTTTGGGCATACGCAAAAGCGCCAGCAGCTAGCAGCCCATTGTTCATCACAAGGGCCGGCAACTTTTTAAGCACATTACCACCCTGATTTCCACGAGTATTAAATCCCGATTGTCCATATTTCAATGCGTTGGCTGCGCGTATTTGTTCAAGGTTTCTCATGGGCTGTATCTTCATTATGAAAGTTTGACCGTGCAAAATCCAAGACCCGTGGAGCCGTCACCACCGAACTGCAATACTGGCTTGCGTTCGCAAAGTTCGGCTAACTTATCGAGCTCTACAGATGAACGATCTGTAGAGGAAACCGAGCCAAAGAATAGGGTCTCTGCTGGCACTGATTCGACATTGAAGAGGGCCCTCTCCTTCGCGACGCCCGTCTTCGGGTCAATCCCGACATGCTGGCTGACCTCGCAGGCATTCCTAACGAAATGAGAAAAATCACCGTTTCCCAAAAGAACGAAACGCCCCTTACCGGCATTCCAGACAGGATCATCAAGAAGATTGAGCAACAGGCTCTCCCAATCGCTGGAAAATTCACCAGCGCTACCCTCAACTCGATTAAAACGGTATTCCTCAAGAACTACCCCGGTATGAACAACCACCCCGTTTTCATCTTTCCGTGATATGGTTACGGAGCTTCCTGCAAGGCACTGCATGTCATCGGGTTCCGGCGGAATGTCAGGAGATGAATGGTTTCCGTACTCGCGCTTAAACCTTTTCAAAACAAGAGGACAGGTGACAAACGCGAATCCTCCCTTTGCTGATCGAACGGGAAAAGCCAAAATCTTTGCTTCCGAAAATGAGATACAGCCCGCGTTGGAACCGTCACCAAAAATCGAATTAACGCCGGGCGCGAACTTGCTATCGCGGGCGACCCTATCTCGTAATACCCCCTTGATTCCGGAACCAGGGATGATCGGAAATCCGGTGTGGCGTTCGCGTATGATTGGTTGGTCGATCGCTCCGACGCTAGCTCCAGCTCCGACATGAAGTGGCGTGCGAGTGAATATATAGAGGATTTTGGATTCCATGTGGCTTGGTGTTGGATTGGATAAATATGGTCTCTTATGTGCGACTCATCATGTGTTTGGATGTCCGGGGATATTTCCTTTGTGGAAATCCCATGTACTGCAGACTCCGAGGCCGAATCCTTTCTCCCCCATGATGGTGCTGCGGCGGTTTTTAATTGTAGTACCGGTCGTATCCGAGCCGTGCCAGTTGAGTGCCGCGGCTAGCGCTTCCGCATCTCCCTTGGTCTCGGCCTTGAAGTAATAGACGGAACCCGCCGGCACGGCGAGATGGGTCGATTTATTGCCAACCCTTTCTGGAGCCGCATCGTTATGCTCCGCATAGCCCGCTACGACAACCGGCTTGCCGACAATGGCAGCGACAAGCTTGGCCTTAATTTCTTTTCCCTGATCTACCTTGTGTCGAACTGCAAAGTTTTTACCAGGTCCATCCAGGAGCTTAACATCTCCTGAATCGTTATCCACCCAGTTAGGCATCCATCCGCCGGCATGCTCACCTACTACAGGCCAGATGGAGTGAGTAAGCAGAACCCACTTGACGAGATATTTCCCATCAGGTTTCTCGAATCCCGAGATCATCCCAACTGGTAATGGAAGAGGCAGGGTCGCGGCGGTTTTAGTCAGGCTGACAGTGCACATACGCTGCTGCCCGCCGACAATGATTTTATTGGAATCGGATGAGGTAGGATCAAAAACAGTCTGAAGGAGATCGCCTCCGTTTAACCCTTTATCCCTACTTTTGGCAAGCAGACCAAGTACGATTCCAGGTCCTAGGCGGAGCGAATGGGCTGAATAAAACATTCCCTCCTCTGCTGTTCCGGACTCGGGATCAATCCCTATGCCATAGCTGTGCTCGGAATTGTATAATTCTCCGTTATTTTTGAAATGAACTGCATTCGATCCTGGAGATTCTACACCCAAATAGGCACTCCACGAGCCTGTGCTCCACCAATTCTTTGGCGTATCCTTTGAGGCGGCCTCCAGATTGGCGACGGGATAACGCAGCAGCTTCGGCAAGCTTGAACCTCCTTGATGATTGTCAAGGGGAAGGAAGGTGACTTTCGGCTCTTCGGAGTTTTTTTTCTCTACTTCATTTATCGCATCAAGTGGACGAGGGAAGAACCAAGTAGGTGCCGAGCCATTTGTGCATACAGGAAATGGCCCCACCGTGACAAGAGACCCGAACTTCCACTCCCTATCGTTGTTTAGGATTTTGCCATTACGGGCCGAACGGTGGGTATGAACTTCTCCATGATAGTCCCGATGCAGAGCGGCATGAAGTGCTGCATTCATAGCGCTTGGAAGAGGCCAGGAATCCCCATGGCCTGCAAGTGAACCGCTCATGGGACGACCATCCCTGAAGAAGAGAACATCTGCGGGATCGAAAAAGAGAGTATTCACTAATTTTTATTCTCGTCAGTTAGCAATTCAGTGCGGGGAGGACGGTTTCGGGTGGCAAAGGCAATGGTCGTGCAGAGTCCGATGATGGCACGGAGTTGTTCCTGAGTTCCAACAATGCCCTTCAAATACCCTGCGAGTAGCGGTTTGAGTTGCTCGGCAATCTCATTATTGGAGCCCTGTCTTTGGGCGGTATGGACGAACTCGATCTCAATGACCTGAGATGCAGATTCATCGAAATCATTCACATGTTCCATTTTTGAAAGTCCTGTTTCGGCATTCAGATACGGTTCGAGTAATTCGCAAACCCGATGTGGAAATTTCCCGCTCAAGGATCCCTTTGACAAGTGGTCATCAATTGCGCCGTAGAGCGCCAACCCGCCCTTATCCCCATTCTTATCCCATTTGCATCCCCAGTGGCTGATTTCACCGCTTCTCTTCATCAGGGTCACAGCTACTGCGGAGCGCCCATAACCTCCTTGATCCTGGTCACGTTTAGCTCGCTTTTCAGCTGACTGGGCCTCGCGGATGACATCCTGCAGGGGAGACTTGAAATGGGCCATGCAGATCCCGACAGAGCAGTCCGGGGATATTTCCAAATCGTTATCTTTCTTATCCTTCCTCTTAGTGGCTTCTAGGAATTTTTTGCGTAGCTCCCGAGCACAATCCAACACAGTATCCGCAGGAAGCAGGGCCAAGACATCATCTCCACCTGCGTAGATCAGCCTTCCTTTGTGATTTTCGCTTTCAACGATCTTTCGCGCCTCTCCGAGAGCGAACTTTCCAAGGGAGCGGCTGAAGTTCTCATGATGATCCCGGTCTAGATCGCAAAGATCACCGCTAATCCATTTCCCAATCTGGTCGCCATCCAGCGCAAGAACGGCAAAGTATTTTTCTCCTGCAAGATCTTCGATGATTTCCGCTTCATTCTCTTTGCGATTGCGTGAAGCGATGGCACGGGTGCTGGGAATAGGAAAATCTGTGGAATTGGTTTTTAAGTTCTTTTTATCGGCAAGATAAACAAGATGCCAGATACGCTTCACCAAAGAAATCGCTCCCAAGTAATCGTCATGCTTGAAGAGATGTTTGAAGCGGGGGGAAACCCATTTTGTGAAATCCTTCCCTCCTGCGATGGATTCCTCCTTTCCGGATAGAGAGTCCTTTGGATCCACAACTTGCCACTTTCCCTCCCCCCATGCCTCAAAAATGCGTGTCTGCCTAACCGCATCCAGTAGCCAACTGGTTCGCTTGTATGCCTCGGCATAATCCTGATCTTGAGGCGTCACTTGCCAGGAGATTGAGAGGAAATGTTTCACCTGATGCTTAAAGCGAGCGTCTCGATTCTCCTTAATGCCTAGTTCTCCGCGAACCCCCCATACATTTTCGATAATCTTCATCCATTCAGCCCGGATGGCTTCCTCAACTTTTATAGCAATTTTTTTAGCATCTTCTGTCTCCACCGATAAATGCGCCACAAAAACATTGGGAATATTCGGCGTGAGAAGTGGCAGATGATCTTGGGGCAAGACGTATTCTGATTTCGAATGACGCTGGTGATAATCAATGAGTGGCTGATCCTCTGCTGAGGGATAGATCGGGGTCCCTCCGCATTCCAATAACTTGGCAATCCCCGCAGCCATGAGCCACGAGAGAAGGTAGCTTCCACTCCAGAGATCGCGCGTGCTTCGCGCCTGGGCAATAAACTCCTGAACCGGCCCTAACTGTAGTTTTAGGAGGGAATTGCTCACGGGAGTTTTTTATCCCTATCAGCAAACGGTAGTGCAATGCCAGAAAACTACGGCTGCTCAATCATTTTTCATTGAGAGGATACATGCGAATCGCCCAGCCGATTCGGAAGTAAGAACGGCAGAAGACATCCCCGGACATCCTACGCCTCGCGGGCAATTCTGAATTTGAGAGTGTATGGCCACCCCCGTATCCCTCCAGATGAACACTCCATCTCCAAAAAAAGCACCGCGCGATCTGCAAACAAGGGCAGAACTTACCCGCCGACATCCCGGGACCTCCGATCAATTGTCGATCTTACCACACCGTGAAAGTCTCTACTCAAGAAATGAAAACGCTCGTCTCAAAACCCAATAATAAAATGAACACGCCCATCTCCAACTCCGACCTAGAAATCATCGCAGATGCCAAGAGGATCATCGAAACAGAAACTCTCGCAACCCAGATAAGCCGGTTTGTAGGCGAAGGGGTAAATATTGTCACGAAGCACCTTCCTGACTCGGCGCAGCAGCAAATCGTGAAATCACTCAATCTGACACTCACCAAGGCCACCGAGTGGTCGTGGCTGACCACGGGAACCCAGGAAACTCCAATCCTGAGGGAAAACTGGGTCCACTCCACAGCCGTTAGTCTGACCGGCCTGATAGGAGGTTCTCTAGGGCTGGCTACTGCACTCTGGGAGATTCCGATCACGACAACCATCATGCTACGCAATATCGGATGCATCGCTGAGGCGGAGGGGCTTGATATGTCTCAGGAAAGCACCCGCCTTGGATGTGTCTCGGTGCTCGCGATGGGAGGAGACCCGACGAAAGCTAAAGGGGAGGAACTCGGTTACTGGGCTACGCGGCAGACCATGGCTGCACTCGTCTCCGAATCCCTTATGTGCAGTGGGAGGGGGGTCTCTCCAGCTCTGGTTCGGTTTATCACCGCAACAACTGCTCGGTTTGGCCTAGTGATCAGCGAGAAAACAGCCCTCCAGATGGTGCCATTCCTCGGGGCAGGTGCAGGACTCGCCATCAACAACATCTTCCTCGATCACTACCAAAACATTGCCAAGGCCCATTTCTCACTTGAGCGCCTTTCCCTCAAGTATGGTGAGGCAGCAGTGAAGGCAGCCTATGAGAGTCAGGAGCAATAAGCATTCAACTATTTTATTCCCCATCAACAATCCAAAGTGAAAACACTCATCAAAATTTGCACAGCCATCGGGATGATCATTGTCGTTTTATTCATCATTGGCACCATCGTAACTGCAGCTATCAACATTATTTGCGGATTGTTCACTGCGGCCATAGGCGGCTGTATTTTGCTTGCGTGTTGGGCCATCTTGAAGGGTTTAGTTGAGCGATTCAGGCAATCCCGTAAACTCCAAGCAACACCATCAATAGCACAATGAAAATAGTGATCGGATGCGCAGTGGCATGCGTGGCATTGGGTGTTGGCATTGTCGGGGTCGTTTTAGTTGCTGCCCCTCATATACCTGGAATAGAGCCCTCACTACCCAAAATTAAAAAATGCAAAAAAGAAGACAGAAAGTAGCAACCAAGATTCCCACATACAGCCTTTGGGATGAGGTCTTTGACGGCTGTGTCCTCTTCCTTAAGGAATCCGCCAACAAGCTCGATCCCTATGTCCCCGGCGGAATGGATTACTGCAAAATCAATGTGATCGCTTTCTGCATCGTCACCCCGGTTGTGCTCGCAGGTTCCTTGGGACTCAATGCCTATCTCTTGTGCAAACGAAAATAGCGAGTTTCACATGAGATTAGAAAACAGTAACGCTGATCAGTCACCAC
>Ga0302200_10003165_pt1 | contig 14081 bp, 17 predicted proteins | sample II_Bog_N3_1_FD_194585 | JGI IMG/M metagenome (GOLD analysis project Ga0302200, IMG submission 194585) | Peat permafrost microbial communities from Stordalen Mire near Abisko, Sweden - II_Bog_N3_1 | ecosystem: Environmental > Terrestrial > Soil > Wetlands > Peat | place: Sweden: Abisko... | reverse complement strand
AGATCGTCGCGGATGGCCTGAACTACCACGGCATAGCGCACGGGCTTGGCAGCGTACTCGGCAGCCCGAGGACCATCATCTAGGGGAAAGCCCATGCTCAACCTGTACTTGAACAGTGTTTCACCAAAGTTCCAACGCTCCTTGGAAGCATGTTTCAGGTCCGACTCATCTCGAACGCGCTTTCCACAGTCAGGATGCAGATGCTCGAATAGAAGGTGCCGGGCGTCGATGATCACCCTGTCCTGGGAGGCAACGTAGGTGAGCTCAGTGTCGCTGAAGAGGCTCTGATAGCCATGGTAGAAGAGATAGCCGAACCGTTCGTACCGCTTGCGACTCAGGATACCCAAGGTGAGCAGGTCCGCATTGTACCCATCGCGCACCCACACCACAATCTCCTGTTTCCACCACTCAGGTGGGCTGAGGTCCGTGAGACCTCTATCCCAGTTTACGGGGACATTGAAATCGTCAGCTACCGCAATGAGAATATCGCCTGTGGCCAGCTTGGCTGCCTCGTTCCAACCGGACACACAATTTTTCGGTCCCTTGTTTACCACCACTTTAATCCCCTTTTCAAACTGGGGAGTGATGTACTGGAAAGACTCGATCGCTTGGCGAACCTTCTCGTCCCCCTCATCGTAGGAGATGATCATCTCCACGTTCGCAGGCTTTGACGCACGCCCTATCCACCGCTTGAGCACCTCTTCAACGAAATGGGGTCGAACCGTGGTGTAGCAAAGGGAGAAAATTGGGTCAGCCATTTGAGGGTATAGAATCGTCTCTTTTAACTCCCTTCACCAAGCCCTGTTCAATGAAGAGGATTCCGAAGGCATCCACGATGGAGTTTTGAACTAAGCAAGAAGCCTGTTCGTCCAGTTTCAACTCCGTGGAAATTTCGGAGACCGCTTTTAAAAGAGCCTCGTTTATTTTTTCAGGTATTTCATTCATAGGTTAAACTTTCATAAGTAGTTGATGATTGGTAACTTTAAAAATGGTGTTCTTAAAATGTTGTTTTAGTGTTTACACTATCGCCTACAACCCTATAGTCAGTGGTAAGAGTTAGAAGTAACCCACAACCGATACAAAACACTCACCACTATGGCTCTCAAACCTCTCAAACTAGCAGTCGCCGCCGTCGCCCCCAAGTCCAAGGGAGACACCAAGGTTGTGCCGTTCGCAGGCGTGACCATCACCGAGTTCATCAAGATCAAGAAGGTAGTCGATGAGGGCAAAGCCCGTCTTGAGGCTCTGGGCGACCAGATCAAGGAGGTGGGCGTGGCTGAGATTGTTGCCATCAACTGTGAGAACCCCACGAATCCCGTCAGTTCGGTGAAACTGAATGACGCCAACGGCTCACAGGCGATTTGCAGCTTCACCTCCAAGTACAGCGACATCAACGTTGACTCCTTTGGAGAAACCTTCGCCGCAATCAACGCTCGCAGGAAAGCCGCTAGGGAGGCTTTGGTGAACGAGAATGAGTACGCCCAGTACATCATCGACGCCGAACTGAATGCTCCTGCGTTCTACAACAAGGACGGCACCTTCCTCATTGATGTCTACGCTGAGGTCCGCAAGGCTCTGGACACCGTCACCGCGAAGTTGGTTGCCTCGGGCAAGCTTGCCGCTGGCACCGTCCTCTACACCGAGAAGGAGAGGACTTGCGTGAAGCCCATCTTCCACGATGTCCGTTGGAAGCTCGGTGTCGAAGACAACACCGCCCTCCTCGGCACCGTCAAGAACACCGTCAGCCTCAAGGCTGTCATCGCCTGAGTTCCGTCAAGGTAAACCCTGCTATCCGTGCCCAACGATCACACCTACTACCTCCCCGTTTCGGGGGCAGACCTGAGGTTCCTCCAAGGACTTCTTCAGGATGCGGCAGAGGTGCGGCAGCCGAACGATATGGAGCTAGCCCGAGTACTCCTCCGAGTCGAAAGCCTAGCTCCCGAGTCCGAGTGCGAGAAGATTGTTGGGCACCTCAAGGCGGGTTTTGAAGCCTCCAAGATTGAGGCAGCCGCCTACCGCAACCGTGCCATTGCCCTTAACACCCTCGTCAATGAGGCAAAAAGAAACCCCTCAGAATTTTCCATCCTATGAGTGCTCAACCCACAGATGTAGCAGTACTTCGCAACGCCACCCTCTTCAGCCTCACGCGCAATGCGTGGAGCAACTACCGTAAAGCGGACAAGAGCAAGATCACGGTGACGGGCTCAGCCACGCACGAGTCTGGTGGGTCCTCCAGTGACACCGCAGCGAATCGGGTGAATGTCACCAAGAAGCTGATTGAGTCCGCTGAACTGGACGCCGTCCGCAAGTACATGAACGACATGTACGGCTGGTGCCTCGCCCGGTCGATGCCGTCCACCGCCATCCGCAGGGGCATCTACTTCGTGAAGAACGACCAAGTGCTCTCCTTTGAGGATAAGCTTGCTGAGGCTCAGGCTCAGCTTCGGGATGTGGTCGTCCCCGCCTTCCTCGCCAAGTATGAGGATGCCAAGGAAGCCGCCAAGAAGCCCGCCTCTGAGGGTGGTCTGGGTGAACTGTACAACGAGGACGACTACCCCACGGTCGATGAGCTTCGCGGAATGTTCGGCCTGAAGTGGTCGTGGCTCCAGTTGGGTGTCCCTGATGAACTGCCCGATGCGGTTCGCGGTCGCGAGGTGGCGAAACTCAAGGAGAGTTTCCTTGAGGCTCAGGAGGAAATCCGGTTTGCCCTGCGCGAGGGTTTCAAGGACCTTGTATCGCACGCCATCGACCGACTGACACCTGGTCCTGACGGCAAGCGGAAGATTTTCTGCGAGTCCACCTTTGAAAAGTTCACCGAGTTTTTCGAGACCTTCAATGCCCGTAACCTCCTTGAGGACGAGGAACTGGAGGCCGTCGTGGCTCAGGCCAAGGAAATCGTCGCCGGGTTGAGCGTAGATGACCTCCGCAACGAGGAGTCCCGTCGCCTGCTCGCCCTCATCAAGTCAAACCAGAAGAAGGCCCAGATTGCGGAACTGGCAGGGGATGCTGTCGCCCTCCAGCGCAGCAACGCCAAGGTGGCTGAACTCCAGCAAGAGTTGGAAGAGCAGAACAGGGCGAACGATAGCCTGCTCAAGTCCACGATAGAGGAGTTTTCCAAGGTGGACGCAGTTCTAGCTCCCCTTGTCCTGACACCCAACCGTAGGTTCAACTTTGAGGAATAAGATTGTTCTTGCCTTTCAACTTTAAAACACCATACTAGAAATCATGAATCCCGCACACTCCGAAGTTAAGGCAGCCAAGCACCCCATCGTCGCCATCAGGCGTGCAGGCGTTCCACTGGTGGCGTTCGAGACCAGTGACCCCGCCCAGACCATCGTGCAGACCACGAAAGCCCTCAATGGGAACGCGAACAAGGTGCCCCTGCTCAGTTGGGACATTTGCAGGGGGCTCTCGGGTCTCAACACGCTGGGTGTGAACGTCGTTTCCGCAATTCTTGAGCGCATCTTGAAGCCCATGGGGGCCGACCTCGCTCTGCTGAAGGACCCGACCGCCGTGTTGGATGTTCTGCGGCAGGCTGCGCAGGAGAACAAGGTTGCTTCAGGGGTTCGTGGAGACCCCTTGGCGAAGATGCTGGATAGCGGCATTTTCTTTTTCCAGAATGGGCACCTCTTCACCAAGTCGGAGACCGTGGTTCAGGCTCTCTGGAACCTGCGTGACACCCTGAAGCCCACGGCGGCTACGCTGGTCGTTCTCTGCCCCGCGCTCTCCGTTCCCACGGAGTTGTCCCATGATATCGTGGTGATCACGGAGCCGCTTCCGAACGCTGCTGAGGTGTCCATCATCGTTGACGGCGTGTGCAAGGATGCGGGTCTCACCACCGTCTCCGATAAGGACAAGGTGGTGGACACCCTCCTCGGTATGAGTGCCTTCGCCATCGAACAGGTGCTCGCCATGAGCATTGAGCAGGGCGAGGACGGCACCGTCGTTCTCAACCGTGACGAACTTTGGGACCGCAAGCGGAAGATGGTCGAACAGACGCCGGGTCTGAGCGTCTTCCGTGGCGACGACTCCTTCAGCGATGTCGGCGGTCTGGAGAACATCAAGTTCTTCCTCAACCGCATTCTCAACAGTGGCAACAACCCCGTCCGCTGCATCGGCTTCATCGACGAGATTGAGAAGATGTTCGGGGCGAACACGGGGGGCGACCTCTCTGGCGTCTCGCAGGATCAACTCAAGGTGTTCCTCACCGAGATGCAGGACAGCAACATTCCTGGTTTGATCCTCATTGGACCTCCGGGTACGGGCAAGAGCATCATCGCCAAGGGCGCTGGAGCCGTCGCTGACGCTGAGGTGCTGACCATCGACACGGGTGCAATGACAGGGAGCCTCGTAGGTCAGTCTCAGGGGATGATTCGCCACGCCATGGCCACCTTCAAGGCGGTCTCTCAGGGCAAGGGGCTCTTCATCGCCACCTGCAATCAGATTTCCGCCCTGCCCCCCGAGCTACGCCGTCGCTTCACCCTCGGCACGTTCTTCGTTGACCTGCCGTCTGCGGTGGAGCGGAAGGCAATCTGGGCGCTCAAGCTGAAGGAGTATGCCGCCAAGAGTGGCAGCAGCCTGACGCTCAAGAGCGAACTGCCGTCCGATGAGGGGTGGACGGGAGCCGAAATCAGGGCGTGCTGCGATGTCGCCTACAGGTCCAACATCGGTCTGAAGGAGGCTGCTGAGTTCATCGTTCCGGTGAGCATCGCCGCCGCTGCCCAGATCGACGCTCTCCGCAAGATGGCTTCCGACAAGTTCATCTCGGCAAACACCAAGGGCATCTACCACTACGACCCGACTGCCGTGCCCGCTCCGCTTCCTGACACGCCGTCCCGCCCCACCCGGCGGTTCTCCAACGAAAAAGGAGGGGCAAACTAGCCCACTTTTTTGTTTACAAACTCACCCAAACCCTTAGTATTACCTATATGAGCCATCTAGAACACAGCACGGTGACCATCACCGACCTCAAAGCCTTGGAGGCTGCCTGTAAGACGCTGGGAATCACCTTCGTGGAGGGCAAGAAGTCCTTCACTTCGTACGGCAATGCCCAGCACCCCTGCAACCATGCCATCACGGGATTTCCTGGAACGAACTGGGAGGTCGGGCTGCTCTCGGCTGACACGAATACGAACAAGATCAGCTACTCGCTCGCCTACGACCCGTACTCGTACGGCACCAACAACGGCCAGCCGATCACCACAAAGCTGTGCAAGCAGCAGGCTGACGGCAACTACACGAAGGACGGCAAGCACCAGTACGAGCACCTGATGAACCAGTACTCGCTGGAGGTGCTTAAGGCCAAGGCTCGCCTCAAGGGCTACCAGTTCCAGACGACCACCGTTGGTGGCAAGCTGAAGTTGGAAGTCTTCGCCAAGTAAACCCCCACCTCAACACACTTCCTACCATGTCATTCGGCACACAGAAAAAGTCCATCGTCTTCACCATTGAGGACGGTCAGGTTCATGTCGAAGCCAAGGGCTTCGTCGGTTCCGCCTGCGAGGCGGCTACCAAGGAGTTCACGGATGCCCTCGGTGGCACCCTGTCAGGCAAGGTCAAGAAACCCGAGTACTTCAAGAAGGCTGAGCACGCCTTAACCCAGAGGGCTTAACCATGGAACCCACCGCCACTGTTTTCTCGATCGAAGATGGTATCGTCACCGCAGTGGCGGGGGGTCCCATCTCGATAGCCGACCTCGGTCCCCGCACCACGGAGCGTGCCTCACACCTTGAGTTCAACGGTTCCACCAACAAGTGGGATGTCACCGACCACAAAACCCAAGTCCTCCTCTACAGCCACTCGGACTACGATGTCGCTCTGGCGTGGGAAGGGGCTTACTACAACCAAAGGATTCTGGAGTCATGACTATCCAAAAATGGCAGCCCGGCGACATTTCCATCACCGAGGGTGGGGAGTACAAGGGTAGGGAGATTTCCCGCAAGTGGGGCTTCCCTTCCCGCACGAACCCTAATGCCAGCTACGAATGCCTCGCCTTCGTTGATGGCAGCATTACCTGCAATTGTCCGGGTTGGACCCGGCGGTGCAAGAATGGCATCCGTGAATGCAAGCACACCCAGATAGTGGAGAACGTTCTCCTTGCCCTTCAGGACACCGAGTTGAACACCCTTACTGAGGTCCAGAGGACCGGTCTCACCAAGGCACGCGAGAACGTGCGGCGTCGGTTCAACTTCTCGGAGTGATTTGCGCTAGGACCGCGAACACTGGGATCAACTACGCAATAGTTGCCGACATCACCTGAACGATGGTGTTCGGCGCAGCCACTATGGTGGGAAGAGGTACACCCATAGTGGCTGTTGAGGCGACGAACGTGGTCACCTGAGTTGTGGTTACAACGCCACCCGGCACCGTGGTTACGGACATCGTGACCGTTATCGTATACGTGGTTCCTGTGGAAAGGTTCGTGGCCCAAACCGTGAGCGTTACCGACTGGCTGTTATAGCCACCTCCAGGTCCTGCATTCAACAGGCTGTAAGCCGAGAAGGAGTCGCCCTCTGGCAAGCCCACTATCGAGTCAACGCTGGTGAGGTTTGTGATGCTCACGCCACCCACAAGAGGATTGATTATTGTGTAGGTGAAATTGGGCGCAACGAGCACAGCGCCCGTCTGCTGAGCGGCCGCCCGTGTGAGCGTCGGCCAGAAATCCGGACCAGCAACCAGACATCCAAAATCAATCATCCAGGGCTGACACACCCGAAGATAAGGAGTGAGGAGGGGCGTGGCGTTTGTTGCCAGTATTGTCCCTGTTCCGTCCGATGATGGCACTAACCCATCAGGAATGAGTGCGGGTCTGCCAAGATCGCCGGGTCCCGCTACCTGAAAAGCTAAGGAGAGCCGCGGCTGGGCGATGGTGAGAGCGTTTATCCACCGCTGGTTGGCACTGGTGTCCCAGACGTACCCGTAGTTGGAACTGGGCGTTCGAACCTCGGACAGCAGAGGTGCCACCTCGATCCAGGATTGGGTTACCGAGTCGAGGGCTTGCTCAAGGAGAGCTCTTTTGTGGCTCTCATAGAGCGGGGCATTTTGGATGAGCGTCATGCCCTGATACCAACGGAGGTCGAAGGCGTAGACGTAGAGAGCTATTCCGGCTGACCCAAACCAGTTTATGGCAATCTTGGGGAGCACCTGCTGAGAGGTGTTGAAGACATCCAGCCAGATACAGTCCAGTCTCTCCGGTATCCCGTAAAACTGCGTGGTAGGGCTGGCGATGGTGCCCACTGACGCACTGATATCGTAGGTGACAGGCGTGTTAACAGGAAGCACCGTGGTGACCTGTACCTCATTGATCGTGAGTTGACCACTGGTTCCGAACCAGTTCACAGTGAGAGTAGCATTCTGCCCACTGGTCGTCAATTGGACGGGAGGTGTGAGAACCGCTGTGCCGGGTACCTGACCGAAAGCCCATGCGCCAGAGTATACGAGGCTGGGGCTGGTGCTGTTTCCACTGTCTTGGTAGGAGACAGATACTTGGAAGGCCGGTGTGGGATTTACCAAGTCGGTGAAACTGAAGGATACCAGTATTCCGCCAGAGGGGGCTGCAAAGGACCAACTGATGCTTCCTGCTGAGGTTAAGGTGGCTGCCGTACTGTTGAATGTGGAGATACCTGCTGTATTTTGGTAACCAAAAATGTTCAGGACACGGCTGGGCTTCACCAAAAGTCCTATCCGGAGAGGGCCCGGAGGGACCACCGAGGGCACGGAGAGCTGGACTATTCCCGGGGTGGTGATGAGGACGGAGTTGGGCTGCCAGAGACCTCCAGAAATGATGTTATTTTCTGGGGTAACCGTGTTGTATATCAGGTTGTCTCTCCAAGGGCGCACCACAAGTCTCGCACTCTTCTGGCGGTAAAACTCCGCATCGGGATCATCTGGTACCTGGTACTGAAGTTGAACAATTCCCCCATCAGGCGTGGTGAATGTAGGCTGGGCAGGCACCCCACTGGTGGAGGGACCTACGGACTCATCCTGCCAAGTGACGGTGTTGAGCGCCTTGTTGTACACAACCTGACCTGCTTGACCTGCTTGGCCTGCCTGACCTGCTGCTAGGAGAGGCCAGGATGCCCAGATGCGCTGACTCACCGTGTCACTTATGAGCTGGTACACCTCGGGCTCTGCCACATTGGATTCGGGGCTCACGGACTGGAGCAACAGGCGGTTAGCCTGGGACCAAATCCTGTCCAAGGTGTAGCGGATATTGGCAACGTAGGATGCGAGTGTGTTATCCCTATCCGCTAGGGCTTGGTCGGGTGTCTTGAACAGGGATACGTTGAGAGGGTACCCTTGGCTCACCGTTTGCTTAGAAAAAGAGCCAGCGGCCAACGACCACGCTTCGTTCAAAACAAGGGGAGGCAGGGGGAGTTCCGCGAGTACGACAGGGCTAAGTTCGCTCGCTGCCTGGTATAACCAGGTATAAATGATTAAATCTCGGGCGTACAAACCTTCATCGGATATACCGGCATCGGTAGGAACCGACTGGTTATCCACATGGGTTACAACTCCAGGGCTCCCATAGGAGATACCAACCATGTCCACAGACATGTCTTGCAACGTTCCGATAGGATCACCAGGCACTGAGGGATAGGGAACTGTCACCCCCCACACATCACCCATGGCACTGGCAACCTGAGCAATAGTAACTGCAAGAATAAGATCACGATAAGCCAAGTTACCATCTCTCGCAGCAAATACCCCAGACACGAAATCAGCCGTTGGATTTACAGCAGGAAGCGTGCTGCCGGGCGGCTGTGCATTGTACCACGACAATGACGGGTATTTCGATAGTGGATAGGCAGAATACATTATAGATGCACAAGCCACGCCCCAGACACACTGGCGTAGGCGGGGGGATTGGTGAGATTGTTTACAACGAACACGCCGTAGGTGTCGGGCTGGTCTAGGGGCCATGCCTGGGCAGGTGGGAACACACTAACGGTACCTGGAATATCCGCACCCACGTAGGCGAGAGCTTCTCCCGGTGGACCTGAGAGAAGGTCAGCCCTGCTTCCGTAGAGACCTGCGTAAACAGAATTATAGGTTGGGTTTGCCTTCACTGGGATGGCGGTGAGAACCAGCACTCGAATAAGGTGGATGCTCAACCAAGCAAGGGTGGCTCGCTGTCCCTGTGCGAGTTGAAGCATGCTCACCGTCTGCTCAATCCCGGGGTTGAGCAGAGTTTCAGGCAAGTTAAAGGGCACCCACAGGTATCTGCCCAAATCGTCACTGGTGACAAATACGGAAGACATTAGGAGGGGGGAGGACCAAGATTCACCACGTACTGACCGCTCACAGTTAGCCGAAGCGCCCAACTGGTGGTATTGTTGCAGATGACAAAGCTGTAGGGGCCTGTTTCAGCGTACACTGCGGGTGTCGTAGTGCGGGCGGCAAATACAGGTGGAATGCTCGTGGCTGTGCCAAGGATGAGGGGGTTCTCCTGAGCAGGTTGGGTATTGGGTGACACCAGCGCGTTGAAGCTGGAGTACAAACCAACGTAAGCTAAGCCGTAGCCCGGAGTCACAAGCGTGGCCGAGCCGCTGGGAAACACGCACACGCCATCTGCGGTGGGGTTGACGTTTAGGGTGTCTGCCCCGCTTGTGGTATCTACGTAACTTAACAAATTGACCTGCAACCAACTTAGGGAGAATGACTGATTCCCCGAGAGCACTGTTGAACTTATAACCAGCCACTCCTCTGGCTCCAATTCCGTGAGCGGCAGGCTAACAGCAAGAGGTATTAGGCTTTGAAACTGACTGCTGGTAACGTAGCTCATGATTATCGGTTTAATCCGTTGGGAGAGAAGCGAAGTTGGGTTCCCATCTGAAATTGAAGAAGTGGATCGACCATCTGGGTGAGGTCAGCAATGAGCCACCACAGCGCGGGGTCACCCTGATAGAAGGCGCTGATAGTGTCCGGTCTGTTTTCCGTAGCCATCGTCACAGTTACCAGGCGATCATTGTCCTGAGGAGCGAGTTGAATCCTGAGACCAAATACTAGGTTTCCATCCTCGGGGTTGGTGTAGACGGGGGTTAGTTGGTAGGCAGAGTCACTCGCCAGGGAAACCGTGTCAGAGTTTGGTGTGGGAACTGACTGGAGAACCGTGTTGCTGTTGTGGGTGGAGGAGTTGGTTTTCATGCCTCTATCCTTAGTTACCGTCGCGGCCTAGGCACAAAATTCTGGCGTCTCTGCGATTTTGTTGTTTACACGCGGTATGTTCATGTTGTTCTTTTAGCCATTGGATTTTGGGAGGCTACCTCCCCTTTGCGTATCCCGCACCCCGATGCCAAACTTTATACCGCCTGCACGTATTAGACAGGAAGACGAACTTTTCATCAACTCCCTCGCTCATGAGTACCAGGATAAAAATTGGTCCTACGAGACCCTTTGTAGCATAACAGCGGATGCAATGCGGATGGTGAGACACCTCTCCTCCCGGTACTCTGACCCCACATGCATGGAGTTGAATGCTGAGGAACTGGAAGCTGAGGGCAGACGAAAGTTCATCGAGCAGATAACCTGCGTGAAAGTTCTCACCGGGCTGCCCCAAAAACTTCACGAAGGTGACTTGGTTGTGTCGTTCAATGGGATTGCCCTCTCTGGAGTCGAACAACTCATGGGCGAGCTAGCCCAGTGCTCTCCTGGGGATTCCGCAGTGATAGAGTACCTTCGGTGGCCCAAGCCCCTGAAAAAGGAGGAGCCAAAAGATGCAGTTGAAAAACCCAAGCGCATGAAGCAAGGCACGATGAGGTTCATACTTGGGGGGAGTTGCGAGGCAAAGATAGCGGGAGTGGAATTTTCGGAAATGACCGATGAACTGCGGGGGAAGGGTGTCCTTTTCGAAGGCTTTAATCCCTTATCCATAGTGGTTAAGGAGGTAGACTCAGACGAGCCCCTGATAAGAGGGAGAGCCCCCGAGCCTCCGAGTCGGGTGGAACTTTTTAGCTGGCTCAAGTGCTGCGCAAACAACCACATTCGGGGCATAGTGCACCGTTGCAGGTTTACCGTACGGCGCACAGGACGTAAGGTCCCCTCCAAGGATAGCAAAACCGAATGGAACCGCTCCTTTAAACCTGAGGTGAGCCTAGAGGCGGCTTCAGAGGACGACCATCTCAATCGGGCTGTGGAGCAAGCATTTGGGACTCCCATGCTGTCAGTGAGTTTGATGAGGATATGGGGGCTTCCCGTTACTCACACTATTTTTCAGAAAGGGATACCTTATCCCTAGCCGATATCAGCGTCAACCTTCGTATCTCAAAACATGATCCAGACTTCAGAAAGTGCGTTTACCTCAACCTCCTTGCAAACCGTTACCGGAGCCGGGGGTGCACGATCAAGTACGCCTACGCCGTCGAAAACCCGGAGACCTGACACGCCCTCGGATGCTTTGCTCAGTCCCCAGGAGTTCTTGGTCTATCGACAGTTGACCAATCCGAATCCGGAAGCCCAGACGCTTGCAGAGATTGAAAGCTACCGCGGCAGGGGTGCCAAGGGTCCCATAAAGGTGGACATCACCGCTGCTAACCTAGCCGATGGAATCGGCATGCCTCTGAGTTTGTTTGAGCAAGTTCACACAGGAATCAAAGAGAAAGTCGCCCACCATATGACACTACAACCTCACGAACAAGCCCACCACTCTGCGGTGTTGGCCTTGGAGAAGCTTTTTGAGGTACATATTCCTCGTACAGCGGAGCCCGTTGTAGTGCGAAGGATTTTTACCCTGAAAGCCAGGGCCGACTACAAGAAAATTATCAACGGCTGGACCGACCCCAGCACCCACATCCATCTCAGTTATGATCAGATTGTGGGAATGCTGCATTCCGTAGGGGCGAAGGCTCCCACGCTTGATGCGAACCAGGTGAGCCTCACCTGCTACGGAATCCTCTGGGAAAGCAACAACCAGGTGTGTAGGAACTGCGACCTTAACCGGAGGTGCTTTGAGGAGACCAGCAACGTTGGGTTTACGGGTGTTTCCGTATCTCCGAAACTTCTGCCTGCTACGGCGAAAGTGCGCACAGCCCACAAGACGGATGAGGGCATCAAAAAGATCGAGCCCACCCCGACCACCCCCGTGACATCTTCCCTAGTGGAGGAGGAGTTGGTCAACTACATGAAGAGCAACTTCCAAGGATTCAGTTGCTTCAAGAACACCTACTACACGCACAAAGGCACTACAAACTTGGGTAGTGGTGTGAGTTATCTCTTTTGGCTAGGGCGCATTCTGGAGGGCAGGCGCATCCCCGGTAACCAACAGGGAGGACATATCCGCCTCGCCTTCATCGGTCCCCGGGGAGGACCTCCGTCACCTAGCATAAAGGCGAAGATGGAAAAGATTGCGGGTAGCTGGTACCTTCCGCTGGACGCGAAGTATCGTACCCTCGTGGAACTTACGGAACAGCACGCCAACGAGAGACCCCCCGTCTACGTGTCACCGCGCAAAAAACCGCAAAAGGACTTATGTCTGAAACCAGCATCCTCGATCTAACTGACAGCGACCTCCTCTCCCGGGGTATCATCCGTCTCCGTGACGTGATCCCCACCCAGTTTTGGGTAGCCCTCCTCGGAGGCTTCAGCAGTCTCATCGGCATAGGCATCATCCTTACCCCGCACCTAGGCTGGGCACTCTCTTGGCTCATTGTGGCCTTGGTCCTATTCTTTTCTGCGGCTCTTGTCCTAGTCACGATAAGAGTGCTCTTCCTTCATGCTAGGAGTCAACTGGAGGTGCGCATTTTGGCGACCCAACTCCCACATCAGGCTGCATCTCTGGTAGTGTCCCACATGAGCCCTCCCGGTCTTCGGTAGTCGGGTGATGTTCTGCGAAGTGGTGGTAAGCTTGAGAAAGCCACTCTGCAAATTCTTGCACACTCATCTTGTGTTTTGCGATATTACACTTGTGACAGCAAGGCACACAATTTTCTTTACTGTAACCCTCCGAAGAATCAGCCCTGTCGATACCGTTGCATGGCACTGTTTCATTGTAAACGCGCCTTGCCCAACGGGTAGAGGGGTTTCTTGGCATCTCAGGTATTTGACCACAGTAATGACAATTTTGTGCAGTGATGCTCTTAAAATCTTCAAGAGAAAGCTGGAATGTATGGCGAGCAATCTCAGCGTTTCTTCGGTAGTATGAAAATTTGTATCGGATATAGGAACTCCCGGGCTCTTTTCTTCCTATAGGGTGAGCCGACATTTCTTTACGCCGCAAGCAGCCACAACTCCTGGTGCGGCCACTCAGAAGTTCGTCCTGACGAGAGTGGGTTTGACCACCGCAAGTACACCGGCAAAGCCACCTACGTTTTATCTGAGTCTTCCCCGCAGGACTACTCTTGATCGTAAATTCGTCGGGTTCTATCTCCCGTATGACGGTAAGCTCAAAAAATTTTTTGCCTCTTAAGTCAAGAAGTCTTGGGTGTCTTGGATTTTGTGCCATACCCTAACTACTATGAATAGCTGCATAGCTTGCATCACCTATCGCCGCCTTGAACCGTTGAGAAGTCTTTTGGCCTCGATCGAGACGCACTGCCCCTCCTACCCCCTAGCTGTATTTGAGGACTGTGCCACCTATGATGGTACGGCCGCTTTTCTCATGCGGGGTGCTGTACCTCTCGGGTACGATGCGGAACTCGACTCCGATGGTTACGAGCACACCACAGGTACGGGGAGGAAATGGACTGCTTGGTTAGCTCGCAGAAATGAAGGTGTGGCGGGCCAGTCGAATAAAGCGATACGTTGGATGGAGCGCAACAAGTTCGACCATCTCTGTTTGTGCAATGATGACCTGCTAGCCCAGGGGGACTTTCCTGCGGCTTACGCAGCAGCCCACGCCAAGCTAGGTGTAGGACTGCTTACGTTTTGCGACCTTAAGAACACAGCCCATGCTACCTATGAAGGTCCTGTGGTGCCCATGAAGGGGCTGAGGGTTAAGATACTGCCCCGCATGGTGGGCTTGATGATGAGCATCACGGGAAAACTCGTGGAGACCATCGGGTATTTCGACGCCACTTTTGGGAGATTTGGAAATGAGCACTCGCTTTTACCTGGTACCAAGTTACTGATGCGAAATCACTCATGGA
>Ga0302200_10003158_pt1 | contig 14097 bp, 9 predicted proteins | sample II_Bog_N3_1_FD_194585 | JGI IMG/M metagenome (GOLD analysis project Ga0302200, IMG submission 194585) | Peat permafrost microbial communities from Stordalen Mire near Abisko, Sweden - II_Bog_N3_1 | ecosystem: Environmental > Terrestrial > Soil > Wetlands > Peat | place: Sweden: Abisko, Stordalen... | reverse complement strand
TCCCGGCACAAGCACCGCGGGCTTTGCGCCTGACGATGCGAGCGCCATCATCATCGCGGGCAATCCCTTGTCGCAGGTGGCAATGCCCAGCGTGCCTTTGCCTGTTGGCAGCGAGCGCATGAGCCGGCGCAGCACAATGGCCGCGTCGTTGCGGTACGGCAGCGAATCCATCATGCCGGTTGTGCCCTGCGTGCGCCCGTCGCACGGATCGGTACATGCGCCGGCGAACGGCGTTGCGCGCATGGCTTTCAATTCGCGCGCGGCCTCGGCTACGAGCAGACCAACTTCCCAATGGCCACTGTGGAAACCTAGCGCGATAGGCTCGCCGTTTTCTGCGCGAAGGCCGCCGTGGGTGCTCAAGATGAGGAACTCCGGATCGAGCAGGCGGTTTGGTTCCCATCCCATGCCGGCGTTTTGCGTCAGGCCAAATAGATTTCCTGAAGGCTCTGTGAGCAGCATTTCGGCTGACAGCGGCAACGCGCCGGCAGGCCCGCGCGCGTGCGTGGCAACGGCGAAGTCGCCGGCTGATTCGAGAACGGATGCGAGGGTGACGTTCGTGGCGGGGTCCCTTCGATTGACGCGGCCGGTGGTGAGACACTGGCTGGATCATTTTACCGTTACAGGCAGTGTGAAAGTTTGCGTGGTTCCAGCCAACTGCCGCAGCATCTTCTTCGAGTGGTATAAACCTTGTGTGCCTGCCGAAGCATCTCACTCGAATTTGAAAAACCGGTCTGACCTGCGACTCCGCTGGATCTACCTGATGCCGGTGGTTTTTATCACCTATAGCCTTGCTTACCTGGGCCGTTCCAACTTCGGCTTTGGTGCTGCGGCTGGGCTGGCAAAGTCACTCAACATTACCGAGTCGCGCGCGGCATTCCTTAGTTCGGCGTTTTTTCTTGGCTATTTTCTTTTCCAGATTCCCGCGGCGGCGTACGCGGTGCGTAAAGGCGCTACACGGCTGATCTTTGCGGCTCTCATCTGCTGGGGAATTCTCTCGGCGCTTACCGGCGTCATCCACAACTTCTGGCTGCTGGTGGCTGATCGCCTTGCACTTGGCGTTGCTGAGAGCCTCATTTTCCCCTCAATGCTCATCCTGCTTACCAACTGGTTTACGCGGGCCGAGCGTTCGCGGGCCAACGCGGTGCTGATTCTCGGTAACCCCGTGACCGTGACATGGATGGCCGCTGTTACCGGTTACCTGATACACGCAGTCGGCTGGCAAATGACGTTCATCCTTGAAGGCATTCCGTCGGTGGTGTGGGCTTTCGTGTGGATCGTGGTGGCCCGCGATAAGCCAGTGCAGGTGTCGTGGCTCTCGCCGGAATCGAGCGCGGAACTTACTCGAGTGCTGGCGCACGAACAGACCGCACTGCCGCAATATGATAACTGGTCGGCGACACTGCGAGTGCCGGGAGTGGTGCTGCTGTGCTTCCAGTTTTTCTTTTGGAGTTTCGGGGTCTATGGCCTGGTGCTCTGGATTCCGGCGATGATTCACTCGGGCTCGTCGCGTGGCATTGAAGCGGTGGGAGTGTTGAGCGCGGCGCCATTTCTGCTGGGCGTGATTCTGATGCTGCTGGTGGCGTATTTTTCTGACCGCATTCTCAAACGCAAAGCGTTCGTGTGGCCATTTCTCATGATTGCGGGAGTTGCGCTCTTCTGTTCGTACGCCACTGCGGGACACAACTTCTGGGTTGCCTATGCAGCGCTGATCGTCGCCGGGGGCGCAATGTACGCGCCTTACGGACCGTTCTTTGCAATCGTGCCTGAGATGCTGCCCAGCACGGTTACAGGAGAAGTGTTTGCGCTCATAAACACTTGCGGTGCACTGGGCGGATTTGCCGGCACGTGGCTCGTGGGTTGGCTGCAGGCGCTTACGGGCAACTCGCGCGCAGGCTTCCTGAGCATGTCGATCGCGTTGCTGACTGCCGGGGTGATTACGCTTTGCCTGCGGACACCGGTGCATCAGCAACAACCGCGGCCCGCGTAAATTCGCCGTCAACCAGTCGCCAGATTCCGAGCGGATTTTCGTTCTTCAACTCATCGGGCAAGGCAGCCTGCGGAAAATCCTGGTAGCAAACCGGCCGCACGAAGCGGTAAATGGCTTGCGTGCCCACGCTCGTCATGCGGCTCTCGCTGGTAGCTGGAAACGGCCCGCCGTGCACCATTGCGTGGCACACTTCAACACCGGTTGGGAACCCGTTCACAAGCAGCCTGCCCGCCTTGCGTTCGAGGATTGCGATCAGGTCGGCGTTGGCGGCGATGTCGGCATCGGTTCCATGCAAGGTCGCCGTGAGCTGGCCTTCGACTGTATTCAAGAGCGCCAGCAATTCGGCACGATCCTTATAGCGAATCACCAGCGTGCTGGGGCCGAAGATTTCGTGCGCCAGTTCAGGCGAGTGCAGCAATTGGCTGCCGCTGACCTGGAAAAGCGCAGGCGCGGCGAAGGAGCCGCCGGAGCCTGCCGCGCCTTCGGCGAGTGTTTCGACTGCACCTTTGCTTTTGCGCGAAGCAACGCCGGAATGATGATTCCCGCAGATTGTTTCAGTCAGCATGGGCGAAGCTTGCGATTGCTCGACGAGAGATTTCAGCGTCGCCACCAGCGCGTCCGCGGCTTCGTTTTGTGGCAGGTAAACCAGCCCCGGCTTGGTGCAGAACTGGCCTACGCCCAGGGTGAATGAGCCAAACAGGCCTTTTGCAATATCGGCGCCACGGGTTGCCAAAGCTTCAGGCAGCACCACCAGCGGATTTGAGCTGCTCATCTCCATAAAGCATGGAATCGGCTCGGGGCGCGACGCGGCAACTTTCATCAACGACCGGCCGGCTGCCAACGAACCCGTGAATCCGACGGCTTTGATGGCGGGATGAGATACGAGAGCAGCGCCCAGTTCCGAACCGGCTCCATAAAGGAGCGCAAACACGCCGGCCGGCAGTCCGCAGGCGCGCACGCTTTCGCTCACCACCTGGCCAACCAGTTCGCTGGTGCCCGGATGCGCCGAATGGGCTTTGACGATGACCGGATTTCCGGCCGCCAGGGCTGATGCGGTGTCTCCTCCGGCCACTGAAAACGCGAGCGGGAAATTGCTGGAACCAAAAACGGCAACAGGGCCGAGAGGGCGAAGGACCGAGCGAATATCGGCGCGCGGTAATGGCTTTCGTTCGGGCTGAGCTGGGTCGATGCGGGCATTGGCCCACGAGCCCTCTTCAACCATCTGCGCGAAGAGCCGCAACTGATTCACTGTGCGCACAAGCTCGCCCTTTAGCCGCGCCTCAGGCAACGCAGTCTCGCTGTGGGCGCGCTCTACAATTTCGGCGCCGATTGCCTCAATGCCGGCCGCAATGTGGCGAAGGAAAGCTGCGCGCTCACGGCCCGGCAATTTGCTGTAAACCGCAAAAGCATCCTCGGCCAGGTTGGCTGCGCGATCGAGATCTTCAAGCGAGGCGTAGCGGTAGGCGGGCTCGAGCTTCATTCCGGTTGCGGGATCAATGCCGTAAAAACTTCCGACATTACTGTCGATACTCGCTTCAAGCGGCTTTCCGTCGACGATTGAATACCCAGTCAGCATTTCTCACCACCACAAATCAAGAAAAACATTGCGTGCAGACCCTTCGCAAGCGGACCTGATGAATGATAACGTTACCCGGTCAGGGCACATTGAAAGAAACTGATTGAAAGAAACCTTAGTTGAGAGCATTTAACGTTAACTGAAATCGAGCGGATTTCACGCAGCGGACAGGTCCTTTCAGCGTGTTACCATCTAGGGCGATTCGAGCGGACGCTGAATCTTTCAATGAACGAACCCGACTCTCCGGGAGGGAAACTCATTGAGTTCCATACCCGGGATCTCTGGGAGGGACAGAACGGCCCGATGCCCAACGCACAGTTAATTGCGAACAGTCATGTGAGCGCATCCAACAAGATGCCTCGACAAATCAACCGGAATCTTATCTTCAATCAGATTCGGACCAGGCAGCCCATATCGCGAGCGGACCTGGCGCGCAGCTCAGGGTTGCAGCGCAGCACGGTTTCGCTAATTGTTGAAGAGTTGCTGGCAGAGCGCTGGATCGTGGAAGGGCCGACTGGGCAGATTCCGCGCGGACGCCGGCCCACTTTTCTAAACATCAACAGCCAACGAGGCGTGCTGGCGCTCGATATCCATCCCAGCCAGACGACGCTTGCCGTGACCGATCTTGCCGGCAACATTATTGCCGAGAAGATTGTGATACCGCCTGAGAATCCCATGAAAGTGGTGGGGGCGATTGTGGACGCAGTGCGGAACATGATAGCGGCCCACCATGATCGGTCATTCGACGGCATTGGAATCAATCTTCCCGGCCGGCTCGACGCGAACCTTGAGAAATTCATTTTTGCGCCTAATATCGACTGGCCCATCGGCAACATCAAGGCCCGCGTAGAACAGGCCACAGGGCTGCCGGTGGTGGCGGATAACGTGGCCAATGCCTGCGCGCTTTCTGAAGTCTGGTTTGGCTACAGCGACGGGCTGCACGACCTGGTTGCGGTGAGCGTGACTGAAGGAATAGGTACGGGCATTATTGCCAATGGCCGATTGCTGCGCGGAGAAGGCGGCGTTGCCGGCGAATTCGGGCACGTGCAATTGGAGCCGGACGGATTGCCATGCGCATGCGGTAGCCACGGCTGCTGGGAAACCATCGCTTCAAATCGAGCCGGCATGCGCTATTACTCTGAGCTGGCGCAAAAACCTTCGCCGAGCTTTGGTGAATTGCTGCGAATGGCCGAAGCAGGCGAGCAGGCGGCATGCGCGGCTATTGCGCGGATGTGCAGGGCGCTGGGCCGCGGTATGCACATGGTTGCCTCAGCGCTGGCGCCCAGCGAGATTGTAGTGGTAGGCGACATTACCACGGTTTGGCCGATGGCGGCGCCAATCATTGAGTCTGAGATGCGGCGTAACCGGCTGGTGAGCGTACCGCGAATTCGGGCCGCGCGCGGCGGCAGTGAGGCACGGCTGCGCACCGCGGTTGCAATGGTAATGAATGAGAATCTGCTGGCAACGAAGTGATCGCTGAAGGTCTGAGCCGGTTGCGGACAAGAGTCATCAATTTCGGTGAAACGCGCAAAGACAATTTCAGAGTGGCTCAATAGGCTTCGGAAAAAATCCTCAGGGGCTAATGCCCCACACTCATTTAAAGAGCCTTATCGGCACGAGTGAACTCGTGCCCTGTTACAAAACTCCTTCGCGCGGGCCTTTTTCACCAAGCTGCAAAGCGGTGCAATTTCAACGCCCTATTTATGCAACCAGTTCTAGCGCGTGGCTGCAAGCTGCGACTTCACTTCCGCTATCATTTTTTCCACCTGGCTTTTCGCCTGGTAATCAGGGTTCGCGGCTAGAAGTTGTTGCCAGTCGGCCAGCGCTCCCGCTGCGTCTTTCTTGCCCTGCCACTTCACCAGGCCCCGATTGAACAGCGTATTCGGACTATTGGGTGCGTAGCTGAGCGCCTGGTTGAACTCAAGGAGCGCCCGATCCGCGTCACCCATATACCAGTAGGCGGTTCCCATGTCGGTCCGCACCGATACATCTGCCGGCGTCACTTTCAGTACGCGCCCATAGAAATCCACGGCGATCGGGTATTGTTTCGCGTCGTAGTAAATATTGGCCACGCTGGTAAGCAACTCAGCGTTGGTCGGTTCCATTTTCAGCTGTTCGAGTAACGGCGCAGCCTGCGAGTCGGCCAACGTTTTCATTTGAACGGGATCGCCTGCCGGGGCCGCGGGCGCTCCAGGCGTTGTTGCCGGCGTTGCGTCCACAGTTTTCGCTGCCACTGCGTTAACGCTTTTCGGCGATGAGTGAATCAACAATCCGCCGCATACGCCCACTGCAAGGCACGCCAGGGACAGGAACACTGCCTGTTGCTGCGTCCACTGCTTCGATGGCTTCTGATTCGACTTACTCATTGGGCTCCTGCTCCTTTCGCGGCGATCTGACCACTCCCCGCGGCCGTTACGCCGGCTATCAGTTTCTGCACCTGCGCCTTCCGTTCCGGATCGAGTTGGGGATTCAACTTCAAAAGTTTCTGCCATGAAGCAAGCGCGCCTTTAGGATCGTTTTTGCCTTGCAGGCGAATCATTCCGAGATTGAAGAGCGCATTGGGGTTTTTGGTGTCGAGGCTCAATGCGCGATTCAACTCGGCAATTGCCGGGTCAGTGTCGCCCGAGCGGAAGAGACTGATGGCCAGTTTGGTGTGAGCATCAACGTTCTTGGGGTCTAACTGAACGGCCATGCCGTAATAGGTGGCAGCGTCTTTGAAGAGATGCGCAGAGTGGTAAACCGCGCCGATCTGCATCAGCAGTGCGCTGTTGTTCGGATCCTTCTTCAGCTTCGCAAGCAGCGGCGCCGCCTGCTGGCCGGCGATCTGGTGCATTTCGGCAAGGCTCGGCATGTGGCCGGACTGAGTCATTGCCCCGGTGTGCGGCGAAGTCACGGCAGCTTTTGCTATCGGAGTCGCGGGGGCCGGGTTGGCTATCTCCGTTCTTATCAGGTATCCCACCGCCAGGCCAACCCCCAGGCAGATGGCCGCCATTGCGTAGACGCGTGTCGCCCGCAGATAAGCCTCGGCGGCAAGCGCAGTGGTTGGTTGATTTGCCATGCCGTAATCCCCTCCGATCGGTGTGGCCCTTGAGCAGCATTCGCTCATCGCTGATAAGGCCCCGATCACCATTTCCGGCGCACGCAAGTACGTGGCATCAGCAGTCTTAGTGGAGCATCAAGCGGCGGGTTTGGGAGTGACGCAGATCACAATCTTAGAGGGTTTTAAGGATGTGTGATTACGGTCACTTCCGTGAGCTTCATCACCTGTAAATATGCATACGGAACTCCCAGAAGTGTGGCGACACAACAAGGGGGGTCACAGTTGATCAGAGAAAGTGACGGTTCTCACTTTTGAACACAGCTAAGGCAAAAACGAGTGACTTTGGTGATTTTTACCTCTCTCCTTGGTTATCAGCGCCGAAGCTGGTTTTGTTCACACACATATCGCATTGTTTTAAATCTGGAAATCGAACCGTCGTTGGAACTAATTCGAAGCGAGTTTTGAGAGGTTTTTGGCTCGAACTCGCAATAACTGCACGAACCCTGTGCAGGTGATTCATGAAACCTGAACTGAGAGAAACTTCAACACGGGCCGAAGTCGAGGTTCAGCCGAGCAACAGAATGTGCACCAGGAGGCATTACTCAATGAAGCGCAATCTACTTATCGCACTCTTGTTCGTGGCAACAGCCGGTTTTGCGGCTGCCCAGAACTACTCGCCCTCGACTGACGTCCTGGGCGCCCACCTTAACTACGGTCGCGGTTGCGCGGCCTGTCACGCACCGCACAGCGGCGCATACGGCAACGGCGCCGCCAAGACCACGGACCCGCTCTCGGGCAACGTGGCTCTGTGGGGCGAAGACGTGGCCAGCCTGTTCACCCAGACCATCATCACCGGAAACAGCGGCCACGGCACCTACACCGAGGTGCTTCCTGGCGCCATGTCAACCTCATCCGAGGCCTTCGGGTTGCTCACCTGCCTGAGCTGCCACGACGGCAACCTTGCGCAAGGCGCCATGATGCAGAACACCGTGTATGAGACGCTGCCCTGGACCTACGGCACCCACAACAGCATTCCAACGCTGCTGGGCAACGACGGCTCCACCAAGGGCAACTACCTTAACGATCACCCGGTAGGCGTACAGGCGACCTTTGGCTGCAACACGCCTCCCGCAGGCGGCGGCTACAGCGAGAGCGGATACAACTGGGACTGCAACATCAGCGGCACCACGATTACCGCCGGCCCCAACATGGCCAGGTTCATTAACAACTATGGCTTCTTTGTTTCGCTCGGCACCAGCACGGCAACCACCTCTCCTATCGTGGTTTGCACCACCTGCCATAACCAGCACTCCATGAACGTGGTCAAGGTTTCAAACACCGCGAACATCGGCGCTGGATCCACTGTCAAGTCGGGCATGTCCGGCGTCGCCCCGGGAACCTATCAGACCATGTTCTTCCTGATTGGTCCCTACAACCCGACCAACACCGGCAGCAACACCGCGGCTCAATTCTGCCGTCAGTGCCATGGCGGCGAGTCGAACGAAATGAACAACGGATCGGCTGTTACCACCTGGTAATCCGCTCTGCGCAATCGAGCGGGGAGGGACAAGAACTTCCCTCCCTCCCCGTTCTCTTATTTGGAGGTCAACCATGAATACCAAGTTTTCAGCAACCGGCCTTTTTCTTCTTCTGGCCGTCGGTACAGCCGCGGCCCAGATGGCCTCGCACGCACCCGCGCTCAAGCCTGCTCCCCAGGCCGCTGCGTCTGAAGTTATGCCTTTGGTGTCTACGCCGAATCCGGTAGCCCATGTCAACGGCATAGTCCTCACTCAGGCCGACCTTGTCCGCGAAGAGTACGCAATCTTCCCTTACGCCCGGCAGCATAATGGCTTGCCCAAAGAGCTTGAGCCGGAAATTCGCCAGGGCGCGATGCGGATGATGATCTTCGAGGAACTGGTTTACCAGGAGGCCATGCGGCGGAAGATGACCGTTTCGCCTGCGCGCATGCAACAGGCTGAGACCGAGTTTCGCAAGACCTTTAACAATCCTGAAGATTACAACGCCTTCATGCGGAGCGAGTTTCACGGCGCGCAGAAGCTGCTTGACGACAAGATCCAGCGTTCGCTCCTGATCGATTCCCTGCTCAGGGACGAGGTGAAGAGCAAGAGTGTTGTGACTCCGGCTGAAGTAAGAGCCTTCTACGATAAGAATCCTGACCGCTTCAAGGTTCCTGAGGCGTTCATCTTCCAGACGATATCGGCAATCGCACCGGATAACGCCACACCCGACCAGATGAAATCGGCGCAATCGCGTGCTCAAAAGACGCTGGCCCAGGCCAAGGCGACAAAGACCAACAATGAGTTCGGTCTGCTGGCGGAAAAAAACTCTGAAGACGATTACCGGGTGATGGAGGGCCAGCACAAGTCCACGCCGGTCGATCAGCTTCCGCCGCAAGTGGTCCAGGTGCTCAGGACCATGAAGGTCGGCAGTGTCAGCAATGTTCTCGAAGTGGGAAACATCTACACCATTTTGCGGCTCAACGCGCACACGCCCCAGGGCAAGCAGAAGTTCGAAGAGGTTCGGGTCAAGCTTACCAGCGATCTTCAACAGCGCAAGACCAACGAGGTACGCGCCGCGTTCGATCAGAAACTGCGGCAAAACGCAAGGGTTGAAGAACCATAGCCGGATGCGTAAGGCCCAGCCAGCGTTGAGGCCTTGCAACTGCCGACGCCAGAAAGAAGGAATTACTTAACCGCAAGACCAAGCAATTGAAGTAATGGATCGAATATCGTGCCGTTTAACATTCGAGTTGCGCTGCTTTTCCCCGCGGGGCTGCTCATGGCAGTTCCCCTTGCCGCGCAAATAAAACTCGGCGAATTCAGCAACAGCGCCAACGGCACAGTTTCGTCGGGTTACACCGCCGACTTCGGTAATCAGGCGTCTTCAGACCATGGCTGGACGGTCGGAGGAAATACGAATCTGTCCGGCAGTTTTTACAACCCCAACTTCCTCAACTACGCAATCTCGGCATATCTCAACCAGTCGCGCGCCAACTCCGATTTCCAATCCATCTCCGACTCGAGCGGTATTTCGGCTTCCGCCAACATCTTCGGAGGCAGCAAGTTTCCCGGCGCCGTTTCTTATTCAAAGGGCTACAACAGCGCAGGCAACTACGGTATTCCCGGCATTTCAAACTACGTCACCCACGGCAACAACGAAGATTTCGGCGTCTCGTGGAGTTTGAATCTCCCCAGAAAGCCATCTCTCTCCGCCGGTTACCAGGTGGGCAAAGATAATTACTCGGTGTACGGGTCAAACGATGGGGGGAACAGTTCCTTTCACAGCTTCAACCTGCGCTCTTCATACGACATTGCGGGACTGGATTTGACCGGCTTCTACTCGAAAGGCGGAAGCGATTCCGTCATCCCTGAAATCATTAGCGGAAGCGCCAACACCGATGTTCAGTCGGGCTCAGACGGCTTCGGCGGCGGGGTGTCGCACAAGCTTCCCTTCGACGGATCATTTTCGGCGAATATCAACCGATCGAGTTGGAATACCGCCTATGAGGGCACATCTTCGACAGGTTCGGTCGACACTGCGAACGCGTTCGCTTCAATACATCCGGCAACCAAGGTCTCAGCCAACGCCTCATTCGAATACAATGACAATCTTGCCGGACAACTGATTGAATCCGTAGTCAGCCAGGGGGCAGCGGTTCCGCCGGCGTTTGGCAATCAGAGTTCGTATTCGATTGATGCACAGGCCTCCTCAACTTATATTCCGGCCCAGTATCTGCAGACCACGGTCTTTATCGAGCGCCGCTCACAGTTTTTTAATTCGCAGCTCTATTCTGAGAACTCCTATGGCGGCAGCGCAGGCTTTACGCACCGGTTGCGCAGTGGCAATTTCAGCGCCAATGTCACATTTTCGGGCAATGTGGGAGCGCAGGACAGTGAAAACTCGCTGGGATTTTCGACCAACGAACATTACTCAGACGAGATCGCAGGCTGGCACATCGATGGATCGTTTGGCTACGCGCAGAACATGCAAACTTTGCTGGTTACTTACCTGAACTCCTCATACAACTTTTCAGGCAGTGTGAGGCGCAGGTTCGGCAAGCTTGGTTTCAGCGCGGGCGGCGGGGGATCGAAAACGGCTTTGACCGATCAGCCAGGCACTGCGAGCAGCAGCCAGGAATACAACGCAAGCCTGGGCTACGCCAGCTTTATCACCGCCAGTGGCAGCTATTCCAAGTCGAACGGCCTGGCCCTGGCAACCGGGGCTGGCCTGGTCTCGGTTCCGATACCGCCCTCTGCCCTGCCTTCGGATGCCTTCACGTTTTATGGAGGGACGAGCTATTCGGCGGCGTTATCGAGTGCGCCCGTGCGGGGACTGACTATGTCGGCCGGTTATTCCAGGTCGAACAGCAACACCGCCTTCAGCGGCATCGCAAATGTTAGTCAGAATGAGCAGTACAATGCGATCATTCAATACCAGGTCCGCAAGATGGGATTTACGAGCGGCTATGCGCGGCTTGAGCAGGGCTTTGGCGGGTCAACCGGGGCGCCTGAGATTCTCTCGTCGTACTATGCGGGGATAACGCGTTGGTTCAACTTTTTCTAACAGGGGGGCGGCTGGGCCGCTTCACACCGCGAATCCTTATTCTCCTGCTGTTGCTCCCGGCCCTTGCGCTGGCAAAACCGAAGACTACCGCGCCTGAAGTGTGGGAACTATCGCTCGATGGCGGCCGCAAGCTGGTATGGGAACGCAGTTTCAGCTCAGAAACCGAAGTGAGGAAAGTCGGCTTCTGGGGCAAGGTTGTGGACGTGGTTGCGGGCGCGCCGGTGATGCACTCCATGGTGCGCCCTTACAGCGTGGTCACCGATTCTCGCGGACGCATCATTGTGACCGATCCCGGCGCGGCCGGCGTGCACATCTTCGACTTTACCGAGCACAAATACAAATTCATCCAGCGCATCAAAGATGAGCACGACTCGATGTTTTCGCCGCAATGCGTAGCGGTGGATGCCCAGGACAATATCTACGTGACCGACTCGAATGCCGGCTTGATTTTTGTCTTTGATGCGAACGGCAAATTTCAGCACACGCTCGGCAGCCTGCGCGGCGGTGAAGGCTACTACGAACGGCCCACCGGCATCGCGGTGGATTCTGCAGCAGGGCGCATTTACGTGAGCGACACGTTGCGTCACAAGGTTCTGATCCTCGACATGCAAGGCAAAGTGATTCAGCTGATTGGCCAAAAGGGCCAGAACGACGGCGAATTCTATTTCCCAACAGAACTGCGCCTCATCGGTCCCGACCTCATCGTCGTCGATGCCATGAACTTTCGCCTGCAGTTTCTCGATCGCGCTGGCAATTTCGAGTCGTCAATTGGAACCATCGGCGACGGTGAAGGGGCGATCTTTCGTCCCAAGGCCGTTGCGGTCGACTCTGAGGGCGATGTCTATGTAGTCGATTCCTCGCTGGGTATTGTGCAGGTGTTTAATCGAAAGGGTCAGCTACTGTATTACTTCGGCGAAAAAGGAACGCATGCAGGCGAATTCCAAATGCCTTCAGGGTTGTACATTGATCATGGCGACCAGGTTTATGTGGTCGACTCATTCAATCGGCGAGTGCAAATATTTCATTACTTTGGATTGACCAAGCCGGCAGGAGAGGCGACCCAGTGAGACTCCGCATACTCCTCTTCGTGCTTGTGATCGCTTCTGCGGCGAGTTCAGCCTCCAGCCAGATAACGGGCGACGCGATGGGCGTGCACAATTTTGCGCCCACCGGGATTTCACCGGTGACCGGCGCGCGCCCCGACACCTGCTCCTACTGCCACGCACCGCATTCAGGCCTCAACTCCGGGCTCTGGAATCAGAAACTTACCAAGCAAATCTACGCGACATATACGAGCGGCACCGAGAAGAACACAGGCACACAGCCGGCGCTGGGCAGCGAAAGCAACCATTGCCTCAGCTGCCATGATGGCACGGTCGCCATGGGCACCACTGTGGTCTCTGGCCAGGTAACAACCAATGGCACGATGAGCCCGCTGGATATTTTCGGCGCCAACATGCAGCCGAGTCACCCGTTCAGCATGGCGCGGCCGCTGAAAGACAGTATCGACCTCTTTGCTTCGCTGGCCGCAAATCATCGCACCAACGACATCACGGGAGCAGTGACCCTGGTGAACGGCAACGTTGAATGCACTTCATGCCACGACCCGCACATCGAAGCCAAAGACCCGGTTGCCCTCAACTTCCTGGTCATAAACAGCGCGGGCGGCCAACTCTGCCTCGCCTGTCATGATCCCAATCGCAGACTCAGCGGGCAGGTGAATCCCATCGCCGACTGGGCAACCGGCGCTCACGCCACTTCGGCGGCCAAAATTTCGCAGACTGCTTTGCTGGGCAGCTACCCCACTGTGATGGCAAACGCCTGCGGATCGTGCCACACTGAGCACAATGCCGCGGCCGGGTCGCGATTGCTCCGCGGCTTAAACGAGCAGGATTGCATTGGCTGCCACAACGGATCGAATGTATCGCCCATGCCCGCCTATGCGGACGTTTTTGCCGAATATGCCACGTCCAAGGTCGGTCATCCTCTTATCACCACCTCAAACAATCCCCACGACGCCTCAGAAGCCGTGCTGCTCAACAACAACCGTCATGCCACGTGCGTCGATTGCCACAACGCCCACAGCTCAAAAATTGTGGGCACATTTACGCGACCGCCGCTCATTCGCACTTCGCAAAGCGATGTTTCGGGCATAAGCGCCACCGACGGCACAACGGTGCTTACGCCTGCCGTCAACCAGTACGAAAATTGCCTGCGTTGCCACGGAACCAGCGCGGGAAAGCAGTCCCTGCCTATCTACGGTTATTCACCCAATCGAGCTGTCTCAGCGGGCGACCCGCTTAACATCATTCCGCAGTTTGCGACAGCAGCCACCTCGAGTCATCCGGTGATGCACCCAAGCAACAGCGCCCTGCCCCAGCAAAGCCTCCGCACCAACATGCTTAAGCTTGACGGCCTAACCGCCGGCCGCCCGATGGGCACCCAGATCTTATGCACCGACTGCCACAACAGCGACGACAATCGCGAATTCGGAGGATCTGGCGCAAATGGGCCGCACGGGTCAATATTTACCCACATTCTGGAAAGGCGCTATGAGTTCAGCCAGACCGCGACACCGGGGGGATTAATCAACAATCTATTCCCCACTCCGGACCTCAGCGTAAACGGCCCCTACGCCATGTGCGACAAGTGCCACAATCTGTCGAGCCAGATAATGAAGAACTCAAGCTGGCAGTATCACAGCGCGCACATCAATGCAGGATTCTCATGCTCGGTGTGCCACACAGCTCACGGCATGGGCGCCACGAGTGCCGCGATTACGGGCGAGCGGCTCATCAACTTCGACGCGAACGTTGTTGCCCCCAATAACGGCCTGCCTGTCTCGTACAACCATGCCAACAATAGTTGCGTGCTGGTATGCCATCAGACGGCGCACAATGCCAATGGCAC
>Ga0302200_10003157_pt1 | contig 14105 bp, 10 predicted proteins | sample II_Bog_N3_1_FD_194585 | JGI IMG/M metagenome (GOLD analysis project Ga0302200, IMG submission 194585) | Peat permafrost microbial communities from Stordalen Mire near Abisko, Sweden - II_Bog_N3_1 | ecosystem: Environmental > Terrestrial > Soil > Wetlands > Peat | place: Sweden: Abisko... | reverse complement strand
TTGGAGGTTCAATGTTGAAAGTTGAATGTTTGCCCCGTTCCCAATCTGGCTCTGTGCTCATCATCGTGTTGTGGGTGTGCATTGGCCTTGTCAGCATCGCGCTGTATTTCGCGAACACGATGACCTACGAGTTGCGCGCGTCGGACAACCGCGTGAGCGGCGTCGTGGCCGACCAGGCCATCGAGGGCGCGGCGCGCTACGTCAGCCTGGTGCTGCTGAATTATGCGACCAACGGCGCGGTGCCGGACAGCTCGCAATTCAAGTGCGAGGCCGTGCCGGTGGGCGACGCGAAGTTCTGGCTTATCGGCCGCGACCCGAACGAAGGCAATTTCACCGAGCCGCATTTCGGCTTGGTGGACGAGGGCGGCAAACTGAATTTGAATAATGTCAGCACGAATGTTTTCCAATATCTGCCCAACATCACGGTTGATTTTTCCGATGCGATCATGGATTGGCGCGGCACGAACGGCGTGGTTTCGCTGGATTACAACTCGCTCGGCTATGCGGCGAAAAATTCGCCGTTCGAGACCGTGGACGAGCTGCGGCTCGTGTATGGTGCGACGGAGGACATGCTGGTCGGCGAGGATTTGAACCGCAACGGTGTGCTCGACAAGAGCGAAAAGGATTTGAACAGCAACGGCGAACTGGATCCCGGCCTATTTGAGGACGTGACGGTCTATGCGCGCGAGCCGAATTTTCATGCCGATGGCTCGTCGCTGACGAATGTGAACACGGCGCAGGAAGGCCAGATCAAGTCACTGTTCCAGAACCTCGGCACCAGCCGCGAGAACCAGATGTGGACTGCCATTACTAATGCGCGGCCTATTTCTGGAATTCTGGGTTTTGCCCTGGTCTGCAACAAAGCTGGCTTGAGCTCGGACAATTTTGCCACCATCGCCAACAGCGTGACGACCAGCACGAACACGTATTTTCGCGGTCGCGTGAATGTCAACACCGCCAATTCCGACGTGCTGACGGCGATGTTCATGGGCGGAAATGTTGACGAACAGACGGCGATCAGTGCGGCGCAGACGCTGGTTTCCTATCGCCAGCAAAATTCAAACAACCTCAACTCCATCGCGTGGGTGATTGACGCGCTCGGCAACAACAGTGACGTCATTAAAAAAATGGCTGCCGGCGATTATCTGACTACGCACAGCTATCAGTTCACGGCGGACATCGCGGCGGTCGGGGCGTTCGGGCGCGGCTACCGGCGCGTGAAATTTATTTTTGACGTGAGCGACGGCACGCCAAAAATTTTATATCGGCAGGACTTGAGCCGGCTCGGCTGGGCGCTTGGCGAAAAGGCGCGGGAAGATTTGGTCGCGAAGGACACGCAATGAAATCTGATTTCAAATTCAAATTCGGCGGGCAGAAAAAGTTGACGTCGCTGCTCGGCCTCGCGCTGGACGGCGGTCGGCTTGACGGCGTGGTGCTTAAGCGCACCAATGGTTCACTGGCCGTGTTGCAGAAATTTTCTGTGACGCTCGCGCTTGACCCGCTCACCGCCGCGCCGGAACTGGTCGGCCGCGAAATCCGCAACCAGCTGGACGCCGCCGGCGTGCGCGAGCGCAACTGCATTTTCGGCGTGCCGCTAAAATGGGTTTTGACGGCGCAGACGGAACTCCCGCCGCTGCCGGAAACGGATGCGGCCAGCCTTTTGCAGATCGAAGCCGAGCGCGGCTTCCATTCCGACGTGGCGACGCTGCTGATTTGCGATTCGCGCAGTCCGCTGGCGGACGGAAAACAAAATGTCCTGCTTGCGGGCATTCCCAACACGCACCTCGCGGCGCTGGAAAATATTTTGGCGGCAGCGAAACTTAAACCGGTCAGTTTTGCCCCCGGCATTTCTGCGCTGCAATTTCCCGGTAATGAAAAATCCGGCGGCGCGCTGGCGCTGGCGATTGGCGAGAGCAATGTCGGTTTGCAAATCTCGGCAGGCGGCGGTGTGGTCGCCTTGCGGTCGCTCGAAGGCGCGGTGGAAGACGCGGCCGGCCGGCGCTCGCTGCATATGGACGTGGTGGCGCGCGAGGTGCGCATCACGCTCGGTCAATTGCCGGGCGGGCTGCGCGACGCGGTGAAGCGCATCCGCATTTTTGGCCCGCGCGAATTGGCGCAGCCTTTGGCGGATGAATTGGAACTGCGCTTTGAGCCGGCGGGCTTGAAGGTGGAATGGGTTTCAGCTTACGCGCCGGATGAATTCGGCGTGACGCTGCCGGTGGAGGCTGCGCTGTCGCCGGCGTTCAGCCTGGCGGCGAGATTTTTGGCCGGCCAGAAACTGGCGTTTGAATTTCTGCCGCCGAAGCCGAACTTTGTTGAGCTGTTCGTCACAAAATATTCTTCCGGCCGGCTGCGGACGACGGGTGCGGTGGCGGCGGGTGCTGTCGCAATTTTTCTCGCGGCGTTTTTATTCCAGCAGGTTCAACTCTGGCATTACCGCGCGCAGTGGTCGCGCATGGCGGCGAAAGTCGGCGAGCTGTCGGCCATCCAGGACAACATCCGGCAGTATCGTGCGTGGTATGACGGCTCGTTCCGCAACCTCGCCATTCTGCGGCTGTTGTCGCTGGCGTTTCCGGAGGACGGCTCGGTGACGGCTAAAAACATCGAGGTGCGCGACGGCCGCACGGTGACCTGTTCCGGCACGGCGCGCGACAGTTCGGCTGTGCTGGCGGTGGAGTCGCGGCTCGGTGCGTTGCCGGGTATTTCCGGCGTGCATCACGAACAAAGTCGTGGCAAAGCGCCGATGCAATTTGTGTTGAGCTTCACCTTTAACAACGGAGGCGGCAGTGAAAATTAAGAATCGCCAGGAATTTCTTGTGGTGCTGACCATCGCGGCATTCGCGCTATTGGTGGGCGTGAATTTTATTCTCGAGCCGCTCGGTGGCTGGTGGTCGGCGCGGCAGGCGCAGATCAAGGAATTGCGCGCGGAAGTCACCGCCGGCCAGCAGCTCATTCGGCGCGAGGCCGGCATCCGCAGCCGCTGGGCGGACATGACGGCGAACGCGCTGCCGGCGAACACGTCGCTCGCGGAGCAAAAACTTTTGACGGCGGTGGACGGCTGGTCGCGCGGCAGCGGCGCGGAGGTGACGAGCCTAATGCCGCAGTGGAAAAACGAGTCCACCAATTATTTGACGTTGACGTGCCGCGTGGAGACTTCCGGCGACATCGGGTCGTTGAGCAAATTTCTCTACGACCTTGAAAACGGGCCGATGGCGCTGCGGCTGGATTCGCTGGAGCTGGGCGCGCATGACAAGGACGGGCAGCAGATGACCTTGAGCACGGAAATCAACGGGCTGGCGCTCCTTCAACCGGATAAAAAATGAAACTTAACCGCATAAAAATAATTTTGCTGGCGGCGCTCGCGCTGACGGGTGGCTTTGTCGCTCGCGCGCAGTCGAATCGCGTGCCGGGCGCGACGGATTATCCGGCGTTCAGTGGGTTCGTGACGGACCGGAACATTTTTGATCCCAACCGCGTGCCGCACACCGTTTACACGCCGCGCTTGCGGACGCGGATTACGCACACGCGGACGGCGTCGTCGGCGCCGGCGTTTTCGCTGGTCGGCACGATGAGCTATCAAAAAGGCTATTTTGCCTTTTTCAGCGGGAACGATGACGAGCTGAAACGCGTGCTGCCGGTCTCCGGAAAAATCGCCGGCTACACGGTCACGCGGATTGCCCAGGGCCGCGCGCTGCTCGAAACCACGAACCCGGCGGAGAAGCTGGAACTGAAGGTCGGCGACGTGCTGCGCCAGGAAAACGGCAAGTGGGCGTTGTCTGATTCGGGCGAACTGCCCGCTGGCACGGGCGGGACGGCACCGGCCAGTTCGCCGGGCGGTGACAATGCGCCGGCACCTTCGCCGGCGCTGGGACAGAACGATGTTTTGAAACGACTGATGGAATTACGCGCAAAGGAAAACCAATGAAAAAAATTATTTTGAACCTCATGGCCGCCGGTGCGGCGGGCTGGCTGGTGTCGGCCGGCGCCCAGCCGGCGCCAGACGCCAACAACGGCAACAATCCGCCGCCGCCACCATCGGCCGATCAAACTATGCCGCCGCCCGGCGACGCCGCCGCGCCGGCGACCATGCCGGATACCGGCAACCCGCCGCCGGAAGCCGCCGCCGAAGCGCCAGTGGACAGCGCTGCGCCGGCGGAAAAAACGGTGACGGAGCCGGTGGTGATCGTGCCGGGGACGAACAATGCCGTGGCCGCCGACAATTTGGATTCCAATTTCACGCCGCCGGCCGAGGCGAGCGGCACGAACAACCCGGACGAGCTGCGGCTGAATTTCCGCAACGCGCCGCTGGAGATGGTGCTGAACTATTTGAGCGACGCGGCGGGCTTCATCATTGTGCTGGACGCGCGGGTGAACGGTAACGTCAGCGTCATTAGCAGCCATCCGATGACGCGTGACGAGGCGGTGGATCTCCTCAATTTTGAGCTGAACAAGAACGGCTACGCGGCCATCCGCAACGGGCGCACGCTGACCATCCTGGACAAGAACGACGCGAAGACGCGCGACATCCCGGTGAAGACCGGCAACCTCCCGGACCAGATTCCGAACAACGCGGAAATCGTGACGCAGATCATCCCGATCCGGTTTGTCGAGGCGCGGCAACTCGTCTCGGATTTGACGTCGTTCGTTTCGCCGCAGGCGACGGTGGTGGCGAATGAGGAGGGCAATTCCATTGTCATCACGGACACGCAGTCGAACATCCGGCACTTGACGGAAATCATCAAGGCGATTGACGACAGCGCGGAGGCGGAGACGGTCATCCGCGTATTCCGCCTGCACTACGCCAGCCCGGCGGACGTGGCGGTGGAGCTGGGTGAAATTTTTCCGAGCAGCGGTTCCGGCTCCGGCACGCAGTCGCCGACGCGTTTTGCCGGCGGCGGTGGCGGCGGGCCGGGCGGATTTTTTGCGCGCATGATGGGCGGCGGCGGCGGCGGAGCTGCCGGCGGCAGCAGCTCCACGGATCGCATCAAGAAGGCGACGGCGGTGAACGCAGTGGCGGACTCGCGCATCCAGGCGGTCATCGTGACCGCGCCGAAGGATTTGATGGAGCAGATCGCGAACATGATGAGCGACCTCGACGTGCCCTCGACGCGCGATCAGAAAGTTTATGTGTTCCACATGGATAATGGCGATCCGCAGCAGGCGGTGCAGGTGCTGCAAAATATGTTCCAGACCAGCGGCTCGCGGAGCAGCGGCAGCAGCTCGTCAACGTCCAGCGCATTGATGACGCGGGCGCAGAACAACACCACGGCGACCAGCTCATCCACCACTTCGGGCACGACCGGCAGCGCGGGTGGCGGCAGCCGCGCCGGTGGCAGCCCGCAATTTTAATTTGGCCGTTTAACCGGAGATAAAATTATGAAGACACAACATTTCAAAAATAATTACGGCATCGCGCTGGCGTTCTGGCTGTGCGCGGCGCTGACAGTTCAAGCGCAGCAGCGCGGCGGCGGTGGTGGCGGCTTTGGGGGCTTTGGCGGATTCGGTGGTTTTGGCGGTGGCGGTGGTGGCGGCACGCGCGGCAGCAGTTCCACTTCCGGCCAATACAACAACAACGGCACGGTCGGCAACGCGGTCATCTCCGTGGATCCGGTGACGCATAACATCGTGGTCATCGCCGATGATGTGACGAGCATGCAGATTAGCAACGTCATCGCCAACCTCGACGTGCCGGAGCCGCAGGTGCTCATCAAGGTGGTCTTCGTCGAGGTGGACGACAACAAGGCGTCCGCCATCGGCGTGCAGGGCAGCTACAACAAAAACTCTTCGCAATTGACCACCGCGTTGACCAATAATTTTGGCCTGCCGCAGCCGTTGCCGGGCGCGACCGGCAGTGGCGGGATGTATCAGCTCATGGGCAATGATTTCACGGCGACCATCCAGGCGCTCGCCACCGCCGGCAAGGCGCAGGTGCTGTCGCGACCGTCCATCCTGGCGCGTGACGGCCAGCAGGCGGAGATTGTCGTCGGCCAAAGCATTTATCTGCCCAGTGGCGTCAGCTACACCACCGTTGGCAACACAACCACGTCGATTCCCACCATCAACGGCAGTTACCAGAACGTCGGCATCCAGCTCGATGTCACGCCGTTCATCGGTGCGAATAGCCTTGTCCAAATGATTTTGGAACCGCAGATCACTTCGATTGACAATTCGACGCCCGGCCAGGTGATTGTCGGCGGCACGACCACGGCGTTGGGCGCTGGTGGTTCGTCCGCCGTGTATGCGCCCAATATTAACAAGCGTTCCGCCAACACCGTGGTCGTCACGCCCGACGGCCAGCCCGTTGTCATCGGCGGCCTCATCGGCAGCGACAAATCCTCCACCGACAGCAAAATTCCACTGCTCGGTGACATCCCGCTGTTCGGCCAGTTGTTCCGGTTCAGCAACAAAACGAGCACCAAGAGCGAGCTGCTGATCTTTCTCACGCCGCACATCGTCCGCCAGCCCGACCAACTCGCCGCCATGGCCGTCAACGAGACCAAACAGTCGCAGCTCATCACCAATTCCGTTTCCGAACAGGAGCTGGACCGCTACCTCGACCGGCTGCCGGTGAAGAAATAGAAATTTATTTTTCGCCGCCGCCGCGCCAGACTGATGCCGCCAATGGAACTGAAACGCCGCCAGAAACTCGCCGCCGGCTTGCTCGCCGGCGCGTGGCTGCTGGTCGTCAGCTGGCAGGTGCAGGAACATTTGAGCGTCGTCGCGGCCGCGCAGTCCGACCTCCGCAGCCGCTCGCACGAGATTGCCGGCACACTGAGCGCCGTCACGCGCGCGCTGAGTTTTCGCGGCGCGGTTTTTCAGGAACGCCTTGATCCGGTTCTCAAGGAACTCGTCAACCACCGCGCCAACGCGCTCGTCAAATTGATTTACGTCGGCCTGCTGAACACCGACGGTGAACCGGTCGTGGCCGCCGGCGACACCAATCTGTTTTCCCGCGAGATTTCCGCCAGCGGCGAACTTTGGTCGGACAGTTACGTCACCTTCATCCTGCCCGTCGAAGGCGCGAGCGTCAGCCCCGAAGGCGTGACCAACAATCCCACCGTCGTGCTGCCGGCCTTTCGCGACCTGACCAACGGCGCGGCGCGCAACCGCGATTTTCCCCGGCGCGAACATCGCGCTGACGGCACCAACGCCCTTGAAAATCCGTCCACGGATTTCCCGCCGCCGCCCACGAATGCCGCCGGCCAGGTTGAGCCGCCGCCGAACGACGGCCGGCATCCGCCCGATGGCGGCGACCGTCCGCGCGGCGGCAACCGCCGTCCGCCATGGATGCGCGGAATGTCCGACGCCGAGTTCAAGGCGCTCGCCGCCAAGCGCGAGTTGCACGGCCTCGTCCTCGCCATGTCCACCGACAATTACCGAGCGCTGTGCATCCGCGACCTCTGGCTGCGCGGCGTCATCGTGTTTTTCGCCGGCATCTCCGCGCTCGGCGCCGGCCTGGCGTGGCGCAATTTGCGCCGCACCTCGGATTTGCAGATCCGCCTCGTGCGCGCGAGCGAACTGAATTCGCATCTCAAAGAAATGAACCTCGCCGCCGCCGGCCTCGCGCACGAGACGCGCAACCCGCTCAACCTCATCCGCGGCCAGGCGCAGATGATTGCGCGCCTGCCCGACGCCTCGCCAGACGTGCGCGACAAATCCAAGATCATCGTGGATGAGACTGACAAAGTGACGGCGCAACTGACCGAGTTCATCAACTACTCGCGCCCGCGCGAGGTGCGCCGCACGAAAATCGCGCTCACCGCCGCGTGTTCGGAAATCGTCCGCACGCTCGGCTATGACATCGGGGAAAAGAAACTGCGCGTGGAAGTCGGCGGCGACCCGCTGGCGGTCGAGGCGGATGAACAATTACTGCGACAAGTTTTGTTCAACCTGCTCATCAACGCCACGCAGGCCGTGGATGACGGCGGGCAGATTAAAATCGAAGTGCGCCGCGCCAGCGCCACCGAGGCGATTTTGGAGGTCCGCGATGACGGCCACGGCGTCGCGTCTGAAAACCGTCAGGAAATTTTCAAGCCGTATTTCACCACGCATCAAAAGGGAACTGGCCTCGGCCTCGCCGTCGTCTCGCAAATCGTTTTGGCGCACGGCTGGGAAATTGTTTGTCTGCCGAACGAGCCGCGCGGCGCAATCTTCCGCCTCACGCACCTAAAAATCGCCGCCTGAAAATCAGCGCTGAATGACGCGGTAAAACCGGCTCGGAAAATTGGCGGTGGCCGGGTCGGTGAAATTGAATTCACTGGTGGCGGCTGAATTGGTCTCCAGTGAAACCCAGTCAATCATATTGGTGCTTGCCTGTAGAATGTAAGTTATCCCAATCAGCCCCGTGACCTGCATCTGGAAACCATTTTCGCCAGTTGGTTTTAATTTAGTGATGTTCGGGGCGGAAGCGTTTGGGTTGATCCGAAGATTGGGCGTGAAGCTGGAATAAAGCTGGCTTTGCGGAATGACAGATTTCGTGAGTGACGGGCTGCTCCACGCCAGTTGCGCGGAAGCCGCACCGCTGTCCTCGTAATACTCCATCGTGACGGAATATTTTTGACCGGCATTGAGCGAGATGGTTCCGCTCCATTCGGTCGCGAACTGATCCACCCATTCGTCGATGAGCAACTGGCCGTTGACCCAGAGCCGCACGCCGTCGTCGGTCTTCGTGTAAAAGGTGTAGGTCTGGCTGAACTGTGGCTGCACCGCGCCCGTCCACCTGACGGTGAAATCGTCCACGCTGATGCTCGGATCGGGCGAACCGCTGCCCCAGTCGAAATTTACCGTGGCGTCGGTGCGTTCGAGCGTTGGCGGATTGGTGAAGGTCTGGAATTGGTTGGAATAATACGCGCCGTCCAAGCCGGTTCCGCTGCCGATGTCCGCGCTGCTCAAAACCGTGGCGGCTACGCTGGCGCTGGCAAACGCGCCCGGCTTGAACGCCTTCGCCTGCACGCCAGCGGAATTTGTGAGCGGAAAAGTGCCGGTGTAGAAAATTGAATTCGTGGTCGGCGTGCTGCCGTCCAGCGTGTAGAAGATTTTTGCATCCGGAACCGCGTCCGTGATGGTCACAAAAATTGAATTGGTGAATGTCTGGCTCACGGGCGAAATGTTCGGCGACGGAAGAAATGTGCCGAGGCCATAGACCGACACGGCGTATTCCGCTCCGACATAGACTTTGCCATTGGCGATCGTTGGCACGGAAAATTTCACCGCGCCGCCGGCATAATCGCGGTCGGCAATGTTCGCGCTGCTGTAAAGTTCCTGCGCGACATTGGTCGCGTTGTAGGCGTGCAGCACCGCCGGGCCGCTGCTGTCATAGGCATCGGTTTGCAACGCCCACACGATGGCGTTTTTCGTTCCGTTGGCTGAGATGCTCGGCGTCGCGCCCGGAAATCCGAAAAAAGTATCGCCCTGTGACACCGGTGTCGGGTTGATGAAAGCGTTGCTGATGGAAAAGGCTTTCAAGACATCGTCGGCACCGAGGTAGTAGATTTGCCTGTTGAAGTATGCCGGTGTGTCGAAGCCGCCACCGATGATGCTCGTGAGCGATTGCACAATCTCATTGTTGTTCGTCGGATTGTAGTGTCCGAAGTTGTCGCGGTTGACCAGATAGATGGTTCCCTCCTTGCCGGCACCGACCAGCAGGTGCTGGTTTGATTTGCGGCCGCCCGCTTCATTCGGCAGCAACAGCGTCCCGCCCGAGCCGAGGTCAAGATCTTCGTCGCTCAAAACCTGCTGGTTGTAAGGCGTGAAATAATCGGCCACCTCAAGACCCTTTCTCGTGGACAGTTTTATAAAACTGTCGCCGTAATCATTCGCCGCCGGATCAAACGTCCCGTTGCCCGTTACCACAAAAATATTTCCGCTGGAATCGGTGGCCGGGCCGCCGCCCGCCTGCCAGATGCCGCCCAGACCGCCGTTGGGTGTCGTGTTAAAAAAAGCGCCGATTTTCATCGTCTTCGCCGAGCAGCCGATCAGCCAGCCGTGATATGGGCCGTTGTCGCAATGCGCGGCGGAACCCACATAGACCACGCCTTTGTTCAACAACAGCGCGGCGCGATTGAACTGCGTCAGCGGATCAAACGGCACCTGGCCGGCGCCGTCATTGCCATCGCCGGTGCCGGTCACAGTCGCCTGGATGGTCGTCGGGCCGCCGAATTTCTCCGCGCCTGTCGCCAAGTCCAGCGCGTGCAGCCGATGATAATACGCCGTGCCGTTAGTGGTGACTTCCTTGGTCTTGGCCGACACATAAATCGTGTGGCTGCTCGGGTCAATCACCGGCGTGCTGGTGATGCCAACTTCCGGCACGAGGTCATCGCAGTCCACATCAGCGCTGCTCACCGTCGTAATGCCCGCCGCCGGGTTGATAAAACTCACCTGCCATAACGGAGCCGTGTTGCTGTTCGCATCGAACGCATAAACGCTGTCGTGTTCCGTGGCCACAAACACCACGTCATGCACGCCCTTGCCGGGAATGCTGACGCGCGTCATCACCAGCGGCTGGGCATAAACATAGCCGTCCACCGCATAGGTGAACAACTTGCCGAAGCTCGCCGAACTCACATTCGTTGGCGTCAAAATCGTTTCCTTGAGGTTCTGGCCGGTGCGCGCGTTGTCGTTGTGATACGTCAGCACATTGACTCCCGTCGCCGCGCCCGCCACCTGCGCGAGCAGGCAGGCCAATAGAACCAGTCGCTTCCAGTTAAAATTTTTTGATGTCATAATTTCCAACTCCTTTTATGGATTAATCTCCCGACTAGTATTTCCATGCCGAAAGTTTGTCCAGAGAAATTCTTAAATGCCCGGCGGCAACCGCAGCGTGGCATTGAGTGGCGGCAATTCGGCCAAATCTTTTCCGCCCGTGCCGCCGCCGAGCTTTTGCAATTTTTCCCCGGACGGCTTGATGCGCGATTCGTAGCTGCCCACAGCCTGGTTGAACGCCCGGTTCGCCGTGTCCAGTCCGCCCCGGATTTTTTCCAGATGCTCCGTGAATGTCACGACGCGCACAAACAGTTCCGACGCCGCTTCGGCAATTTTCTGCGCATTCTCCGTCTGCGCGTGCTGCTGCCAGCTCACGCTCACCGAACGCAACAGCGCGATGAGCGAAGCGGGCGTGGCGAGCAAAATTCTTTTCTCCGCCGCCCACACGATCAAATCGTGGTCGCCTTCCAGCGCCGCGCTGAACAGCGATTCCGCCGGCACGAACAGCACGACATAATCCAGCGCGTTCGGAAACTGGCGCGGATAATCGCGGTCGGCCAGCGCTTTGATGGTGCCTTTCAATTTCGCCGCGTGCGCCGCCAGCGCCTCGGCGCGCTTTACCGGCTCGGCGGATTCCAGCGCGTTAAGAAAATCAAAATCTGGCACCTTCGCGTCCACGATGATGAATCGGTCGCCCGGCAGCTTCACGACGAGGTCGGGGCGATTTTCGCCCGAAGTCGTCTGCTCCGTGAAATCGCAATGCGCGCTCATGCCCGCCGCCTCGACCACGCGCCGCAGCGTTTCCTCGCCCCATTTGCCGCGCGCCTGGTTCGAGTGCAGCACCAATCGGAACTGCTGCGTCTCCTGCGCCAGCGACTGGTTGGATTGAGCCAATGTTTCCAAGTGTTTCTTCACTTCGCCCAGCGCCGACGATTGCGCAGCGGAACTCTGTTGCAAATTTTTCTGGTAGGTTTCGAGTTGCTGTTTGAGCGGTTCGACCAAACCTTTGATGGCCTCCTGCCGCTGTGCCAAATCTCCTTTCGCCGTCTCCTGAAATTTTCCGAACGACTGTTCCGCCAGCCGCAAAAATTCCGGCGCGGATTGTTTTAGTGCATCGGCGCTCATGGCCTTGAACGCCTCGCGTAAGTCCGCGATGGCTTTTTCCTGCGCGAGTTTGGCGTCTCGCAAAGTTTGTTCGTGAAGCAATTTTTGTTCGGCGAGAATTTTTTCCGCCGCCGACTGATTTGCCTGCGCGGTGGCGAGGGAAGATTTGCTTTGCGAAAGCTGCTCACGGGTCTGGCCAAGTTCTGCCTCGCGCTGCGTGAGCTGCTGGCGCAATTCATTTTCCAAACGGGAATCGGTCGGAGCCGCCGCGCGCCCGCGTCCGAGCAGCCAGCCGATGAGCAATCCCAACCCGCCACCGATGGCGAGGCCGATTCCTATGTAAGCTCCTGCGGACATGAATCAGAAGTGCGCGACAATCTCAATTTCCACGCTCGCGCCTTTGGGCAGTGCGGCGACTTGAACGGTGGAACGCGCCGGGAAATTTTCCGTGAAATATTTCGCATAGACTTCATTCATGCCGGCGAAGTCGCCGAGATTCGTCATGAACACCGTGCTTTTCACGACGTTGGCAAACGTCAGGCCTTGGTCGTCCAGAATCGCCTTCACGTTTTGCAGCACGCGTTCGGTTTGCGCCTGGATATTGCCGGCGACGAGGTTGCCGGTGGCCGGCTCAATGGGAATCTGCCCGGCGCAGAACAGCAGGTCGCCGGTGCGGACGCCATGGTTGTAGGGGCCGACGGCGGCGGGTGATTTCGCGGGTTTGATGATGGTCTTGGTGGCCATAAATGTGCGGCGAGTTTGTCGCTTTTACACGGCAGCGTCAAGGAAGGCAGCTTGCTTTTCATTCGCCCCGCCGGGGCGCGGCTGCTATTCTGCTTGGCCAAATAAATGTCCGTTCCCCACCACAACGCCGAAGCGCTGGCGCAACTGAAGGCTGCCGCTGCGATTCTTGAAAAAGCCTCCGCCAACCGCGCGCTGCTCGGCGCGTTGAGCGAGGAGGAACGCACGCGCCTGCTGAAGGCCGCCGGTGATATTTATTGCCCCAACGTCGCCGAACGCCGCCGGCTCGTGAAGGCCAAGGTGAAGCAGCGCAAGGCGGAGAAGATTTCCCGGGACCAGTCCAAGCTCCACGAAACCGGCATCCGCAAGCTGCGCCGCGAAAAAGTCTTCACCACGCCGAATGTGTTTCCGCCGCTCGATTTCAAGCAGGAGGAAGTGAAGGACAATCCCGATTTCCGCGAGGTGGTCGAACCGCAGAATTGCTACATCTGCAAACAGGATTATTCGACCATCCACCATTTCTACGACCAGCTTTGCCCGAAGTGCGCGGAGCTGAATTTTTTCAAGCGCACCGAGACGGCGGATTTGCGCGGACGCGTGGCGCTGCTTACCGGTGGCCGCGTGAAGATTGGCTATCAGGCGGGCATCAAACTTTTGCGCGCGGGCGCGCAGCTCATCGTCTGCACACGCTTCCCGCGCGACTCCGCGATGCGTTACGCGGCGGAACCGGATTTCAAGGACTGGGGCAGCCGTTTGGAGATTTTCGGCCTCGACCTGCGCCACACACCGAGCGTGGAGGCGTTTTGCAAGCATCTGCTCACCACGCGCTCGCGGCTGGATTTCATCATCAACAACGCCTGCCAGACCGTGCGCCGGCCGCCGGATTTTTACGCGCACATGATGGAACGCGAGAATGGGTCGTTGCACGACCTGCCACCGGATGCGGCGAAATTGCTCGGCGCTTACGAAGGGCTGCGCGGTTATCATTTATTGCCCGACGCTGGTAGGGCTGACCTGCCGGTCAGCCAGGCCGCGCAGCAGCGCGGCCCTACCAATTCAGTTGCCGCGTCACTCGCCGGCCTCACCCACGCCGCCGTGCTTTCACAAGTGCCGCTGCTGCCCGAAGAACTCGAAGCGCAAAAAAGTTTATTCCCTGGAGGCAAACTCGATCAGGATTTGCAGCAGGTGGATTTGCGCGAGCGCAACTCGTGGCGTTTCCTCATGCACGAAGTCCCGACGGTGGAACTGCTCGAGGTGCAGCTCGTCAACGCCATCGCGCCGTTCATCCTCAACGCCCGGCTCAAGCCGCTCATGCTGCGCACGCCGGAACGCGACAAGCACATCGTCAACGTCTCGGCGGTGGAGGGGCAGTTTTACCGGAAGTTCAAGACCACGCGGCATCCGCACACGAACATGGCCAAGGCCGCGCTCAACATGATGACGCGCACCGCTGCGGCGGATTACCACGCCGACGGCATTCACATGAACGCCGTGGACACCGGCTGGGTGACGGACGAGGACCCGGCGCACATCGCCGAGCGCAAGGTGGCGGAGCACCG
>Ga0302200_10003153_pt1 | contig 14113 bp, 16 predicted proteins | sample II_Bog_N3_1_FD_194585 | JGI IMG/M metagenome (GOLD analysis project Ga0302200, IMG submission 194585) | Peat permafrost microbial communities from Stordalen Mire near Abisko, Sweden - II_Bog_N3_1 | ecosystem: Environmental > Terrestrial > Soil > Wetlands > Peat | place: Sweden: Abisko... | reverse complement strand
GGGCCGCTGTTCCCCGTCGGCGCGTTTTTTGCGCAGACAAGTATTTGTACTCTATCTCTGCCTCTGCCTCTGCCTGTGTGGAATTCGTTGGACGCAGTTGGACAATCTTTGACTGTCCTGGACTGTCCTGGACATTACATCCCCCCCCAATCCCCATCGGCGCAAAGGTGCGCTTGCGTGGCTGTGCCTTAGGAGAGCCGGGGACGGACCTCAGAATCGAACTGTGCAAGGTGGTTGTGTATTGGCATGATCTCGGCTATCTCGCGCGGCACAAGCCGGATTGTCTGGTGCTGACCGGGGATTATTGCACACCCTAATGCGCGCGCGCGTGGGCGTGGGTTTGCTTCCGTTGGGCCGTGTGGTGATCCGCGTAGCGATTTTCACGCCTGGAACCGAATTCCTAGACAAATTCGCGCGTGCGTGAGCGGAATTATTACAGTCCCTAAAAAGTGTTTCTGAATAATCTGACCGTAATTAAATGGTAACGGGGAAACGGATTATGCAACCAGTACGCGCGGGCGCGCGAGCGTGGGTTGAGACAGGTTTGGACGGATTGAGCCTGTTATATCTGGTTCACCGTTTTCTGGCCTACTTCGCCGGTTGGACGAAACCGGCTCCCACCCATCCGAGTGCGCGAATTGTGCCCCACGGGATGAAGAATCCAAGGACGGGAAAGAGCACAATCAAGAGGTAGAGCCATGCGGACGGGGCCAGTGTCGAATAAAGTGTTTGGCCGTCCTCTGTCTCTATCGATTCAACGCCGTAATCGTGGTTCCAGTTGACCGCCTTTATGCCGTTTTTCATCACTACCGAAGGAATCGGTATCGACTTGCTCATGTCAAGCACGGCCCCACTCGTTCCTTTGTCAGCATATTTTTCCCACGGACCGTGCTTTTGTGATGTGTCTGGGATGAAATCAGGAGCCGCCTGAATCCGTTCACCTGTCTTTGGATCAATCTGAAATGTTCTTTGGGGCTTCTGGATAGGTGCGAAAACGAGATCAGAGATATTATCAGGACAACCACTCAAGATTCCGGCTTGACGACACTTGCGCTCATGCTGCACTACCTCCGAAGCCGCTAACTGCTCAAATCTGTTGTGGCGTGTTCGTTGCGCAAGAGTGGTCTGCAATTCAACGTATGAGGCAAACCCGCCGAGAATTGCCCCTACCACTCCCAAGAGCAGGGCCAGCCGCCGCGTTCCTTCCCTAAGATTCAAGGTTGTCCGCCTCGCCTGAATCGGCCCGTCGCTTTTCAGCCCACTCTACTTCTATCCACTGGCCAATGATTCCGCCGCAAAATCCTGCAAGTGAAACACTTACCCAAAACGGTAGAGTGTGGATAGAGGCAGCGTTGATTGCAACCACTCCAATCAATGCGATAAGCGCGAGTACACGTGCAATTATCATTTCATTCACCATTACGGCAAAAGCTGTGCGTTCTTCTCCGAGATTCGCCGCTGTTCCGTTTGAAATTCTGCTCACGAGAATAGTACGCCCCGCAGGCAAGTGATTCACCTTGCCACGCTGCGCAAGCCGGACCAGAATTGAAGCATGAGCCAACAGCGCAACTCGAACGCAACGGTGAGTCTGCCCGGCAGGCAAAGACCGACTGAGGGCACCGAATCGAATTGGGGCTCCAGTGGGACTCTGACAGCGTGGCAATTTACAGAGTCCTAATGGCTATTGATGATTTGCGGTTTATCTACTTTCTGCATCGGAAAATAGACTAGCGTCTCGCACCGTCCCACAGAATGTCGAAATCATGAATAACCCTTGCAAATACTAGCCATACCGTCCTAAACTGTCTCTCAGAGTCCCACGAAAGCGCAAGCAGTTTGGGGCTCCAGCGGGACTCCATAGAGAAATTGACGCAGAAAACGCCTCTGGAGTCCCAAGAGGAGACGGAATGGCACTCACGGACGCGCAGATTAAGGGATTGAAACCCATAGCAGGTTCCCGCTACAGCAAAGCCGACGGCGGCGGCCTGTTGCTTGACGTGACGCCGGGCGGGGTCAAGTCGTGGGTATTCCGCTACCGGCTGAACGGCAAGCGGGATAAGGTGGTCATTGGCCACTATCCCGATGTGACCCTGAAGGCGGCGCGGGACGAGCGGGCGAAGATGGCGGCACAAGTTACAAAGGGAGAGTCCCCCGCCGCTGAAAAGAAGCTGGCGCGGGCTGGGCTGGCAACCAACCCATCCATGCGAGAGTTCGGAGAGCGGTACTACACGGAGCAGGTATTGAGTCGCTGGAAAGACCCGAAAACCATCCGGCGCTATCTCAACAACGAGATTTTTCCCACTCTCGGAGAAAAGGCCCTCAAGGACGTAAACGCCCTGGACGTGCAAGCTTTGGTCTACCGCAAGCGGGACAATGGGCGCGTTCAGGCCGCCATGCAACTGCGGAACGTCATAAAGCAGATATTCGACTACGCGATTGAAACTCAACTTGTGACGATCAACCCCGCCGTGATGGTGGCAACGCGATTCATCGGCAAGGCGCGCAAGCGGTCCCGTGTGCTCACTCCGAGCGAGATTCGGCTTTATCTTCGCACCGTCTACCAGTCAAACATCCGGCGGCAATTCAAGCTGGCCCTGCATATCATCCTGCTGACACTCTCCCGCAAGTCGGAACTGTTGCTGGCGCGGTGGGAGCATGTGAACTTTGAGGCCGGGGAATGGCTCATACCGGAAAAGAACGCAAAGACAGCCAAGCCGCACATCGTTTACTTGTCTACGCAGGTTGCCGCAATGTTCCGTGAGTTGAAAGCCCTTGCCGGTGACTCTGAATTGGTGATGCCGGGCCGGGGGAGCCTGGTGAGGCCTTTTGCCGACAATGCACTCAACAAGGCCCTTGATGGCCTTACGTTCGATATGGACCCGCTCACCATCCACGATTTGCGCAGAACGGGCGCAACGCTACTCACAGAGAACGGCTTCAACAAAGACGTGATCGAAAAGGCCCTGAGCCATGAGGCGGTGGGGATTCGTGCCGTCTACATCGTTGCGGAGTACGCAGAGCAGCGCAAGAAGATGCTCCAGTGGTGGGGAGATTATGTGGACTCCATCGTGACCGAATCCAAGGTGATCGTGGGAAATTTCGGCCATATGGCAAGTTGAGTGCTGCACCTAATCGTCCCAAGAAAGCCTTGACAATCTACAGAAAACCTTCAAACTAAAAGTGGGGCAGTTGGCATTGCTGCCCAAACGGGTCAATTACCAGACTCGCTAACCGGAAACAAAGCGCATCCGCCTGCGATCAAAGGCGGGGATCAAATGCCGGTCCACATCCGAGGTCTGCCGGGCTAATCAAATGCCCACAGTCGCATCCTCGGTGCGACGGAATCACCCATAAGCAACTTGTCCACTTGAGGCCGGTTTCATTCGTGCGCTCTGCGCTCATTTGACCCCAAGGCAGGACCCGAGCTGCCTCTGCTCTCGCAGAGGGGAGGTTCAACGTGCGCTTTCTGAGATTGGCAGACGTTCGCTCCCGTGTAGGTCTAAGCCGTTCGCAAATTTATCGTCTGGTATCAACTGGAGATTTTCCTAAAGCCTTTAGCCTTGGCGCGCGCGCCGTCGCATGGCTCGAATCGGACATAAACGCCTGGATTGAAAGCCGGGTAAATAGTCAGGACGCGCACAAATGACCGCCGCTACTGTAGTGCCTGGAATCCCGCCGGAGGTTCGCGCCGCCGCTGGCCGGGGCTGGCAATTGTTCCCAGTTGACGCGAGAGGTAAACGTCCGCTGATTGGCGGCTGGCCTGAGGCTGCCTCCAGCGACATCACGCGGCTTGACTTATGGGCGCACCAGTACCCGGCTTGCAACTGGGGACTGGCCACGGGCACGGATTCCGGGCTGGTGGTGATTGACGTTGACGGCGTGGAAGGCCGCGCATCATTGGCGGACTTGGAGCGGCAAGGTCTCACGTTGCCAGTAACGCTCACAGTGACCACGGGGCGCACGGATGGGGGAGAGCATCGGTACTACCGCCCGCCGTCCGGGGTTGATATTCGCAATGACCAAAGCGGCAAGATAGGCGCACACGTTGACGTGCGGGGCACAGGCGGCTTTGTCGTGTGCCCGCCGTCCATTCATGCCAGCGGGAAACAGTACCGCTTCCTTGACCCATCCGCGCCGGTTGCGGACTTGCCCGGTTGGGTAATCGAGCGGCTCACAGTGCGCCCGCCAATGTCTTCCGCAACGGCACAGGCAAGCCCGCAAGCCGTGGGGAAGGGTAGCAGGACAAACACGCTGGTTTCTTTGGCGGGGACCATGCAACGGCGCGGCATGACCCTGGAGGCAATTGAAGCGGCCTTGCTTGCGGAGAATGCGGCGAAGTATGCCCCACCGTTACCAGAGGCGAAGGTGCGAACAATAGCGGCGGACATTGTAAAGCGGTATCCAGCCGGGGAGCTTAATTTGCCACTGCCGGATGAATGGCCAGAGCCGGAACCTTTGGCAGAGTCCCTGCCCGATGTGATGCAGTTCGATCTGGAGTTGATGCCAGAGTCTTTTCGTCCGCTGGTGAAGGATGTAGCCGAGCGGATGCAGGTTCCGCTGGATTTTCCCGCCGTGGCCGCGATTGCCACTCTTGCAGGAATAACCAACCGGCGGGCCATGATTCAGCCCAAACGGAATGACCACACTTGGACGGTCGTACCGAACCTCTGGGGCGGTATCGTAGCGCCACCTGGAATGCTCAAGTCTCCCGTGCTTACGTGCATGACGCAACCGGCGCGGGTAATCGAGAGCGAATGGCGCAAAGCGCATGAAGACGAAGAGCAGGTCTACCAGAGTGAGTTGGAATCGCAAAAACTGGAGATTGCGGCATGGGAGCAAGAATACAAAAAAGCTGCGAAGAAAAAGGACAGCAAGGAACGTCCTGCAAAACCGGAATCCACTCTTGTACAGCCCACGCTTCGCCGTCTTATCACCAGCGATGCTACGTTTGAAAGTCTTCATCATGTTCTTTCAGAAAATCCAGCCGGGTTATTTGTGATCCGGGATGAGTTGACCGGATGGCTGGCCGGACTGGAGAGACAGGGCCGGGAGCAGGAACGTGCTTTCTTTCTGGAATGCTGGAATGGAGATGCAGCCTTCACCGTTGACCGGATCGGGCGCGGAAGTGTTCATGTCCCCCATGCCTGTATTTCGCTGTTTGGCGGAATCCAGCCCGCTCGCTTACGGGATTATCTGGCCGATGCAATGCGAGATGGGCCGTCAAACGACGGGCTGGTGCAACGCTTTCAACTCATGGTGTGGCCCGATATACCACCAGCATGGCGCTACGTTGACCGCCAGCCCGATACGAACGCTCTGGAGTGTGCCGGACAGGTCTACCGCCGCATGGCCGCGCTGGAAGCAGCAAACCCGCTCCGCTTGCAATTTGACGATGAGGCTCAGGCGCTATTCGAGCAATGGTTGACCGATCTGGAGCAACGCATCCGGGGCGAAGAAGTCGCACCCGTCATGCAAGCGCATCTTTCCAAGTACCGCAGTCTAATGCCTTCCCTAGCCTTGCTTTTCGCGCTTGCCGATGGGCATACGGATTGTGTGCCTCTTGCTCAGGCGAAGCTGGCCTGCGACTGGTGCGACTATCTGGAGACTCATGCAAATCGCGTGTACTCCGCACAGGCGCGACCAGAGCAACACGCGGCAATCGCTTTGAGCAAGCGGCTTACAAAGGGTTGGAAGCGTGAGGATGGATTCTTCACCGTGCGGGATGTGTATCGGAGCGGATGGACCGCGCTCGATTCACCGGACTCGGCGCGGGGCGCATTGCTGGTACTCGAAGAATACGGCTGGGTAAGGCGTGAGACTGACGCGCAAACTGCCGGACGGCCAAGCGAAACCTATCGCATCAATCCGAGAATAGGGGGAACCTATGCTGGCGAGTAGACGCTGGAGAGACTGGAATCCACCTGAAATAATTCAGAAAAGCCCAGAGCATCGACTGACAAAACCGACAGAACCCCGGTCCGCCCCCATTTTGTCGGTTTTGTCAGTTCCTACTCTGCCAGTTCGAGAAATAAATGCTCCATCTGCCAGCATCCCGCCGCACGACCCGGCAGAGTGGCGGGAGCCGTTCGTCCGGTGGTTGGACTTCGCCTGTGTGCGTTCGCCGCGCTGCTTTGGTGGTGTGACCTGCCTGCACATCGCCTTCTGCGAGTGGGAATCTGGGCGCGGCGGGGTTCCATGCACACGCGACGTTTTCGAGCGACTGCTGACAGAGCGGGGTTTTCTGATAGGCGAAGTGGCCGGGGTGGTGCTTGTGTCCGGCCTGATTCTCCGGGAAGACTTTGAGGCGGTGGGACTGTGACCGGCAACGTGCCGCCCTCCCCCATCGGCGCAAAGGTGCGCTTGCGTGGCTGTGCCTTAGGAGAGCCGGGGACGGTCCTCAGAATCGAACTGTGCAAGGTGGTTGTGTACTGGCATGATCTCGACTATCTGGCACGGCACAAGCCGGATTGTCTGGTGCCGACCGGGGATTATTGCACCCCCTAATGCGCGCGCGCGTGAGCGGAATTATTACAGTCCTTAAAAATGGTTTCTGAATAATCTGACCGTAATTAAATGGTAACGGGGAAAAGAATTATGCAACCAGTACGCGCGGGCGCGCGAGCGTGGATTGAGACAGGTTTGGACGGATTGGGCCTGTAATATCCGGTTCACCGTTTTCTGGCCTACTTCGCCGGTTGGACGAAACCGGCTCCCACCCATCCGATAGAGCGAACGACGCCCCACGGGATGAGGAATCCAAGGACGGGGAAGAGCGCAATCAAGAGGTACAGCCATGTGGCTGGTGCTGGCGTTGGATAGAGCGTCTGGCCGTCCTGGGGTTCGATGGACGCAATTTCACGGTTCTGAAAGTGAACTGTCTTTATGCCTCCGCTGTTTAGCTCGGAGGGTGCATAATCGGTGGCACGTTCGTCATTGATGGGGATTAAGCAATAGGGAGGGATCAATTTGCCGTCCCTGTCGAATTCCACGGAGGGCCTCTTATCCGGCATCGCGCTGTTCTCAAAACAGTACTTCCGTGCCTGTTTCACTACCGGAGAATTTGTCAACTGCTCAAATCTGTTGTGACGCGCCCTTTGATTCTGGACGGTTTGCAATTCCATGTATGAGGCAAACCCGCCGAAGATTGTCCCTACCACTCCCAAGAGCAGTGCTAGCCGCCGCGTTCCTTCCCTGAGATTCATAGCTTCTCCGTTCCTCAATCCAGAGCCTTGCACGTTAGAGAATTGCTATTGCGCTGGCAGCGCCAAGAAATGACCCATTTGTCTTGCCGGTCGATGCGCCCGAAGTATCGCACCGGCAACACATGAAAATCACGGTCCAAATCATTCGCCGTCACGCCGAGAAAATACATTGCCCCCGGTGGCGGAGCCTCAGTATCTGGCGGGGGGGGAATAAGAGCAGTTTCATGCTGGAAATCGAACAGCCCGTTCGCATCCTCTGCGCAAAACAATCGCGGCAACTCATTTAGAGAGTCGAGGTCTTTTCTTTGCGCCGGAACTGTTCTGGTTCGCATCTGGCAGTCCCGGTACTCGCCCACTAGCCAGTCACCCTGAATCCAAACGGGAGTATCGTGGTTGTGAGTAATCCAGCCGCTTTCATCTATCCCTTGGTAGCCTGCTACAGCCATTCCGCCAATTACGCAGACAACGCCAATCCCTAAACAAAACCGCACGACAGTCCAGATTACTCGTATTCCTTCGTACTTTTCGTGCAAACCACGAAGCCAGGAGGTCGATTTTTGATCTGAATTCACGATTCTTACCTCAGCGTCATCTGAAGTCGTTCACTGTGAGAGTATCGGCCCTTTTGATTCGACCGCAGTATACGCGCGGGGGAACATCGAAGAAAAAATCGTGTTCCCATATCCGGCCTTTCATGCTATCGCAAGCGACAGGTCTTGAACTGTTGGGTTGCTCAAAGTCTCACCAGCGCGTGATCTTCCAACGATTGGTTATGGCTGGTAGCGCCACAGGTCATTGAAATCGACCGTTCCTTGGGTGGAAGAGTTGCCGCCTCCGAAGAGCCACAGATTGCCACTCCCATCGATCCAACTGACGGCATAGGCACGAGAACCAGGGACGTTGCTGGCAGACGCGGTGCCGAGTGTGCCGTAGACGCCTTGTGCATTGCCCGTGCTGCTTCCGCTCACCCATGTCCATGTCTTCGCAGTGGGGCTGAACTCCCACAGATCGTTGAGGTCGCCAGACGCGCCCGCTACATCAATACCGCCCCCACCAAAGAGCCACAGATTGCCGCTGCTATCCACCCAACTTACGGAACTGCTGCGCGCGCCAGGAGCATTGCTGGCAGAGGCGGTACCGAGGGTTCCATAGACGCCTTTCGCATCTACAGTGCTGCTCCCGCTAACCCATGTCCATGTCTTCGCAGTTGGATTGAACTCCCAAAGGTCGTTGAGTGCGCCAGACGTGCCAGCCGCATAGCCGCTTCCGCCAAAAAGCCAGAAATTGCCGCTGCTATCCGTCCAACTAACGGCAGGATAGCGGGAGCCAGGAACATTGCCTGTGGCGGCTGTGCCGAGCGTTCCGTAAACCCCTCCTGCATTCACGGTGCTGCTGCCGCTCACCCACGTCCATGTCTTTGCCGTGGGATTGAACTTCCACAGATCGTTGAGGACACCACCTGTGCCGGTTGAAGCGTGACCTGCCCCCCCGAAGAGCCAGAGATTGCCACTCCCATCGATCCAACTGACGGCAGAGTCTCGGCCTCCGGGTACGTTGGAGGACGCGGCTGCGCCAAGACTGCCATAGACGCCAGTTGCGTCGGCAGTGGTGCCGCCGCTCACCCACGTCCACGTCTTGGCTGTGGGGCTGAACTCCCAAAGGTCGTTGAGGTCGCCATACTCAGAATTCCCGCCCAACTGTTCGCCGAAGCCTACCCCACCGAAGAGCCACAGATTGCCGCTGCTATCCACCCAACTTACGGAACTGCTGCGCGCGCCAGGAGCATTGCTGGCAGAGGCGGTACCGAGGGTTCCATAGACGCCTTCTGCATTTATAGTGTTGCTTCCGCTTATCCACGTCCATGTCTTCGCAGTTGGATTGAACTCCCAAAGATCGTTGAGAAATTCAACCACCGTTCCGTTCAGTTCAGTGCCCCCGAAGAGCCACAGATTACCGCTGTTGTCCGTCCAACTGACGGCAGAGTCTCGGGCACCGGGGACATTGCTGGCGGACGCAGTGCCGAGCGTGCCATACACACCGGGCGCGTTTGTGCTGCTGCTGCCGCTCATCCATGTCCATTCTTTGGCCGTGCTCGGCGGAGGAGTAGGCGTGCCGCCGCCGCTACTGCTCGCACTCCCGCCACAGCCGGAGGTGAGAAGGACAATCGATAGAGCAAGCATTGTAGGCAGGTTCAACAAAGCGGCGGTCAGCTTTTTTGCGGCAAACTGGACACTTGGCATAAGGTCACCTCTGAGGGATTCAGAACAAAACGACGGTTCACCTGATTTACAGTTAAGCCTACACCAATGTGACTCATCGGATGTGTACGCATCGGCTACGATACTTGATTATCGAACCCAATGCTGCTCGATATTCGCATCCGGTTCGGTCGCGCTATCCGTCGCATCCGCGAGGAACAAGAGATCAATCAGGAAGAGGCTGCCGAGCGATGTGGGCTGCACCGGACATACTACAGCGGAATTGAGCGGGGTGTCCGAAACGTCTCGCTGGTAAACATTGAAAAGGTGTCCAAGGGCTTGAAAACGAGCCTGCCTGACCTGTTCAGCCGTCTCTGAAACCGCGGTGGGCAGTAAACCATCGAACAACGTCAACCGCAGCGATTCCACACTGATTTCCGGGGACGCTACGGGGACTAAGCGGGGACTAAAGCCTGCAAAACTGATGCAAGCCCATCCGAGCAAAAACAGGCTTATCTATTCACAGAATCAGCGATTTATGCGAACATATGCAAAGCACTGCAAATGGTGCAAAATAGCCTAATACCCACTTTCACGGCGATATCCATCCCGGAAATCTCGTTCTCAAAGATGGAAACTTCTACTTCCTCGACACCGGCTATATCGGCCGTGTTCCCGAGCGCATGCGGAAGAATCTCTTCTACTTCTTCGAGGCCTTGAGCGCTTACGACTACGTCTCCTCAGCGCGCTGCCTCAACGCCATGGCGGAGCGATCCATCAGCGGGCGCGCTTTCGCCGATTTCGAAAAGAAGTTTCTCGCCCTCTACGCGGATTTCACTGGAAAAACAGTGAGCCAGGTGAGCCTCACGAAAAAAATGATGCAAACCATCCGGCTCGGAGTGCTTTCAGGCATGCACTTTGACGAAGGCATGTTCGACATTATCAAGAGCCTCATGTATCTCGACGGCATGGTCATTCGCGCCAAGCCCGACGCGGTGTTGTTGAAAGACATGCGCCGCTTCATTCAGGAATTCAAGGATTTGATAGGGTAGTGTGAAATGGACAAGACAATGGATCTGAAGTCTGGCCAGGAAAGCAAGAAGAAGATCGTCATCGTCGGCGCCGGCCCAGGCGGATTAACGGCCGCCATGATCCTCGCCCACCGGGGCTTCGACGTTGAGGTGTTTGAGAAGGAGGCTGTCGTCGGTGGACGCAACGGCGAAATGGCCGTCGGCGATTTCCGCTTCGATATCGGTCCCACCTTCCTAATGATGAAGTTCGCCCTGGACAACGTCTTCCACGAGGCTGGTGAGAACAGCGAGGATTATCTCGACTTCAAGCCGCTGGATCCCATGTACCGCTTGATGTTCCCTGACTTTTCCATGGATATATCGAGCGACCGTGAGAAGATGCGGGCGGAGGTAGCACGATGCTTCCCCGGCGAAGAAAAAGGGCTCGATAAATTCTTCGAGCGCGAGAGCGATCGCTTCCGCCATATCTATGCCTGCCTCGAAAAGGACTATTCTTCGATTTCGGATTTCTTCAACCCTATTTTCCTGCGGGCGATGCGCTATATTCCTTTCGGGCGCTCTATCTACCAATACCTTGGAAATTACTTCCGTTCCGAGAAACTGCGCCTTTCATTCACCTTCCAGTCGAAGTATCTTGGCATGTCGCCGTGGGAATGCCCTGGGTTCTTCGTGATTCTGCCCTACATCGAACATGAGTTCGGAATCTTTCATGTGCAGGGCGGTCTCTCTGAAATTTCGGCTGCCATGGCGAAAGTCGCCAAAAAGCATGGAGCCAATATTCACTTGAATGCTCCGGTCGATAAACTCCTCATCGAGCAGGGCAGCGTAAAAGGTGTTGTGCTCGCTGACGGAAGCCGTGTGCTGGCCGATGAGACAATCGTCAATGCGGATTTCGCGCATGCAATGCAAACATTGGCTCCTCTGGGCATTCTGAAGAAATACTCCCCCGAGCGGCTCAGGAAGAAGAGATATTCCTGCTCCACATTCATGCTTTACTTGGGGATCGACAAGGTTTTCCTTGATCTACCGCACCACAGCATCGTCTTTGCCCGCGATTACCACAAGAACATCGATGACATATTTAGAACCCTCAAACTCTCCGACGACATTTCTTTCTACATAAGAAACTCCTCCATCACCGACGACCGAGTCGCGCCCGCTGGAAAGTCCGGCATCTATGTTCTGGTGCCGGTCCCGAATAACTCCAGCGGCATCGACTGGGCAACTGAAAAGTCTCATTTTCGCGACTTGGTGCTGGATGCCATTGCCGCGCGCACACCCATGGGCGACCTTCGCCCGCACATTGAAGTAGAGAGCGTTATAACTCCGGCGGACTGGGAGCAATCAGGGGTATTCTATGGCGCAACATTCAACCTCGCGCATAACATGACCCAGATGCTCTACTTCCGTCCCCATAATAAGTTCGAGGAATTGGATCATTGCTACCTTGTCGGAGGCGGAACCCACCCAGGCAGCGGGCTGCCCACCATCTACCAGTCCGGCTTGATTGCCGCTAATCTTATCGGCAAACAATACGGCCAATAGTAACCCCAGAAAGCCATACGAGAGATCTGCGCTTAATGGACTTGGTTCGCCTGCGCCGCAAATCGTAATGCTGATTCTCAATTGCTGATATTCTCGGAAGTCGTATCACTGTATGCTCGATGGTGTTTGAAATGAAAACGCGGACTCAAGATGCATTCGCGTGTTCGTCGCACCTGCTTTCAATCCAATTGGTGCCGCGTCACTTGCCGGGGATGGCACAGTCCTCGCAGGTGTGAATAGACTCAAACCCGGCAGCTTCAATGAGAGCGGAGATGGTGTCATTGCTGTAATTGGGTTGAAGCACAGCCCGCCAAACTTCTATTTGACCTATGCACATGGAATGAGCGCCCAGTCTCTGTTTCAGCTGCGGCAACGACCGTCTCCAGTCGCTCGCACAGTGTCCAGACCAAATCGAACCAGCTGTCACCGTGCTCGAAGCCAAAGGGCATCGACCTGGGAGAGGTTTGCCTCCAGGTTTAACCAGGTAGGCCACCGCTGGCGCAGTCTTTGCTCAAGTTCCGCCCGCATAAATTCAACCCCTTGATCTCGTTGACGCGTGCAGAGAAAGGTAGGTTCAGCCGAAGGCGCGAAGGCTCCGCCTCCGCAATTCCTCTTCCCGCTCCTGAAAATGCCGACGGGCATTGCGGCCTCTGGCGTCGTCAAATAGTCCGAGCGTGATTCCTCCTCGAACTCAAGACATCCCAGGTGTTCGCACGTCAAGAAACGCGCTCGTGGACTCCGCGGATTAGCGCACATGCCCCAATTGCCGGTGAATGCCGATAATTTCCTCGATATGAATATCACGCTAGCTCCGGCGTGGCGACAAGCTGTTCCAAGAGAATATCGAGTTCTTCGGGCAAATTCAGGCCATTTTCTGCATTCGGGCAGCCGGATTCCGGTCATTTTGGTGATCCACAGTGGGAAAAGAACTACTCGTGACTGCTACCAAACCTGTTTCTCCCATCGAATTGTCGTTCCCACTTGCAACGGCGCGGTAGTTCATTCCTGCTCAGTCAAACGCCAGGAAAAGCGTATATTGTTTGCTTGGTGGGCTGAGGACAAAAAACATTCACTGCCCTGACTCAGTGAACTTAGGAGGGGCGAGGCGCCAGAGTATTTTCGCTTCACTTGTTGACATTACGAGTGCTTCGAAGGTGGCTATTTCTTGATGAAGAAGCCACTTTGTTGCATGGATTCTGTAAACACCGGAATCTAAAAATGCTGTAGTTGGGCCGCTCGCAAATTGAAGGAAGGACACATCGAAATGCCGCCATTGATCCATCTCATCTACGCAAGCGTCGCAACTCAGGAGTTCGGACCAGAGCAACTCACCTATCTCTTGCAACAATCTCGCGAGCCGAATGTACGTGCCAGCCTGACCGGAATGCTCTTATATTCAGACGGCAATTTCTTTCAGGTGTTGGAAGGCGAACCGGCGGAAGTAGATAAGCTCTACAAGAAGCTCGAGCAGGATAAGCGCCATGCACAGTTAACCCTGATTATCAGGGAACCGATCGTCAAACGATCCTTTGGAGGCTGGAGCATGGGTTTTTCCAGCGTCTCGCCGGAAGAACTTACGAAAATCGAAGGACTGAACGACTTCTTCGCCGGCGGCTCCTGTTTTTCGCAGCTTGATGCCGGCCGCGCAAAGAAGCTGCTGGCTGCGTTTTCGCAAGGCCGCTGGCACGCGAAACTCACCGGTCCAGTGCTGGAGACAGTCTGACCATGGGGGCACGAAGCGCATCCGGTGCGGGCTTCACCTTCGCATTTCAGCCCATTACCGATACGAATGTGCGCGAGGTCTTCTCCTACGAAGCCCTGATCCGCGGCTCCGGCAACGAGCCCGCCTACCAGATACTGGGCCAGGTGCCTCCCGAAAGATTGATCGAGTTCGACCAGAAGGCCCGCATCGAGGCGATTGGCCTGGCCACGCGGCTGGGAATTGGCTGCCATCTCAACCTCAACTTCATGCCACAGAGCCTGCGCTCGCCGGTATCGATTCTCACCACCATGGAAGCCGCGGATCGATTCCATCTGCCCATCGATCGCATCGTCCTCGAAGTCACCGAGGGAGCAGTCATTGACGATCAGGCTCACTTCGCCGAGGTCATCAACCAGTACCGGGGCCTGGGGCTGA
>Ga0302200_10003149_pt1 | contig 14118 bp, 9 predicted proteins | sample II_Bog_N3_1_FD_194585 | JGI IMG/M metagenome (GOLD analysis project Ga0302200, IMG submission 194585) | Peat permafrost microbial communities from Stordalen Mire near Abisko, Sweden - II_Bog_N3_1 | ecosystem: Environmental > Terrestrial > Soil > Wetlands > Peat | place: Sweden: Abisko, Stordalen... | reverse complement strand
CTTCGAAACGGGAAGAGGTGTTGAGGCGGCGACAAGGCCCTGGTACTCGCAGATGCGGACGGTTTGGGGGACACCATCTTCAGTGACGGCGAAGTCTTTCGCGGTGAGGCCGGGGATGGGGTGGCCGTCTTTATCTTTGACGACTACGGCTTCTGTGACTAGCTGGACTTTGACGGAGAGGGTGTAGCCCTGCGCGTCGTCGGGTTTGTTGGTGCCAATTTGCTGGGCGAGGGCGGTGATGGAAGCGAGTAGGGTCAGAGGGAGAAAAATGCGCTTGATCCAGTAGCCCGCCCACTCATCGCGATGAAACTGCGATGAATGGGGCACAGCTTGTTTCCCTAGCCAAGGACAACTGTTTGCTGCCGTGAACTTTTTGATCATCATGCTAGAACCTCAACCTTATGGTGGCTTGGAGGCTGCGCATGGGATTGACGCTGGCCGGGATGCCGAATTGGGTGCTGTTAATGCTGGTGATCCAACTGGAGTAGACGGCGTGATTTAACAGGTTGGTGGCGTCGAAGCGGGCGATGAGATTGAACTTGGTGGTGGGGCGGAAGGTGCGTTCGAGCGAAGAGTTGAGACTGAACTGGCCGGGACCTGTGATGGAGTCGCGGCCCGCGTCGCCCCACTGGCCGGGAGTGGGCGCTTCGTAGGCGCCAAGATTGAGGTGATGGTTTCCGCTGGAAGCATAAATGGGCGCTCCTGTGAGGCTGGGGCGAACGGTGTAGAAAGCGGTGCCTGGAACGGCTGCGTCGTAGCCAGGAGTTTCCGGCAAGCCGGTTCCGGTGGTGATGGTGGTGAGCAGGGTCCACTCCTTGTAGGCTTTGCCGCGCCATCCGGTGAGGAGGGTGCCGCCTTCCATGCCCTGACCGGTGGTGTATTGGGCCTGCAGGTTGAGGAGCTGGCGCTGGTCGAAGGTGGAGAGCCCACGCTCGGCGTGAAGGTTGCGCCAGTTCTGGGCGATCGAGGTGGGAGGAGTTGCAGCAGATGATTGCGTGGGGGCCTGGCCCTCGCCGGATGCAGTGACGTGACCCTGTCCGCCGAGGAAGGCATCGTCGTCGATGGACTTGGAGTAGGTGTAAAGGGCGGATACAGTAAGGCCTGCCTTGAGACGGCGCCGCAACTGGAGCTGGCCGGATTCTCGGGTGGAATCGCCGCCGGAGGTTCGGTATTCAAAGCCGAGCGGGCAGGACGGGCAGGGATTAGTTGCGCCGATGGGGTAGGTGTTGGGCAGGAACTCCTGCACGCCGCGAGTGCCTTTGACGCCGAGATAGGTTGCGGTCATCTGCATGGCGAAAGGGAGATCGCGCTGAACGGCCACCTGCCAGGTTTGTGCGTAGCCAACGCGGAAGTTGGGGTCGACGGCGTAGGTGTCAGGGAGGGATGAGCACTGCTCAAAGCCATCGGCGAGGGTGAGCGGGCAGGCGGCGGAGTTTTGCACGCTGAGGCTGGTGGAGAGCGGTGCCTGCTGGGCGAGTTGCTGAGCGGAGGCCAGGTAGACGGACGTGTCGTGATAGATGCCATAGCCGGCGCGCACCACGACGGTGGAGGCGGGGATGGGACGCCACGAGACGCCGATGCGGGGCTCGTATTCAAGCAGATCAGGGCGGACGAGAGAGCTGGGATAGTGTGCGCCGGTGAGCGGTCCGGTGGGGTCGCTGGCAAGGACTGGTTGGGCTGCGGCAAAGTCCGGAGTGATATCGAGATTGACGAGGCGGTTGTGCAGTTCGGTGATGGGCGCCTCGTAATTCCAGCGCATGCCGGCGTTGATGGTGAGGACCGACATGATGCGCCAATCGTCGGTAAAGTAGGCGTCGTAGACGGGCTGGCGGAAATATTTGTCGGCGTTTCCGAAGGCGAGCGAGCTGGTGTCTGGAACGCCGATGAGGAAGTCAGCCAGCGCCGAGCCACTGGTCTGCACATCGCTGGCCGAAGCATTGGGATCTTCGGTTGCAGCGCCAGTGAAGGTGAAAATGCCGCGCGGGTTCTGCTGGTAGAAGTCGTTGTACTGCTGGTAGCGAAAGTCTGCGCCGGCGGTGACGTTATGGCGGCCGCGGTAGAGGCCTGCGGAGAGGGAGAAAGCATCGGTGCGGTTGCGATTGAAAGCGCTGTTGCCGTCGCTGAGTCCAGCGATGCCGTTGGAAAAGCTGAGAGTGGGTGGACCCCAGTTGGCAGGATCCTGATCGTTACCGGCGATGCCCGCCGTGCCGGATACGTTTTCACGATTCTCGAACTCTGGAGCGATGTGGGTTCGGAGGCGGCTGAAGTTGTACTTGGTGTAGAGGAACAGATGCGGATTCAACCGATGGGTCCAGTTGATATTCGAGTTGATGCCGAGGGTGTCTGTTGAATCGACAAAGCCGAAAAGGTTGACGCTGCCGGCGCGGGTGCTCTGGAGATTGAACACGCCATAGAGCTGGTCGCGGCGGCCGAGTGTCTTGTCGAGTCGGCTCTGCACTACGTCCTGATGGGTGCTGTTGAGCACCGGCGCCTGGTAGTTGTAGAGCGGCGTGCCGGTGATGTTGGGCTCTGGATAAAGCGCTAACAAGGCGTGCGCCTGGGTGTTGACCGGGACCTGGTTGTTGGGATAGGGCAGGCCGGTGGTGGGATCGAATATGGTGACGGGCTGGCCTTGCGCGTTCAAGACGCCGGTGAGATTGCCTGCGCGCTCATCATCGGTGGGGACGATGCCGGTTTCATTCTGCTGGGTTTGATCGCGGGTCCACTGATAGCCGATGAAGAAGTCTGGGCCGCGGGGCCTGAAGTGGGGGAACTTGATGGGGCCGCCGATTGTGATGGCGCCAGTGACCGCGTTGTAGAAGGGCTTGGCCAGTTCCTGGCCGCTGAGCGAATAGGCGCGCGCGTCGAATGCGGAGTTGCCGAGGACGAGCGCGACGCCGCCGTTGTAGAGGCTCTTGCTGTTGGGGCGGCGGTTGCCAAAGGCGCGATCGAGCGAGTACTGACTGGTGGCGGCGTTGTTGACGCTGCCGTTGACGAGGAACCCGTCGTTCGCCTTCTCGGCCTGCTCGTCGGGGGGCTTGGGAATCTCGGTTGGGGCGTCGGGTTTTTTGGCGGCGTCCGGATTCAGGATGGCGGGCGGGAGAGTTGGCGGGGCCTGTGTGAGTTTGGTGCGGGCCATTAATTCGTTGAGAGGAAGTGCAGTGAGTTCAAACTTACCGGCGGGGGTGTTGGGCGCGATGGTTACGTCGGCCTGGATGGGGTTGAAGAGCTGCATTTCGATCTGAATCTTCCAAGGGCCATCGGAAAGATCGTCGAAGGTGTAGAGGCCTCCCTGGTCGGATGTGGTGGTGAGTTTCTTGTCGCCATGCGTTGCGGTGATGGTGGCGCCGGGAACGGGCAGGCCGCCGAAGGTCACCTGGCCGTGATACGCAGAGGCTGCGGCGTGGATGGAGGAGCAGAGAGACGCGAGGATGCAGCAGAGCGAGATGAGAGTGATTCGCCGACGCTGCATCATGCGGTGACTCCTGCCTGCCTTAGTTCGCCGTGGGTCTATCGATATGATCAATGACAATCACGTCCGACGGAAGATTTCGAAGTTCAAGGTTTAAACCAAGCTGCTCGCGGAGAGCCGTGAATAGCGCGGTGTCTCCCGCGTCGGGATCGGGCGAAGCGCCTGATCCTGGGAGGCCGCTATCGGTCCTTGGTGGCTGAGCAGCCTGGTCTCGATTCAAGTGCAATTGGAAGTCGTAACTTCCGGAGAGGCCGGTCTTGTCGAGGATGGTGCGATTGCCGACCATCCACCCTAGTTCGCGAATGAGGTCTTCCATGGACGCGTGGCGTGCTTCAAGGTGATTCGGATCGGTCCACATCAGGAATTTCTTTGGCGGTTCCGGGCCAGAGCTTGCGCTCGCGGAAGGAGAGCCTTTCAGATGGGGGCCACCTTTCGCGATGGCCAATGTATAAACCGGCAAGGGTCTGGTTTCATGATGAAACCTGAGGCTGAAGCGTTCGACGAGCAAGGATCGAAGCGCCGGCCTCTGCTGGTCCATGGAGAGCCTTCTCCACTTCGGGACATCGGCTTCACCTACTTTCGCCTGGATGTCGTATCGAGCGGACTTGACCCATGCAGGCGCGCCGAACACATGGTCATCGCTGGCGTGGAATGCCTCGCCGAGAATCATCTGCAACGGTGCACCCGTAACGGAGATGCCATCCGGAGTGAACCAGAAGCCAATCCGCATATCCGCAGGGCTATTGGGCCTGATCGCGGCGACTTCAAATGCAGGCACTCTGGCGCTCTCTTCAGAATGTGGCTGAGCACAGATTTGTCCGGCGATGGCGGCAAGCGCGGCGGCGCACAACACGAGTTGGCGGCGGATCAGTGTGCTCATGAGCTTCCGGGTAATCGAACTGCACTTCTTGTTACGAGAAAAGAAGGCCAAACGTTCAGGGACTAGTTATCCGATGGCTTGTCGACGTGATCTACGACTACGATTTCGACGGGGCCTTTTTTCGATTCGAGTTTCAAACCCAACTGGTCTTGAACGGCGGCGAAGATCGAGGTTCCTCCGTTATCCGCAAGGCTCGCATTTGCACCGCCGGACGCATCCATGGGTGCATCGTCGGGCGTAAAGCGGAGGGTGAAATCGTAAATGCCCTTGAGGCCGGTATTGTTTTGCACTGTGGAGTGCAATTGCGAGGCAAGTTGCCGCGCAAGTCCATCCATGGCCATTCCTGTAGCGGTTATCTCGATGGATCCGGAATCGATGCTCATGCGCATTCTTCCCTTGTTGGTGGGATGGGCCGGCGCATTTGCCGCATCGGGATTGGCATCGTCGGGTTTCGTCTCCTGCAGTTTGGAGCCGCTCTTGGCGACGACGAGGCCGTAGATGGGGAGTTCCTTTGTGTCGTGATGCAGGATGAGCTTGAAGCGGTCGGCAAGGAGCGCCTGAAGCATCTGGCGTTTTGCCTGGGTGTTGTCGTCAGACTTCATTTTCTGCAACTGCTCTTCGAGCGCGGAGCCTGGCGTGGCCAACACGTCGTAGCGGTCCTCCTCGATCCAATTCGGGCCGCCGAGGACCTGAAAATCGCTGAGGCCGTATGCGACGCAGATGAGAGTTTTGACGGTTGCGCCCGCTGAGGTGAGCCTGCCGTTGGGGGGAAACTGGACCATGGTCCTGATGCTGCCGTCGGAGCTCGGTGCCTGGGGTTTGATGGACGCTGCTTCAAAGACGGTGGAGGGCGCAGCGTCGATGGGTTTGGGTGCGGTTGACTGCGCAGCGGCGCTATGCGCGACGAAGACCAGGCAAGCAGAAGTGAGAAGCGTCGACGTTCTGCGGCGGGAGATCAGGGATGCGATCCACTCAGTCATTTGCATAGTCCTCAGGTGAGATGGGCGCCGGAGACCGGTCAGCCGCGACACAGAAGGGTTGCTGATTCCACGCGGGGGTTCTGTTATTTGACGTGCGTTGGACGGATTTCGCTCTGGGGTGCGGGAGTGGCTTAACAAGAAACACCCGCAGGGGTTAAAACCCACGTCATTTTTATGGACTTTATCGGCACGACTGAAGTCGTGCCCTGACGCTTATCGCAGCTCCGAATGGATTTTTTTGTGCGCTGTGAAGTTGTGCCCAGATGCAAGGCACCTGCGAGCTGTGCCTTGATCGGGAGCGAATTAGTTGGCTGAGGGTTTTTCGGCGTGGTCGATGACGATAACGTCGTCAGGGAGTTTGGCGGGGCCGATTTTCAGGCCGAGCTGCTCCGTGACCGCAGTGTAGAGGCTGGGGGGAGCGTTGGGATCTTCAGTGGGCGGCGGGGGCGTTGAGCCGACACCGCGAAACTGAGCGAATTGCGAATCATCGGGCGTCCACTTCAACTGGAAGTCGTAGCGGTCGGTGAGGCCGGTTTGATCCATCACGGGGCGGTCCATGACGCCGGACTGCATCCAGGTGGCGTAGTCGACCATGTTCATGTTGCGCACGGTGAGATCGCCAAGTGCACGGAAGAAGAACGCCTGCTGGTCGGTCGCCGATGAGGTGGTCTTGGTCATCTTGGGGCCGCCGGGAGCGACGGTGATGGCGTAGACGGAAAGCTCGCGTTTGTCGTGATGGAACTTGAGCTGGAAGCGCTCGGTGAGGAGCTTTTGGACCATGATGCCCATCTGCTTGAGATTGGGACGGCCTTCGGTGTCTGGCTTGGCTTCAATGTCAAAGAGGTCTGTGCCGAACCAGGCCGGCGCGTCGACAATCTGCTTGGAGTGGAGGCCGTAGGCGAAGGCGATGAGGTCATTCATATTGGTGTTGATGGTGCGGAAGTGACCGGCCTGAAATCCGAAACCTTTGCCTTGCTTGCCGGGCTCGCTGGGCTTGATGGTGGCGACGTCGAAGCCGGGGTCGGCGTTGGCGGCCATGGGCGGCACGGGTGGAGGAGGCGTGGGGATGGTCCACTCGGTTTCAGGCGTGGCGCGGACGTAAGTAAGAGGCAGCGGATTGGGTCCTTGGGTCCAACTGCCGACGATCGTCTTTCCATCGGCGCTCATCTTGCCCTCGTACGTGCCGCCGATTGCCGTGATCGCCATCTTTACCGAGGCGCCTTCCAAGGTGATCTTGGAGACCGGAATGGGTGGTCCCTGTTGGTCGATGCTGTAGGCGTTTGCGGAGTAAGCGCCGCCGTCGGCCTTAGTTACCTTGAGCACGAGGCGGAGATCCTGGCCGGCGTGAAGAGTGCCCTGCCAGGTGCCGGTAAGGTCCTGAGGGTTGGCTGGAGCGGCGGACGGAGGCGGCGCTTGTACAACGGTGCTGCCCGTAGCGGCTGGCGGCGGCGTGGGCGCCTGCGCGCGGAGACGGGTTGCGGGCAGCAGGACAAGGGCGGCCATTAACGCGAGGATGAGGGTGGCAGCGGGGCGGGACAGCATCTTGCTGGCGGAGGCAAGAGTGTACGCGAAAGACTCAGCGGTCATGCAAACATCCTTTTCTCCGGAGGCGGACGAAACTCTGGAGCGGTGAAGCGGGTTGGATTCTTTGAACCTGTCGAGGATATACCGATAAGACGTTGATACGGTGAATTTGGCTCGGCGGTTCCCTGTTCAGGGGTACTACAAAAGGTAGTCGCGCGCTGCGGAGGTTTCTTACACGACCGCCAGGATGTTTTGGGGAGGGATGATGGCGGCTTATTGAATTCGACACCGAGGTGAAGGGATTTGTTCCCAGGCACCTGCAAATTCTTCCGGAATTCACAGACGCTCATTGGGACCGGGACTCATTCTCGGAGGGTCTCTCGACGTGATCGAGTTCTGTGGCAGAGTCTCCAATCACTCAATTTGCTTCGGATCACAACACTTCTGACAGACATGGGTTCGAAGAAGCAGACGTCGACCATGAAGACGTGGGTCGCCGGAATCTTAGTACGCGAGGAAGTGAAATGAAGAAGTGGATTGCATTCGCCGCTTTACTGCTGCCCATGACACTGGCGGGATGTTCTCATCCGCGGCCGGTGGTTGTTTACGCTCCGCCACCTCCGCCGCCGGCATTCAGCGAAGCGGCGCAACAGGGGTATAACGCTGGATTTGAAGCGGCTCGGCGCGATGTGACCGAGGGGAAACCGCCAGGCGTGGAAAAGCATCCGCGGTTCCGGAATCCACCGGTGCCTCCGCCGCTGGGGGAAGAGTATCGGCATGGCTTCAGGGCCGGGTATGAGGCGTTTCTGCATCGGGGTGCGCCGCCTGCGGGGGAATGATCGGGAGGGTAATGGGTGGGAATCTCAGTTGGAGTGCAAGCTTCCCACCCTTCCCGCAAAGCGCGCGGGCAAGGATGGGGCACCTTCGGTGTCTGGGCACACTTTTTCAACTGATATGAGTTATGCGGGTTGGGTGGCGAAGTAGTCGGCCACCTGATGCCAGTTGTCGACGCGGACGAAGCCTGTGGCGGTGAGATTATGCGGGGCGGTGTAGAGGATGCCCTGGCCTTCAAAGCGCTCGAGATTGCGGGGCAGATCGTCGATGAGGTAATTCGCGCGGAGGATGGACTTGTTGCCACAGAATACATAGTGCGTGGGCGGAATGAAAGGGAAGTGGCGCTGGAGCCAGCGGTATTTGGGGCCGAGTGAGTTGGGCACGGACATGGCCTGGGTGGCGATGAAGACTTCAAATTGCGTGGAGAGCTGCTTGAGAACGTCTTGTGCGCCGGGCATCAGGGGCAGATCTTCAAAGAAGTCTTCCGCATCGAGGAAGGCGCGCAGCTCTTTCTGACGGTCGAGGGGCGTGATCTCCCATAGCGATTTGCCGGCCAGGTGCTCGGGCGTAACTTCCTCGTCAAAGGTCTGGTTGTAGCGACGCAGGTGCTCGGCGAGAGTATCCGCCATGACCTCATCCATGTCTACGCAAATGCGCTGCATGGATCAGGCTCCGGCTTGATGGGGTTTGCGGACGGCGCGGCCAACGCCCGGGACAGGCTCGGGCTGTGGGGCTTTGGCGGTGGGGGCCATGGCTGGATCCCAGTAAAGAATGCGCCCACAACTGTCGCAGCTGAGCATTTCGCCTTCGCGCAACTGGTTCCACATCTGAGGGCGAACGCCCATGCGGCAGCCGGTGCACTGCTGGTTGTCGACGCGGGCAATGCCGGTGCCGCGAGAGCCGGAGAGCCGGTCGTAGCGAACGAGCCAGTCGGCGCCAATGAGCGGACGGAGGGCCTCACGTTCGGCATTCAAGGTGGCGAGTTCGGCGGTGTATTCCTTTTGGCGTTCTGCTGCGCGGACGCGCGTTTTGTCGAGTGCGCCGGCGAGGGATTCCACTTGCGAGCGCGCTTCGGCGAGAGCAGCTTCCGCAGCTTCGGTACGCTCAAGGCTCGAAAATTCTTCGTTTTCGAGGCGATCGGCTTCCGAGGTTTCGAAAGCGATTTCATGCTCGATTGCCGCAGCTTGCTCGGGAGTCTTGACGACGTCAAGCTGGGTGCGGAAGCGAACAGCCTTCTGGCGGTGCGTGGCGATCTCGCGATCGAGACGGGTGCGGAGCGATTCTTCTCGTGTGAGGGACGCAGAGAGTTCGGCTGATTGTCGTTCGGCGGCGGCGAGTTCGGCGTGCGCCTGGGCTACTTCTGTGGGAAGAGCGCGCAGAGCGAGGGTGAGGCGAGTGCGTTCCAGGTCGGCGTTCTGCAGCTTTACGAGATTTTCAATTTGAGCTTGCATCCGTGACATGAAGTCTACGTCATTCAGCATGCATTAAGAAATAGCGGTCCATGCCGAGGGGTGGGAAGCTCGGCGCAAGAGCTCCCATCGCGGGCGTAAGACCTGCATCCAATCAGCTGAGGGCGCGTGGCGATGGGAACCGACGCAGTGAGTGAGAATCAGAAAAGGCGGCGAGGCGATTTGACGGAGGAGAGGCCGAGCTTTTGGCGCCGGAACCGGTGGATTTTGTGGGTCGCGGGCATGTTTGCGGTGGTGACGGCGGCGCTGGCTGTTGTTGTGGCACTGGCACTGCACCACGCCGAGCCGTTTATTCGCGCGCAGATAGTGACGGCGCTGGAGGAACGGTTTCATGCCCGGGTGGAGCTGGACAGCTTCCATGTGTCGTTGGTGCACGGTTTGCGGGCGCAGGGTGAGGGGCTGAGGATTTGGGCGCCGCAATCTGCCTTGACGAATGATGCGTCCGCCGGAGCGAACGCGGAGCCGCTGATTCGGGTGGCCGAGTTCCGGTTTCGTGCGCCGCTGCACTACAAGCGAGGCACGCCAATTCGAATTTCGGTGGTGCAGCTGGAGGGGCTTGATGTTCGGGTCCCACCGGCTTCACGGTTTGCGCACGACAAGGCGAAGGACTCGGAAGTCGCGAAGGCGAACCCGAATCCTGGATCGGATTTGCTGAGCGTGCGTGTGGAGACCGTGGAGTGCCTGGGAACGCGCCTGACGCTGGAGACGGACAAGCCGGGAAAACTGCCGATTGAAATTGCGATCGCGCGACTGAAGCTGACCGGTTTCAGAACTGCGGGTGCGGAGGATCCAGCGGACAGGGGCGAACCGGTTCTGGACTATGAGGCTGAGCTGACGAACCCGAAGCCGGTGGGAAGGGTGAACACTTCAGGAACGTTCGGCCCATGGCATGTAGAGGATCCTGGGGAGAGTTCAGTCAATGGCGACTATGTGTTTAGCCACGCCGACCTGGGAAGCTTCAAGGAACTTGGTGGGACGCTATCGTCGACCGGGCATTACGAGGGAACGCTGCGCGACCTGACGGTGGATGGGGAGACCGATACACCGGACTTTCAATTGAGGCCATTCAATAATCCGCAGGCGCTGCATACAAAGTTTCACGCGAAGGTGGACGGGACGAATGGCGACACGTGGCTGCAGCCGGTGGAGGCCACGCTGGGGCACTCGCACTTTACTGCCCAGGGGAAGATTGTGCGCGTTGCGGAGACGGAAGAAGGCGGGGGCCCGCAGGTGAGCAAGGGACATGATATTGCGTTGGTGGTGAATGTGGATCGAGGGCGGATCGAGGATTTTCTGCGCCTGGCGAACCACTCAAGTCCAGTGCTGAACGGCGCTGTGACGACGAAGGCCACACTCCACATTCCGCCTGGGCCGGAGCACGTGGTGAAGCGGTTGCAGTTGAAGGGATCTTTCAATCTGGAGAATGCAGTATTTACCAGTGCAAAGGTTCAGGACCGGGTGCGGGACCTGAGCATGCACGGTCTTGGGCGGCCGAAGGATGCGAAGGAGACCGACCCGCAGACGGTGGATTCGACGATGAGCGGCGATTTCCAGATGGCGGGTGGGGTGATTACGCTGCCTGTTTTGAAATACAGCGTACCGGGTGCGGACATCCAGCTGAAGGGGACGTATGCGGTGGAGGGTGGAGCAATTGACTTTGCCGGAAGCGCCCAACTGCAGGCCACGGTTTCCCAGATGGTGGGCGGCTGGAAGGGATTTCTGCTGAAGCCTGCCGACCGATTCTTCAAGAAAGACGGAGCGGGGACGGAGGTTCCGATTCACATTTCAGGGACGCGGGAGGACCCGAAGTTCGCCGTGAATCTGGGGATGATCAAGAAGACGTCGCCGGAGACACCGGGGCAGAAGTAGGGGGTTGGCGAGGGCGGTGTTCAAGGTTCCCTAAAGAGCGTGCGAATGTGATAGTTTGGCTTGCGTTACACCGTTGCCGAATTTACGAGCGACGGGAGCAAAACAGGAGAACCGCAATGCACTGGACCGCACGAAACGCAAGACCGAAGGAGAGCTGCGCCTTATTTCTGATTTTAGGAACTTTGGCGTGGTCCGCTGGGGGGCAGCAGTTGCCCGCCCGACCTCAGCCGCAACCCATGCTGGAGGCCGCGATTCCGGCCTCTCAAGACGCAAACGGCACCAGGAACGCGAGCGAGCGGGACTGGTGGAAGAACGCTGTAATCTACGAGATTTATCCGCGCAGTTTCCAGGATTCGAACGGGGACGGCATTGGAGATCTGAACGGGATTACCGAACATCTGGACTACCTGAAAGATCTTGGTGTGGATGCGATCTGGCTATCGCCGGTATATCCCTCGCCACAGGTGGACTTCGGTTATGACATCTCCGATTACAAAAACATCGACCCGCAGTATGGGAGTTTGAAGGACTTCGACCACCTGGTTGCCGAGGCGGAGAAGCGGCATATCCGGATACTGATGGACATGGTGATGAACCATACCTCGGACAAGCACGAGTGGTTCATTCAGTCGCGCTCGTCGAAGGACAATCCTTACCGCGATTGGTACATGTGGCACGACGGCAAGGGCGAGACCGCGACCGACAAGGGACAGGTGCCGAATAACTGGCAGTCGGACTTTGGGCACTCGGCCTGGGAGTGGGACGAGAAGACGCGCCAGTACTACTACCACAAGTTTTATATCCAGCAGCCGGATGTGAACTGGGACAACCCGAAGATCCATGAGGCGTTCAAGGACATTATCGCGTTCTGGCTGAAGCGCGGCGTGGGCGGGTTTCGCTTTGATGCGATCACGACCTTGTATGAGGATCCGCAGTTGCGGGACGACGAAGTGGACCTTGATCAGGACGGCAAGCCGCACTTGAATGCGTACGGGGACGTTTCGTTGCACGACACGATGACGAACAACTTGCCTGGAACGCATCCCGTAATGCAGGAGATGCGAGCGTGGACCGACACCTTTGGGTCGGACAAGTTTCCGGGCACGCGGGTGCTGATTGGAGAGACGTACCTGCCGAATATTGGCGAGTTGGCCAAGCAGTATGGAACGCCGGACAAGCCGGAATTTCAATTGCCGATGGACACGCAGATCGGGTTTATCAACAAGCTGGATGTTGCGGCGTTTCGAGCCAAGCTGAACGACGTGGAGACGGGGATCAACGGCAACACGCCGCTGCTGGTGTTCGACAATCACGACAACCCGCGGCTCGACGCGCGTTACGGCGATGGGGTGCACGACACGGACATTCAACGCGTGATTTCGACGATGCTGTTCGCGAGCCGGGGTACGTCGCTGTTCTACTACGGTGACGAGATCGGCATGAAGACCACGCCGCCCACGCGCAAGGAAGATGTGAAGGATCCTGTAGGTCTGACGGGGTGGCCAAAGGACAAGGGGCGCGATGGCGAGCGCACTCCGATGCAGTGGGATGCGAGCGCGCATGCGGGATTCACCAAGGGGGATGCCAAGCCGTGGCTGCCAGTGCCGCCAAGCGCTGCGACCATCAATGTGGCGGCGGAGAAGGGCGACCCGAACTCCCTGCTGAACTGGTATAAGAGCCTGATCCGGTTGAAGAAGACGAATGCGGCGTTTGCACACGGGGATGACACCATGCTGGATACAGCCAACACGAAAGTGCTGAGCTGGGTGAGGCAGGCTGCGGGTGGACCGGCAGTGGTAGTGAGTGTGAACTTCACAGCTGAGCCGCAGACGGTGAGCCTCAGCATTCCCGGGTCGGGAGGCAAGACGAAGACGTTGCTGAAGACTCCGGGAGCCGCTGATCCAACTGGGTTGGGGCAGATTGAACTTGGGCCGTTTGGGGTTTATGTCGGGGAGGTCGAGTAAGAAAGCAGATGACAGGTCGTGGTTAAGTGCCAGCGGCGAATTCCGAAACTCGGAATTCGCCGCTGCTGTTTGGATTTGAAAGATGTCGAGGTGATTGAGCCAATCCTACTTGCTCACCACACGAGCTTTGATGACTTCGTCGAGATAGTCGGGCTTGGCTTCGTCGCGGACCAGATGCGGATAGCGCAGGCCGCCGTGGTAGTTGATGGTGGAGGTCTGGTAATACTCGTCGACAATGACTAGAAGTGTGATGGGTTGCGTTGTATCTTTCGAGGCTTTAATCGCGTCTTCAAGCAGGTCGTGAGTGTAGACGCGGCCATTTACACCAACGACTTTCATGCCGGAGGAGATGCCTGCCTCAAATGCCGGGCTGCCGACGAATGAATCGCGAACGGTGCCATCCTCACCTAGTTGCAGGCCGATGGAGTATTGATCGTCCTGGTCGCCACGGCGTCCAGTCAGGTGAGTGGATTCGGGGTTGAACTCGACTTTCCAACCGCCATTTTGGAGGCCGCCCAGTGGGGCTTCGGCGGATGTCGAATTCAGCCTGGTATGGAAGAAGCCGGCCCAGTCGTATGGCGCCACTGCATTGAGATCAGCGACGATCGAGTCGAAGGTATAGGTCTTTACTTCCGGGCCATTGTTGGCGCCGCCGTGAAAGGACTGGCAGAAATCATCGATGGATTTTTGGCCGTGCGATTCGCGATGGATGATGGTGGCAACCTCAAGCCACAACAGATTGCCTTCGTCGTAGTAGTCCACGCCGCGACGCCAGTTGTTCCAGCCGCGACCTTCCATGCCGGGCTCGCCAATGGCGGTGTCGAGAAGGGGGCGCCAGGTACGGCCGGGGCGTCCGGGGCCGAGCTGGGCGGAGATGCTGGCCATGTAGTCGCGGTATTGCTCCGGAGTCCATAGGCCGCTGCGCGCAGCCAGCATGGGACCGAGGAAATCCGTGAGCCCTTCGTAGCCCCACAGAAGATCGGTTGCCATCGGCTGCTCAAAATAGGGGACGGCCAGGTCGGCTGGGCGGCGAAACTTTCCGTTCCAGGAGTGGACGAATTCGTGGGCAAGCAGTCCGCCGAGCGACATGCCCGCATTGGGCGAAAGCAAGGAGCGCTCGGGCAGG
>Ga0302200_10003124_pt1 | contig 14192 bp, 11 predicted proteins | sample II_Bog_N3_1_FD_194585 | JGI IMG/M metagenome (GOLD analysis project Ga0302200, IMG submission 194585) | Peat permafrost microbial communities from Stordalen Mire near Abisko, Sweden - II_Bog_N3_1 | ecosystem: Environmental > Terrestrial > Soil > Wetlands > Peat | place: Sweden: Abisko... | reverse complement strand
GTTGAGTCCGGCGGCGCGGTCGTCGACATGGGTCGCTACTGCGCCTATTTCGATGCCGATGGGAACCCGGCGCCGTGGCTGCAACAGATCGATTCAATCTCAGGCAACGGCCGCCATGCCATCGTGATCGCGCCAGAACTGGTGCGGATCGAGATGCTGCGCATAGGCCATACCTATGAACTGGCCATCACACGGCTTTGGCTGAAGTCCGAAGAAGGCCATACGCGCCCAGCAATCGTTACGGCGCCACTTTTCCGCGGCCATCAGGGAACGCTCGCAGTCGAACTCTGGAATGCGGAGAACAAGGTCCTGTGCGGATCGGTCGCGCCGGCTTTCTATACAGCGGCTGGCGAAGTGCTCGACCTGCCGGAGCGCTTCGACGAGGCGATTCGCAAAATCTCCGGCGCGGTCGCATGTCCGGGATGCAAGCACACGCATGTCGCCGCGGCTCCGGTCACGAACAAGGGCCGTGAGCTATGAAGTGCGCCATCGAAGTGGGCAAGCCTGATTGGCGGCCTCTTGAGAATGCCATTCCTCCCGAGTACTGCGAAGACTACATGTATATGGGAAAGGCTGGCGACATCGTCCTCTACAAGCACCGCTTGACGCGGCGCTATCTGAACATCGACGCGGTGACAGGAAGGTTCTATCGCTATGCCTATGGCGAGTACGTCGAGATCGACCGGCGACAGGCGCTCGATTCTGTCTACGGCCACGACCAATAAAGGAGGGATTATGGGACGGAGTGTGAACAAGGTCATTCTTCTGGGCCGCGCCGGCAAGGACCCGTCGGTCCATATCCTGCGCACGGGCACCCTCGTCAACGTGTCGCTTGCCACCAGCGAACGTTACCGGGACATTCACGGTGACTGGCAGGAGCACACGGAGTGGCACAACCTGGTCGGCTTCCAGCGGGTCGGCGAGATCCTGCGCGATTACGTTCGCAAGGGATCGCGCCTATATATCGAAGGTGCACTGCGGACGCGCTCCTGGGACGACCGGCAGACCGGCCAGCGCCGCTACCGCTCCGAGATCGTCGTCACTGAGATCAGCCTCCTGTCGCCTCCGCCCGATGGCGGCAGCGACGACGTGGAGCACTACGTCAGTGAGCAGGGCTTCGCGCCGCCCGAGTTCAGCGAGGAACCGGAGATTACGCAGGAGGAAGTGCCGTACTAGAAAGTGAGGGCGTTGATTTGGCCCAGATTTGAGAATTTGACTCCTAGCCAGATTTCCACCACCCAGTCCGGGCACCATCAAAGTCGCGTCGTGACTTAGGCGTCTGTATGCAAGCAACCCAGCAGTCCATTCCGACCGTACAACCTTTGCCGAAAAATCGCTAGGGTGTATTCCTTGTAGTTGTTTTCGTGAGCAGCTAGATTTCTCTGCTCCAGAATCCAATATGCTTCGTTGATCAACGCAGGAAGCGAGAGCTTGAGCGTGGATTCGATCCACTCATGCAGCTTGGAATCGTGCTTCAAGTACCAGCAGTAGTTCGCGAGCGCCATATTGCGGGGTACGTCCTTGCCTTGCATTAGCAATGGAGATTTGCAGGTTCCGCCAACAAGGTAGTCCATTACCCCTTCGTTCAACAGGTATATCAGATAAGGGCCGAAGACCCTCATGTATAGCTCCTGCTCACAGGCCTTGGCTTGATGGAGCACCACAACATTCATCGCGTCAGGCTCGGCCTGATTGATGGAACGGAAGTACTCTCCGAGAGCCAGGAGTTGTTTCGTAGTGTGATGAAGCCGGCCATAGACTCCGCCCAATCTGGATTCGATCAGGGGCAGGAAGTCCTTTGCCGAGCGCTGGTTCCTTTCGAACGCAAGACGCAGTTCCATCTGCCCGGCACGCAGGGAGTCGATTCCATCGTTCAGATCGGAGCGGATCTCGCCTACCGCTGCCGAAATACTTGGCTGCATTGCTACAGAACGGGCACCTAGCGCTGCCCTGTTATCCTCAGATTCTGCGCCATTCTCTTCGTAGTTGTGAAGGCAGGCGGCTGCGGCCGATTCCAGAACGGAAAGCATGGCATGGTAATTGAGAGGAGTCTCCAGGAGCGTCTCGCGCAGCTTCTCGCGAATGAAGTCCAGCAGGATTGGGCTGCCGTAGAGCGGGTCTTCTTCAATGTCTTTGCCGGAGTATTTATTCGATGCCAATGCCCTCATCTCAAAGGCTTGGTAGATGGGATAGTCCGGGTTGTCGAAAGACTCCATCCTATTGCTACCGGGAGGCGTCCCGAATTTCGTCGGAATCTGCATGCTCCAGAATTGTTCGTAAAGCATCAGATACAATTCGCTCGCCAGTACCGCCGTAAAAACAAACCTAATGGCCTCAGGAGAAAGTGTATTGAGCCGCTGCCTGCAGGCGATGATCGGGCGCTTCTTACTGGACCTAGCAGTGGTTTGAAGAACTGTGAAATCCGTCCAGGAGGGCTCCAGTAACAGAAAGGCTAGTTGCCAGTTCAGATGAGCGGAGTATGTGGATGCAAGGGCGGCGATCCGGTCGGCATATTGCCGGTTGTCGTTCGTGTCCGCCGGAGTCGAAAAGAACTCGGCAGCATATTCCACGTTGAGGTTCTCAATGCTCTGCCGCGCTCTTTCTGCCACTCCTTCTTCAATCTGCGCGAGCCGATCCATCGCGTCAGGATATGCATCTCTGCAGAATGCACAGGCTGACCAATGTGCTCGTGGATCACGTAAGAATGAAGGCTCACCTGTGTGATAGTGGTCAACCAGTTCGGGTATATCTTCGGCGATGGAGATCATTTCGATCTCTTCTCTCCGTCTCGGGTCACTGCACTCTGCTTTCTGACTTTCCATACCTGTCCTTTCCTATAGATCGCGGATTGAGTTGAGAACTGGATTCCAAACGGCTAATCGGATGTCTATGCCGAAGCACCGGCGCATCTCCTTAAGGAGCCGCATGGCGGGCGCTACCGCATTGCCCTTCTTGCCGCTTGCGTGATAGTAATCGGCAGGGGCTAGGACTAGTGCAGTGACGGGCATCTCGGTGGCACTGGCGGGCAGTGCGCCGCGCTGCTGCATGACGGCACGACCAACAGGATTGGAAACGAACAGACGCATCTGGCGCGACAACTCCACGGCTGCGTACCATGGATCATTCGCATCCGCCTTCACCTCGCAGAGCGCTAGGCGAAACCCGTCGGCTGCATGAGAAGCCAGCAACATGTCGGACTCCACGTTACTGCCGCGCCCGCCACCCGCAAAGTCACACGTAAGAGGAAACGCATTCACCCCATCGATCAGCTTTCCCCCTAACAGGCTGACTTTTCCGAACCGTTCCACCAAAATCTGATGTTCTATGGCGTGTTCACCCGGATGAGGATGGAGCAGATCGCCGCGACGATAGCGGCCGCCCAGCAGTTGCGGGTCGATGCCTCTCTGCCACCGGCCGGGAATCTCCTGTTGCCAAAGTTCCAGCACATGCCGTATCCGCTCTTCAGGCTGCGGAAGAATCGCCCCCTGGTACGCGCCGAGCAATTCCCAACGCTTACACCATGCGGCAAAACTCGGTTTTACGTTCAGCGAAGGCGCCTGGAATGATGAGCTCGAAACGAGGGGGAAAGCGGGCTCTTGTGCGGACTCGCTTGTGGTTATGCCCGGTGCTCCCGAGGCGATCACCTCATCGGCGGATGGGTTTTCCGGATTGTCTTGAACTGGCAGCCCAGGAAGGAAGACCTCAACCAATCCAGCAACCGCAACGGTGAGACCAAGTTCCTGATGGACCGTCTGAAGAGCGGAACACCACTCCGAATGACTGGTAGGCCGGTAAGGATCGTTAACGAAATACAGGTTGACTAAATAGCAAGGACGGTTCAGCCGCCGCTGCACGAAATACAGGTGGGCAATGCGATTGGCGGATTGATAAAGGGGACCTGTCCAGTCTGAATCTGCTTGCGCGCGGCACCACTCTTTCGCTGCATTCAGAGATCTCTCGATCAACGCCCGCGATTTCCCGTCTGCTTGACAGCCACTGCCATAAACTTCCGGCACATGACTCTTTGCCTCGACAAGAATCCCAATTGGCAAACTTGCTTGTAACGATGTCGTCAAGATGCCTAGTGCGTCCCAACAGGGACCGCGCTCAGGCCAGAAGGCGCTTAAATTGCTGGAATACTCTCCCAGCCCGAGCGCCGTCAGAAATTCAGCATCGCGCAATTCACGATATTGTTCCGCCGCCAGAGGAGAAACCCACTTGATGCGAGGCGAATTCTGCTGAATCCTAATTGGTAGAGCGGAAAGAATCACATCGTTAAGAGTGGTCGGCGCCAGATTGACGTAGTCCTGTATTTGCCGTTGACTGCCCCGCTTTGCCTTTCCCGCGCCCTTTTTATTGATCGGATGGTCCGGCGGAATTGATGCTACGCTCTGCTTTTCATATTCATTCTTGTGTGAGTCCAGATACCGGCTGTTATATCCGGCGATCCGCGTCTGCCAGTATCGCTCGCCGTCGTGGCCGCTGACGGTGTGGGGCTCCTCTTCAAATCTTGTACGCCCCCATTCGGTGGCTTGGCGGACATCCGCGATTCTCGGTTGGCCCAGAACACGTTCTCTCCCCTCTGAGTAATCTCGAAGCTTTGTAGAACCGGCTGGATTATGCACAAAAAGAAGAAACGAATTCGAATGGAACTCTGGCAGATAGACGATCCAATACTCGTAACCAAAGGCCATCGAAATCCTCCTGGCAACCACTCTTGAACTGGGGCAGCTGAAAGGGAATCATAGCAATTTTCCCCGTGTGGCAGTTGCTGTCGATCTCGAAAATGAGGCCACTGAAAGAGTGCATGCGTGGAGTGTCCGTGATTTTGTCTGCAGGTTGCCGTGTCTTGCGTTGCGAACTGCACGCAAATTCTCCGGGGCCAATTCAATTTGCAGGTGTCGTGAGCGCCCTTCGGGGCGCTTTCGGTTTTTCAGCGGCTCGAAGTGCAGCCCCATCCCAAGGAGGTAATCTATGGCCGCAACGAAGTTCACGGAAGCTGAGCGCGAGAAGCTCTTCGCCCAACTCGAAGCGCCGTTCGATCTGGCATTGATCAAGTGGCGTGTGATGCGCACCTTCGACTATGGCCGAAGCGGCGTCATCCTGCCCTTCGCCGATCCGCGCGCCTATACGGACCGGCTCAACGAACTCTTCACGCCGTCGGGCTGGACGCGCGAGTACACGATCTCGACCGTGCCGTCGCTCTGTCGAATGGAGCGGGGCAAGTCGATCGTCACCAGCAAGGTGCTGGTCGCTACCGCCGTAACGATTACGCGGCTGGGCAGCCACACCGGCACCGGCGAGGAGTGGGCCGACAGGGAAAACGCCATCACAGCGGCTGACGCCCAGGCCTTCAAGCGGGCCTGTAGCTGCTTCGGCCTGGGCCGCTACCTCTACCGCTTCGGGGAGACCCGCGTGCGGCTGAATTTCCGTGGGGAGCCAGTTGCGGTTCCCATCCTGCCCGAGTGGGCGCTGCCGCCGGGCATGACCATGGCTCAGGCGAACGGTCTGGCCAGCGATACGCGCGGACCGGTCGATCAACGGCTGACTGCCGAGATCGAGGGTTTTCGCGGGACGCTGGGTGAGCCGATCTACGCGGAGGTTCTGCGCCGAACCGGGCACAGCGCCGACGCGCGGACCATCCCCAACGCGGAGCGGCAGAAGCAGACCATCGAAAAGATGCAGGCGGCGGCGCGCGGTTTCGAGCGACTGCGTCATCTGGCCGAGATGGCAGGCGACGCGCAGTTCTTCGCCATGACGGAACGCTTCAAGATCGCGTCGGTCACCGAACTGCCGAGCTTGGCGGCGTTGAAGCAACTGGTAGAGGAACTTGAATCCGTGGCCAACCAGCAGGTGGCCTAGCGAGCGATTCAGCACTGGGAGGAAATCATGGGAGAGATCAGCATCTTGCGTCCGCGGCGCAGTCTCGTCAGCATTCCGGTTGTCGAAGCCGTCTACTGCGAGAGTTGCGCCTCGGTCTCGAACTCAAGCGGGGGATGTTGCGGCGTGTGTGGCAACATCTCCCTCTGGCCGCTGGCTGAATTGGTTCCGCAGCCGCCGAAAAGCCCGAACCCCGGAGTTGCATCGACAGGGCGACCGTTTCCAGCCTGGTGCGACAGATTGGAAAGGGCGGCGTGATGGATACGGCAGAAACAACCACATCCCTACCCAAACCCGTTGTATTCGCCCACCGGGAAGCTTTGCGGCTTCCCGCTTCGAAGGTCGTCGAGAAGCTGGTTGAGATCGTTGGGCGGAAGCTGACCGCGTATATCGGTGGCGTCAAGGACGCGCGAGCTGTCGATCGCTGGATCGCAGGCCGTGAGATCTACGGCGACGCGGAAAGCCGGTTGCGGTTCGCCTTTCAGGTGGCGCGCGCCTTAAGCGATCACGATTCGCCCGCTGTGGTGCAGGCCTGGCTGACGGGCGTGAATCCGGAACTGGGAGACAGAGTACCGCTGCGCCTGATGCGCGAGAATGAGATTGATGCGGTGGCGCCAGCCATCCTGAGCGCCGCCAGAGCATACCTCAGCGACAAGTAGACGGGTAATTTTCATTAAATGATATGGTTAATATATTGCCTTTCGTATCGTATAATAGAGACAAAGAGGCAACTTATTGGCCGTATATCTCAGGACCGTGCAAGAGGTACAGACAGGAATTGCAGGGCGGTTCAAGGCCCGGCGTCTTGGCCTAAACCTGACACAGAGAGAACTGGCGGCGCGCTCGGGCGTGACCTTCAGTTCTCTGAAGCGATTTGAGCGCGAAGGATTGATCGCGCTGGATTCGCTTCTGAATCTGGCCTTGGTGCTCAATTGCCTTGACGATTTTGACAAGCTGGCCATGGAAAGCCAGCCCATCTCAGTCACCCAATCGCTCGATGCCCTTCTGGCCACGCCGGCGTTGCGGAAGAGCGCGACGGGCAGAAAAGGACGCAGCCATGGCGTATAAGCCGACAGAGTTGCTGACAGTCTATCTGGACGCGCGAAACCAGTGCCGCAAGGTTGGGCGCCTCGCGTTCAAGGACAGGCAGATCCTTTTCGAGTATGACGCCTCCTTTCTTGCTTCGGGCATCGAGATTTCGCCGATCAAACTTCCTCTCAGGCCTGGGGTATCCATTGCCGACACTGCGATTTTCGACGGCCTGTTCGGCGTATTCAATGACAGTCTGCCGGACGGATGGGGCCGCCTTCTGCTCGACCGCACGGTGGAAAAATACGGTGTCCATCGCGGCCAACTGAATCCGCTCGACCGGCTGGCCTATGTGGGACGGCACGGCATGGGCGCTCTCAGCTACGAGCCGGAGCTGAGCCAGCAAACCGCCGACGATGCTCCGCTGGCGCTCGACAAACTTGCTGAGGAATCAGCCGTCGTACTGGCCGGAGAGAATGAAGAGGTCTTCGAAGATTTGCTGCGGCTCAATGGCTCCTCTTCAGGCGCCCGCCCCAAGATCGTGGCGCAAGTGAGCACCGACAAGAAAAGAATCATTCACGGCCAGCAGAAATTGCAACTGGGCTTCGCGCACTGGATGATCAAGTTTCCGTCTTCCCAGGACGCGCGGGACTCGGGAGCTATCGAATACGCCTATAGCCTGATGGCAAAAGATGCGGGCGTGGAGATGCCTGAGACTCATCTTTTCAGTACAAAAAGGAACAAATACTTCGGCACAAAACGCTTCGACCGGGACGGAGATGCCCGCATCCACATGCACAGTCTTGGCGGCTTGATCCATGCCGATCATCGCAGTCCCAGCCTCGACTACGACATGGTTCTACGCGTGACCCTGGCGTTGACCAGGAATATTCAGGAAGCAGAAAAGGTCTATGCGCTGGCCTGCTTCAACGTTCTTGCTCATAACCGCGACGATCACGTGAAGAATTTTTCATTCCTGCTGAGCTCAAGAAACGAGTGGATCTTCGCGCCCGCCTATGATCTCACCTTTTCCTATGGCCCTGGCGGCGAGCAAAGCATGCTCGTGATGGGAGAGGGAAGGAATCCCGGAGCTGCCCAACTTCAGGCATTGGGCAAACAGCATGGGATAAAGGACGCGCAGGAGATTCTGGCAAAAGTTAAAACGGCCGTGGCCAACTGGCGGCGCCGCTATGCCGAACAGGCAGACGTATCGCGAAAATCCACCAAAGAGATCGCTGACAAGATCAAGTTGCAATAAACGTCCGCATTTTTCTGTTCAGGTCGCAGCCGGGTCGGGAATCGAAAACGTGGCCCATCAAGCAGCCTTTGCGGTTTTCTTATTTGCCTTGGGAAGTTGTCCAAATGTCTCGTTCATGTTCGCTTTGGATGCGCTCTTTGAGGCAGCCCACCGCTTGATCTGCGCCTGCCGGATGCGCTCCCGCCCTTCTGCGCTCATCTTGCGGCGCTTCCTTGCCTTCTAAACCTTCGGAGCAACAGCAGTAGCAACCTTGGTAGGCCGGCCGGGCTTACGCTTGGCGACAAATGCGCCTGATGCGCTCAGCAGAGTTTTCGCCTGTTCGAGGCAATCGATCTCAGCGTCAATTGCGGCAAGAACATCTTTCCGAATGGTGCGCAAAGCACCTCCGCTCGAAGAATTCACGATCTGATTCACAACCCATGTGAAATAAAGCATAAATTGGCCGGGAATAAAGCAAATCTTGGCCGCGCCAGAGGGATGCGCTGGTGGTAATCGGCTGGCGAGCTACCGGAATTCCACCTTGGCTGAGATGGAACGAGTCTCGCTGAGTGCCTCGGCCTGTACGCGTCAACCGAAAGTCATGCGCAGTTCGATCGGCAGACTTTGCCGACTTTCGACTTTCGGGTGGTAAACCTCGGAAACGCATGACTCTTGAAACAATATTGGGTAATAGACGGTGGAATCAGAATGTCGTAACCAAGCGAAGCATACCCATGCGCCCGGGGCCGATTGCGTTGCCCGAGAACAACCCTCCGAAGTCAATTACTTCCAGCTTGTTGCTCAGATTTTCACCGTCGGCCTGCAGGCGTACCGCCACCTTCTCTCGCCGATAGAGATCGGCGCTGACAGAAGCATTCTCCGTCAAGTAGGGAAGGATTCGGCCGCGATCAAAGTTGAGATGATTCACGACTGCCTGTCCATACTCGGCGACATCCTGTTGTACGGTCTGATTCGCATCAAACGGTAGGCCGGTATTGTAGTCGCTTCCCAACGCGATCCACACACGCGGGGTGACCTGGTACCGGATGCGGTCCCGCACCGAATTCCGCTGGTCCTGCGAGTCAGGGGAGTGACCCGTCAACTGGCTAGTCGCGTCAATGGCGTCTCCACCGAGGAAAAGGCCTCCCGTGACCGGGTTCCAGACGTTCCCCACCATATAGGAGTAACTGGCGAATCCTGAGAACCGCCCCCATTGCTGGACCTCAAGCTTGGCTTCAGCGCCATAAATGATCGCCTTGTCGAATTCGATCGGAAAGCTAATCCCTGTACTGAAGATCTGCGAGTCGTCGGCATAGTTTTTAACATCGCGCCTGTACATATTCGTGTCCACACGTAGCTTGCCGAACAATGCCTTTGTTGCGCCCAGTTCATAGTAGTTTCCATGCGCAGGCTCAACCGGCAGTTGCACAATGGGAACGCTGGTATCGAGTGCCTGTGCCTCCGGAGAACTCGACAAGAGGATATTTTCGAAGGAGGGTGTTTGGAAAACATGATCCCACGAGCCGTGAACCTGAACTCCAACAGAGGGAAAATAGCGCGCGATTGCGACACGCGGGCTGACGGCATTCTTGTTGACGGTGAGTTGGTAGTGGTCCCAGCGAAGTCCCGCATCAATCGACCAATTGCCTAGGTGTAAGGAATCCTCGACATACGCCGCCTGCTCCAAATCGGGTCGGCTGCCGGAAAAGGCAAAACTGGTTGCAGCGACGTCAATGATGCCCACGTTAAACGGACATTGTGGATTGCTAGGGTCGTCACAGTCAGGAATCACGTAACTGAGATTCTCATGGAGGAACTTGTTGTCCGTCTGAACGCCTGCCTTCCACTCCTGATGGCGATGATCGGCAGTGATGCTGGCATTGAAGTAGATGTCTTTGAAGTCGTTGTGCTGCGTGACATTCAAAGGCCACGAGGCCGGGTTGGAATAGAAGTCGAGAGAGTTGTCACGTGCCATGCCGCGCATCGCCACCATCGTATCGGGCGAAAAAATGTGTTCGTAGGAGAGGATGCCCATGGTTTCAAAGTTGTCGTTTGTCTGCAACTGGCCCCCTGGAATGTACACGCAATTATCCGAGGCAGGGTCCGGACCGGAACATCCATCCGTATTGTCGCCATTTGGCACGTAAGCGCCGTTCTGCTGGACCAACTCATTGGGAATCGCGTAGCGAGCGAGTTCGTGACTGGCGATCATCGTGAGATGATCCTTCGGCGTGAACTGTCGCTCATAATTCAACGAGAACTCTCCTGTGGTGCCGTTGTTGGTGTAGTTTTCGGGGGATGGAGTATTGAGATAGTGGTCCGTCATGTTTCCTGCCCCGCTGAACCCCACCGTATTTTTCCCCCAAGTGTATTCGTCCTGCGTTTCAATCCCGCCCGTGGCATAGCTGCCTCCAAGCAGAGTGAACTCCCCGTGAAAGCCAGGTTGTTCGTTTTGGATCGTATTGACCACCACCACGCCACCGAGCGAGCGACCATACTGGGCCGGAATGCCTGCGGTGTAAATCGACATCGACTGTATGTTGTTCGCTTCAATCGATGGGCCAAAACCGGGAGAACGGTTATCGGTAAGTGGGATGCCGTTGATCACAAACTGCGTCTGATATTCGGATCCTCGGGGGTGAAGGACGGCGTTTCCTTCGTAGAGCCAGCCTGGTTCCGTGTTGACCAGGTCCTGAACGGTGCGGCCCGGAATTGACGTCAACCGGTTCTGAATGGTCTGCTGCCCCATTTCGTTTAATGCCCCTGCGCGATACGGATCGAGCAGCGTATCAGACTCGTGAACTGTCACCGATTGGGAAACCGGAGCCACTTTCAATTGAATCGTACGGTCAACGGGGAGCGTTGAACGTATAACCGCCGAGTCGGAGAATTGGCCAAACGAGGGCGCCTGAATCTGCACCTGGTAGATTCCATAGGGCAGCCGCCTTGCATCCACACTACCCTGAGCATCGGTCGTGAACGTGGAGCGGTACTGATTGGCGTCGCTGACAAGTTGGACTTCTGTGCGGACGGCACGACCGGATGGGTCGTTCACGGTCAAGCGCAGTTCACCTGTGTTGCTCTGGCAAAAGCCTGGAGCAGAGACAAGAAAGAGGAAGAGGGCATATCTTTTCAATGGTTTGGGCCTCGGAGAAATGTAAATTTCTTTTGTTGGGGCGTTATTCTGGGTGCATGGGGATGCGAGAATTGCTCTCTCATCCTGAATATTCCCGTTGGCCCAAGTCTGTTCAGTCTTTTTTTTGCGCACTCCCTTCAAAAAAAGACTGAACAGAGTGATAAGGATTCGAATATTCAAGTGGACGGACCAGGACAAAGTTCGCCTGCAGAAGAGGTATACGGTCTGCCGCCTTTAGCTTCCATAACGGAAGCTCAGACACGCACGGGTGAAATTGAGACAGAGGTTATGAGCTTGTTCGAGCAATATCGCGCACCGCTCCTACGGTACTCAGTCTCCTTCGGTGTTCCGATTGCGGATGCGGAAGAGATCGTGCAGGAAGTATTTCTTTCGCTCTTTCGGCACCTGCGACTTGGACGATCACGGCGCAATTTGCGGGGTTGGATCTTCCGCGTCGCGCACAATCTCACCCTGAAGCGTAGATATGCAAACAGGCGCCAATCGGAGCTTCTGGATGACGATGCCAAGATTGCGGCCCTACCGAGCGATCCATCAGGGAACCCAGAGGAATCTTGCAAGAACGCTGAGAGACAACATCAGCTCCTGGCAATTGTCCAAGCGCTTCCCGATATCGAGCAGAGCTGCCTTCGCATGCGCGCCGAGGGACTCCGCTATCGAGAGATCGCCACGGTCCTTGGAATTTCGCTGGGAAGCGTTTCAGTATTTCTCACACGGTCACTCGCCAAGCTGATTCGCGCAGATCGGGGGTAGAACGATGCAAGATCGCGAACATTTATCGGATAGAGAGCTTGTCCTTGCCGCAGATGATGAACTGGGGTCGGAAAGAGCACGCGTTCATCTTGCGGTCTGCGCCGAGTGCAAGGAAAGGGCGGCGAACTTCGAGGGCATAGTCGCCCAGGTAGCTCAGGCCCATAGAAACAGCGTGGATTCTCAACTGCCATCGATCGCGCGGCCTCGTGCCGTGCTCCGAGGCCGAATATCGGAGACAATCGCTCACGAAGCAAGTCGTCGGGCACCGCGCCGTCTTTTTGCAGGCGCATTCGGATTTGCTGCTCTGACAATGGTCGCTTTAGCCAGCATATTGACCATGCGGCATCTTGTCGCACGGGACGAAAGTGTTCCGCCCGCGTCAACCACTGTCAGTGTCCTGCCCAACCGTAATGTCACTCCGGGGGCAGTGCGCGCGGCTTCACTCGAGCAAGTTTGCGCTGTGGCGCAAGAGGAGGTCGTGAAAGATGTCTCGCCGTCACAACGCGAGAGGGTTTTTGCGGAGTACGGCATTCCTGCGGCCCAGCGCGGGGACTATGAAGTAGACTACTTGATCACTCCAGGGCTGGGAGGCAATGACGATATCCGCAATCTCTGGCCCGAGCCTTATCACACTGCGACGTGGAACGCTCACGTTAAGGACGCGTTGGAAGAACGTCTGCATGAGATGGTTTGCTCCCATCAACTCGATCTTGCGGCGGCGCAAAAGGCGATTGCCACTGACTGGATCGTTGCCTACCAGAAGTACGTCCGGGCAGTTCCTGCGAAAGGTTAGCTGTCCTGTCAGGTGAAACTTGGAGTCAACTTAGCCTTCAGGCCAAACCAATCATCCAGAGCCGTCTCGGGAATATTTTTACGGACAGGTACCCGAAAACGCCCCAGTGTCCCTGAGCATTTTTGGATCTACGCAAGATCGCTAAGTCACTCAGCGAGACTCATTCCATCTCCGCCAACGTGGAATTCCCGTAGCTCGCCGGCAGATTACCACCAGCGCGTCCCTCTGGCGCGGCCAAGATATGCTTTATTCCCAGCCAAATTATGCTTTATTTCACAACCCAGAGTTTACGGCCCAAGGAGGACCTATGGCGCGAAACGCGGCGCGGTTGAAGATGGGCTATTACCCGCTTCCCGTAAGCGAGGCCGTTCGGCTTCGCGCACTGCTTAGCTTTTTAAGCTCGGTGTCGGTTGTCGATCCCTGCGTCGGTCAAGGAACGGCGCTCGAAATCATCACGCAAGGCGCGGATGCGCGCCGTTACGGCGTCGAACTCGATGCCGAGCGCGCACTGATCGCTCAGTCGAAAGGCATCGAGACCATCCAGGGAAACGCCTTCGATGCGGTCGCCAAGCCGGAGTCTTTTTCGCTGCTTTATCTGAATCCGCCCTACGACTCCGAAATTGGCCAGGTTGCGAACAATCGCATGGAGCGGCTGTTTCTCGATCACACCTACCGCTGGCTCGCGATGGATGGTGTGCTGGCGATGGTCATTCCCTTCGAGCGGCTGATGGACTGCGCAGGCCTGCTGAGTTCGCACTTCACGCAGCTCAATATCTTCCGCATGACCGACGAGGAATCTGTGCGCTTCCGGCAGATCGCCGTGCTCGGTGTGCGCTCGAACGTACGCGGCTCGGCCATTGACGCGAACAAGCGCCATTTGCAGCGCATTGGCCTATACGGCAGCTATCAAGAGTTGCCGAAACTGGCGCCCGATACCTGCGAGCCGTATCTAATCCCGCCTTCGGGCGAAACGGCGCTCAGTTATCGTGGCCTCCCCTACGACCTGCTCGAAGAGCTGTTGCCGCACTCTGGCGCGTGGAAGCAGGTCATGCCGTTTCTCGCTCCGCACGAAGAGGTTGCCACAGGGCGGCCGATCACCCCTCTGCATGGAGGCCATGTCGGACTGCTCTGCACGGCGGGCCTGCTGAATGGCGTCTTCGGCCAGGGCGAAGACCGGCATATTGCGCGCTGGCGTTCGGTCAAGCATGTCACCACCTTTGTCGAGCACGACGAGGAAAACGAGATTGTCCATCACCGTGAGCGGTGGGCAAACGAACTGCGATTGGTATACGCCGATGGAAGAACGCTGAAATTGACTGAAACGCCGATCCGGCAGGAGGAACATG
>Ga0302200_10003111_pt1 | contig 14249 bp, 6 predicted proteins | sample II_Bog_N3_1_FD_194585 | JGI IMG/M metagenome (GOLD analysis project Ga0302200, IMG submission 194585) | Peat permafrost microbial communities from Stordalen Mire near Abisko, Sweden - II_Bog_N3_1 | ecosystem: Environmental > Terrestrial > Soil > Wetlands > Peat | place: Sweden: Abisko, Stordalen... | reverse complement strand
GATCTCAGCGGGCATCGATCTGAGGCATGAGCGGGCGGTCGAAACAACCCAGTATCCGCAAGACGCCATCATCAGCTTCGGCAGTAATTACACTGGCAACAGCGAGTCCGACTGGCTGCTGGGCTACATGAGCAGTTTCGAGCAGGGAGATGGCGAACTGGCCGACATCCAGGGATATGAGATCGGCCCATACGTCAACGACGAGTTCCGCCTCAAGCCCGGCCTTACCCTCACGCTTGGTTTGCGCTGGGATCCGGACTTACCGCCGGCCTCTGTCGGAGGCCGCGGGGGGGCTTTCGTGGCGGGCCAGCAGAGCTTTATTTTCCCCGCCGCGCCACAGGGACTGATTTACCCCGGCGACACCAATATGAAGGGAGCTGGCCTTCGCCCCGGCGACGACAAGTTCTTTGAGCCCCGCATTGGCGTAGCCTATCAACCCAGGAACTTGCCGAAGACCTCATTCCACGCCGCATTCGGCTTGTTCACCGCTCCTGTGGCTTACTCGAACTACAATCACGTCGTCGATCTGGCGCCCTTTGCTCCGACATACACCCCGAGCGATCCGTCGAATTCGCCGATTTGCAACGGTGGCGCAACCTGCACGCCGAACACCGGGCAAACAGTCACCGGATACGAGAACTTCCACAATCCATGGGCAACTTCGTCGTTCAACACGCCCAACGGTTCCCCATTCGGCACTGGCCCCGGTCAGATACCATGGGCTACCCCGACTTACAAACCCCCGCTCAACTCTCCGGTTCCGACTCCGGTTAGTTTAGGGGCCTCCTTCAGCCGGAATTTCAAGGCGCCCATGACTCAGGAATGGAATGTCTCCGTGGAGCAACAGATCGACGCAGTGACGGCGGTTCGCGTCGCCTATGTTGGCAGCCAGTCATATCACGAGAGCTATGTGCAGGATGACAACTTCTCCGGCTACACTTACTGCACCTTCTACAACAACCCGAACTGCGCGATCCCAACGCAGGCGAATCTCACGAATGGCACTCTGAAGGCGCCATATCTTCCCTACGCCCCCAACTTCACAGACCTTCTGGAATACGACAGCGGGGCCACGGCCAGCTATCACTCACTGCAGGTCAACGTCCAGAGGCATCTGTCTCACGGTATCCAGGGGTCGTCCAGCTTTACATGGGAGAAGTCGATTGACGTGGCCAGTGCCGCCAACCTCTCCAATGGTGAAGAGATCGATAATCCTCGGAACCTGGGCTGGAGCCGCGGCATCTCCAATGCGAATCTCCCCTTCACCTGGGTCAGCTATTTCGTATACACCAGTCCGGCATTGAGGGGGCAAAATCTGCTTGTACGTGAAGCGCTCGCAGGCTGGGAGATGAGCCCCATCGTCACCTGGCAATCGGGCACGCCATTCAACGTTGGTTCGGGCAACGATAACTCTGCCTATGGCGAGCTCAATAAGGGCAGCGGCTGCATCGAAGCCTGCGGCAGCGACCGCGCTGACCGTGTCCCGGGAGTGCCTCTAAAGGTGCGTCAAGGCGGACGGGCGCACTGGACGCAGGAATACTTCAACCCCGCTGCGTTTATCACCCGTCACGACGGAACCTTCGGCGACAGCGGCCGCAACTTGATCCAGGGCCCTCCGAGCTTCAACATCGATACGTCGCTGATGAAGAACTGGTCGATTCATGAAAACTACAATGTGCAGTTACGCTTCGAGTTCTATAACGCTACCAACCACCCGGTGATGTCCAATCCGAACGCTCAGCCGGGCGATTCGGGTGGGGGTCCCGCTTCAATCAACGGCGGCAACGCCGGCTTCGGCGGCACTTCCAACACCCCTCGCGTAGGCCAGGCGGCTCTGAAAATCACCTTCTAACCAACCAACAGGCCCGGGCCGCAATCAAGCTGCCCGGGCCTGTTTCTTGCGATACAAGGGGCGATTTTCGGAAATACTCACACTCCAGGGTTGGGATGTAATCATCTTTCAATCTTGGGGTTTCTCCCAAGCTGCCACGCTTGTACGTCTCGAGGGTTTCGCAATTCTATGATGCTTTAATGGGTCACAGGCCGAGCGTGGACCCGGAGGTTCAACGAATGCTCGAGTCACAGTCATGGTCATTGTTTGTGCATAGACGCTCGCTTGCGGTTGGAGGCACAATCCTGACTTTGCTTCTCGCCTGCTGCTGGGTTCTTCCTCTTCACAGCAGAGCTTTCGGAAGAGCGCAGATTACTGCAACGGACGATTCCAGTAGAGAGCTGTGGCCCATTTCTATCGACTATCCGCAGGATGGCTCCATTTTTCCGCCCGGAATTACGGCGCCCACATTCATCTGGCGCGACGCGGCGGCAGACTCATGGCATATCGAAATTGTCTTTGCCGACAAATCCGCCCCCATTCATGTTCAGCCTAAGGCCGAACGGATGCACCTAGGCGCCATCGATCCTGAATGCATCAGCACCACGAATGAACTGCCCAAGTTGACCCCGCCGCAGGCGGCTTCGTGGACGTGGGCTCCCGACGCGCCGACCTGGCAGACGATTCAATCGCATTCCAAGGAGTCGCCTGCCACGGTGACTATCATCGGTTCCACCCATGCGCATGGCGAGGTCTCTCGTGCACACATCTCCCTTACCACCTCTGCCGATCCAGTAAACGGACCGATCTTCTATCGCGACGTTCCTCTCATGCCGAGCGCCGGCGCAAACGGTACAGTGCAGCCGTTGTCTCCCGCATCAATTCATCTCATTCGCTGGCGGCTGAGGGATATTCGCCAGCCAGAGAGCCGTACAGTTCTCACAAATATGCCAACCTGCGCCAACTGCCATTCCTTTTCCCGTGACGGCAAGACGTTGGGCATCGATGTAGACGGGCCGGCGAACGACAAGGGCCTTTATGCAGTTGTCCCGGTGGCGCGACATATGTCTATTCAGAACAAGAACATTGTGCAATGGAATACCGACGGGCAGGCGGGCAAGGTTCGTGTCGGGTTCATGTCGCAGGTATCTCCAAACGGGCGTTACGTGGTGAGTACCTTTGCCGGATCTGAGCTGGATATCTCAAACACTTATTACGTCACCAACTTCAAGGATTATCGCTTTTTGCAGGTCTTCTATCCGACTCGCGGAATTCTGGAGTGGTATGACCGGGCGGAGGGAAAACGCCATCCGCTGCCGGGCGCCGACGATCCGCGCTATGTGCAGACTGACGGCGTTTGGAGTCCGGATGGCAAATACATTGTGTTTGCGCGGGCCGAAGCGGTTGACCCTTATCCGCCGGGTCAGCCGAAAGCAGTGCACGCCAACGATCCTAACGAGACGCAGATCCAGTATGACCTTTATCGGGTACCATTCAACGACGGTAGAGGCGGCGTTGCCGAGCCAATTGCCGGTGCATCGCACAACGGAATGAGCAATAACTTTCCCAAGGTTTCTCCAGATAGGCGATGGATCGTCTTCGTGCAATGCCGCAATGGTCAACTCATGCGTCCCGACAGCCAACTTTATATCGTTCCTTTTGAGGGCGGCGAGGCGCGACGCCTCCGCGCCAACACCTCACTCATGAATTCATGGCACAGCTTTTCTCCCAACGGGCGCTGGCTGGTCTTTTCATCCAAGGCTCGCTCGCCCTACACACAGATGTACTTGACGCACTTCGATAACGACGGCAACTCGAGCCCTGCCATCCTGATCGATAACGCCACGGCGTCCAACCGCGCCGTGAACATTCCCGAGTTCGTGAATATTGCGGGAGATGGGATCGAGGATATCCAGGTACCCGCAATTGAACTTTACAAGCTGATCGATGAGGCCACCCAACTGGAAGAGAAAGGCGAGAAAGACAAGGCGTTGGAGATTTGGAAGCGGGCCGTAGCAATCGAGCCGGAGAACGCCAAAGTCCAAAATGGCCTGGGCATCTCCCTTTACGTTCATGGCGAAATTGCGGCAGGCTTCGAGCACCTTCACCATGCGCTGCGAATTAACCCGCTGTCTGTCGAGACTCACTACATTCTGGGCAGATTCCTGCTGGATCAGGGCCATGCGGATCAGGCGTTGCCGGAACTCAAGACTGCAATTGAAATCAGGCCGCATTTTGCTGCGTGCGAAGATGCCCTGGCGAGCGCATATGAAGATTTGGGGCAAGGCACTGAGGCGCTTACGCATTGGAAAAGAGCAATTGATGCCGATCCTGGCCGCGTGAGTGCGACTCTGGGCGCTGCGTGGCTGCTGGCCACAACTCCAGACGCTACGCTGCGTAACGGGCCGCAGGCACTGTCTCTCGCCGAAGAGGCCCAAGGCCTTGTTCCGGCCGAAGACCCCGACGTGCTTGATACGCTGGCCGCTGCGTATGCGGAAACCGGACAATTCGCGGAGGCCACAGCCTCGGCAGCACGAGCACTAGAGTTGGCGGCCGCGCGAGGAAACACGCTTCAGTTAGCCGCCATTCGTGCCCGCCTGTCGCTCTACAAAGAGAACAAGCCATACCGCAATGAGCGGCCATCCGGTGTTGCTCAATCGTCGAAGGCAGGGCTCTCGTCGTCGCGGGGAAACCCATGAGCGAACTTGCCCGAATCAGCCGCGCCACAATGCGCCTACGACGGCGTTGTGCATATGAGAACGAAAAGGACAGACATGCCATTATCACGCAGGGACTTTTTGGAAGCGGGTGCTCTTTCCGCTTCAGGGATTGTTTTGTCAGGAGTACTTCATTGCGAGAACGACGGTGATGCGGGCCAGGGAGTTATTGGCAGGGGAGTTGGGGCCGCCTCATTAGGAATGCCCGTCGCGCGCCTCGTGATGAACTTGAATCAGGACTGGCAGTTCTTTCGGCCTGAATCGAATGCACCCTCCCCGGATTCAAATCGAGCGGGAGAAAATGAAATGGACGCTCCCACTGACGCACCGTGGGAAGCGATTGCTCTGCCGCACTCTGTCAGGCTTGAGCCGAGGGATGTGAGTGGCGGTCGTAATTATCGGGGTGTCTGCTGGTACAAACGAGATTTGCTCGCTCAGCCGGAATGGAAGGGACGTGTTGTTTACCTGAAGTTCCAGGGTGCAATGCAGGTTGCAGACGTCTGGCTGAATGGCGTTCATCGAATCACGCACTTTGGCGGGTACTTGCCTTTCACCATTGATATTTCCAAAGATCTTCGATTTGACCGGCCCAATAGCATTACTGTGCGGCTGGACAACTCCGACAATCCCGAGGTGCCACCGGGAAAGCCGCAAAGTGAATTGGACTTCTGCTACTTCGGGGGACTTTATCGGAGCGTCGATCTCGAAGTGATATATCCATTGCACGTCTCCGATCCAATCCTCGCCGACACGGTTGCTGGTGGGGGCGTGTTTATTAGTTATCCCTCCGTTTCGGCTGACGAGTCCATCGTGCAGATTCAGACTGAGGTGATGAACGAATCGGATGAAAGCCGCGTTTGCGACGTGGTGCAGTCATTGATCGGCCGAGATGGGAAGTCCGCGGCGTCAACATCGATCACCGTTACTGTGCCGGCCCGTTCACGCCATGCGGCCACACAGACAGTGAAGGTGGCCAATCCAAAGCTTTGGCATCCGGAAGATCCTCAACTCTACTGGCTTCATTCGACCGTTGAAGTGAACGGCAAAGTTGTCGACGATGTTTACACACGCGTAGGCATTCGATCGATTCAATTTGACAAGAACCGAGGCTTGCTGATCAACGGCCGGGCCTTTTTTTCCATTGGAGCAAATCGGCATCAAGACCACCCTTATGTGGGCTATGCTTTGCCACCCTCCGCGCATTATCGAGACGCGTTCAAACTGCGCGAGGCGGGCTTCACATCCTATCGCAGTCACTATCCCCAGGACCCGAGTTTCATGAATGCCTGCGATGAATTGGGCATTCTGGCGATTGTTTCCAATCCGGGCTGGCAGTTCGTCGGCGACGAGATCTTCAAGAAGCGCGTCTATCAGGATGCGCGCGAGATGATCCGGCGCGACCGCAATCATCCGTCGGTTGTTATCTGGGAGGCCGCGTTGAATGAATCCGACAACAGTTCTCTGGCGGCCGAGCTTTGCCGGATTGTGCATGATGAGTACCCCGGTCCGGGATGTTACACGGCAGGAGATCCAATACGCAAAACGGTGCCGGGTTTCGACGGGTGGGACATAACTTATGCCGGCCACCAACAAGAGGACCCCTCCAGGCCTTCATGGATACGGGAGTGGGGCGACCAAGTGGATAACTGGAGCGATCAGCAAGGCCGGGTCCGTGTCGCCAGATCCTGGGGCGAAGTGCCGATGCTAGTACAGGCTTCAACACACATGCATAGCCTGAATCGGATCTACCAATCGGACAACAGACCCGCAGGCGCCGATCTTTGGGCGGGAATCGATGCATTTCGCGGATATCATCATCAACCCTTTCTCGGGGCCCCACTGGACATATTCCGGATTCCGAAGTTTGACTATTTCATGTTTCAGAGTCAACGGCCGCCCCAGCCTCAGCCGGCGCGAACTGGTAGCGGGCCGATGATTTTCATTGCCAATTACGCTACCTTTCATTCTCCGTTGGAAGTCATAGTTTTCAGCAACTGCGAACAGGTGCGCCTCACCGAAAACGGTAAAACAGTCGCTACGCAAGCGCCCGATGACGGATATCGGATCCCTCATCCGCCCTTCACTTTCAAGGTGGGAAACTTCAGCGGCACGCGGAGCATGTTGTTTGCCAACCCAGCTTCGCTTGAAGCAACCTGGGAGCCTATCGGAGAATTACTGGCCGAGGGTCTAGTCGGTGGCAAGGTAGTCGCAGAACACGTGGTCCGCTCTCCCGGCGTTCCGCAGAGCCTTCAGTTGCGGCTCGACACGTGCGGTCTGGACCCCATTGCGGATGGAGCAGACTGGGTACGCGTTTATGCGAGCATTTGCGATGCCAGAGAGATGACTTATCCGTATGGGGACGACATTGTGACTTTCTCGGTAAGTGGCGAAGCTACGTTGATTGGGGATGAGCGAATATTTGCCAATCCAGTGCGCGCGGAGGCCGGAATTGCTACCGTCCTGGTCCGAATGACTCGGGCCGCGGGATTAGTAACAGTAACCGCATCCACTCCTGGACTGAAGAGCGCGGTGTTGGAGTTCCGATCAATGCCAGTTGAATCGCGAGTCGAGCAACGGCGCGCCTAGCATGACGCTGCTGTGAAACCTTACGGAAGATTCCGGCCGGACGGGACCGCCCTTTGTGGGCATGTTGAGCAAAGGCGCGCATGAATGCCGCAGGAGCGAATATGATGTGTAGTCTCCCCGCTGGAGAACGATGTGAGTCTGCAAAGATGCCGCACCATGAACCCGATCTGGCTCGCGGTCTTGTTTACCCGCATAGGGCGATGCGCTTTCGGCTCTGGGATATCGCGGCGAGGGAACTTCGCAGCGGCGTTCCTGCTGCTCGCCGGTATGTTGGGATCTGCTCAAGAGGCAACGAAGGAATCCTCGATTGGCGACTGGAACTACACGGTCCGCTCCTGGCAATCTCAGAATGGACTGCCAGGAGAGACGGTGCAGTCCTTCGCGCAGACTCCAGATGGCTTTCTCTGGGTGGGCACAAGTGATGGGCTGTTTCGGTTCGACGGAACCAACTTCACACTCTTCTCGCACGAGAACACACCAATTATGCGCGAGAATAGCGTCTTCTGCCTATTGGCAGCGCGTAATGGCCACTTGTGGATTGGCACGGATGGCGGTGGTCTTCTGGAGATGCACGATGGGGTCTTAAGGGCATACACGCCGGCTGACGGCTTGACCGATGGATTTATTCGCGCGCTCTTCGAGGACCGAAGCGGAACACTGTGGGTCGCCACCGACAACGGCCTATTTCGCGTGAAGGCAAACAAAGTAAGCCGAGTCGATGACCGGCCAGAGATGCCGTCGACCGCTTTCCACGGCCTTTTTGAAGATCACATCGGACGCATCTGGGCGGGTGCAGCCCGGTTGTACGCAATCCGCAACGGGAAGCCGGAGTCGTACCCGCTTGGCGGAGTGGACAATCAGCATCGCCTGAAATCGATCATCGAAACCTCGGATGGTTCGATTTGGGCGGGGACAGTCTCTGGTCTGTATCGGCTATTGCCCGGGACTACTCGTTTTGTTCAGGTACACGGCGTCTGGGGAACGGTGCGCGCACTTCGAGAAGTTGCGACCGGGGAACTGTGGGCCGGCACGATTGGCCAAGGAATCTTTCGCATTCGGTATCAGTCGCCTGCCGTCAAAATCAGTCGGCTGACTGCGCCGTCCCCGCTGGTAAGCAATACCGTTCTTTCGATCTTTGCTGACGACGCTGGTAATCTTTGGATCGGAACCCAGGTCGGCATGATCCGCCTGAGCCGCACGCCGGTCAATGTGCTACTTCTTCCGCAGGCGGCCGATTCTGACTTCGGCACCGTATCGCTTGACACGGACGGAAGCCTTTGGGCTGCTTCAAACCAATTGGTTCACATCACTGGGGACCGCGCCGTCCCCGTCCATTTCCAGAAAATGGGGAATGCACATGTGCGTAATGTTCTGCGTGCTCGAGATGGCGCTCTTTGGTTCGGCACAGATGGAAGCGGAGTCTTCAGGTTCTCGTCAAATGGCATGACGCGCATTACAACCAGTCAGGGGCTGGTGAATAACTTCGTGCGCGCCATGATGGAAGCTCATGACGGCAGCATGTGGATTGCAACGGACTCCGGACTGAGCCACCTTGACGCCAAAGACATTCTGGACGGCAAGAACATCCACAATTTCACAATGGACAATGGGCTGTCGCACTTTAGTCTGCGCTCGTTGCTTGAGGATCGAAATGGGGATGTATGGGTGGGCACCGAACGGGGAGTAACCCGCCTGCGGAACGGTGTGGCACTCCACGATGCCGTTACAGATGCGTTGAAGGATGAAAAGGTATGGTCGGAGCATGAAGATTCAGATGGCGGCCTCTGGTTTGGAACCCGAAATCACGGACTCTACCGCTTTCGCAATGAAAAGTTGGCTCACTACACGACCGCCAATGGCCTCGTCAGTAACAGCATCTTCTCCATCCTTGAAGATGAGAGCCGTCACTTTTGGATCAGCGGCCCCCAAGGAGTAATGTTGCTTGATCGCGGCGAACTCGACGCCGAAGCGCAGAATCCAGCTCAGGCTCTTTCTTTGCGCTTCTATCGTGCCAATATAGGCGAAGCTCCCGTCCGGTTCTATGGAGGAACACAGCCAGCCGGAGTCATCATGCACGATGGGGAACCGTGCCTTCCCACGAGTGAGGGGTTATGGAGAATTCATCTCACGGAGTTTAATCCGTCGGTTTTGTCCCAGCTTCGCATCGATTCCGTCATGGTGGATGGGCGGCATGTGCCGCAAGTGGATTCACTGAACTTGTCCGCGGGACAGTCCCGCGTGGAGATCGGGTATGAGCCGGTGATGCTGAGTTCGCAAAGCGATTTGCAATTTCGCTATCGCATGACAGGCTTCGACAAAGATTGGACCCGCACCGACACCAATCATCGGTCGGCAACTTACACCAACCTGCCGGCGGGCACATACACATTCATCGTCGAGGCTTGGGAATTGGACCATCCGGAACATGTAGTTCGGGCGACGATCCTTCTCGTCAAAGCACCTCACTTCTACATGACCCCATGGTTCGTTGTTCTTTGCGCAGTGTCCATCGCCATTTTCTCTGTCATCGCCTATCAGATAAGGATGAAACAAATACGTGGAAGATTCTCTGCAGTTCTCACAGAACGGTCGCGCCTGGCACGCGAAATGCACGATACGTTGATCCAGGGCTGCGCGGGCGTCTCGGCAATGCTCGAAGCAGTGCAGAGCTGCGATCCTGACGATCGTGATTCGAGAGCCCATTTCGTGGAGTTCGCCAACACCCAGATTCGCGCACTCATGGATGAAGCTCGCATGGCTGTCTGGGATCTTCGACGCGGAGACAACTCACAGAGCAATCTGGTGGACTGCATCAATCAAATGGCTGATCGACTCAGCAGTGAATACAGTGTAAGCATCAAGTTCTCGACGACCGGAGAGCCATTTCCGGTAGAACAGCAGCAGACGCATGAGCTGCTCATGGTGACTCGTGAAGCGCTTTTCAACTCCATCCTGCATGGACACCCAAATTCAATTGAGGTGCAGATGCAATTCTCTTCGAAGGCGCTCGAACTGCTCATTCAAGATGACGGCCGGGGTTTCGAGCTAGTGGCAGATTTTCCAGAAAACGGCCATTACGGACTCCAAGGCATGATGGAACGCGTCCAGAGACTCGGCGGGACCCTTTCCATTGAGAGCAGGCCGCACCGTGGAACCTCCGTCTCCGCGACCATCCCTCGAGCCTCTTTCTCCGCTGACAGTCCGGCGATGCTTACACTATAATCCTTGAACTAATGAAACGGATCAGGCTATTCATCGTCGACGATCATCCGATTATGCGAATTGGCATAGCGGCTTTAATTTCGTCGTCACGGGAAATGCTAACCGTAGGCCAGGCTGGCAGTGGCGAAGAGGCAATCGAGAAGCACGCCCTATGCAAGCCGGATATCACGTTGATTGACCTTCGCCTTCCTGGGATCAGCGGAGTTGAAACCATCCGCCAAATTCGCTTGAAGGATCCGAATGCCCGTTTTATCGTGTTGACGACCTACGAAGGAGACGAAGATATTCATCAGGCGATGGAAGCGGGCGCCAGCGGTTACCTGGTGAAAGGTCTGCCCCAGGAGATGTTGGTGAACGCGGTGCTAAGCGTCCACGGTGGAGGCCGCTTTCTGCCGCCTCCAATGTCCCAGGCGTTGGCTACGCGCACTCCGGACACGAAACTGAGTGCGAGAGAGCGCGAGGTTTTGACATTGATTTCCAAAGGCAAGTCGAACAAGGAAATTGCCGCTCACTTGTGCATTTCGGAAGCAACGGTAAAGTGCCATGTTAGTGTGATTCTTGTCCGTCTCAAGGCGGGCGACAGAACTCAAGCGGTGATGACAGCCTTGCAGCGTGGCTTGATCCACGTGTAAGCCTCCTAACCTGCCAGTGAACCCAAATTGCAAAGAAGTCCGGAAAGCATCCCGTCACCAAGTGGCAGGTCGTTGTCGGCTTCGGGATCTGGAATCGAACAATCTCCCTTTCCGTGCGCCATATCCGTGATCCGATATCTCCCTCTTAAGGCTGGTGTGGACGACTTATACCGCCATCGATTTCCGAGTGAAGGGTCCTGGAAAACTAATCTTAATCGGCGCCAACAGCCCACGCAGTAGCGTCCGTTGCGCCGCAGCGACCTAGTTCGAGTCGGCTAGGTTCCGCGAGTCCATCTGCGTATGGTTCTCAGTTGACGCCAACAATTCGAGGCACTCATCGAGCGAGGTTTTAGTGAAGTTGGCGGCGGCGCGGCGAGGCTGTTTCTGAAGGCATAGGTTTAGAAACACACACGTCCGTGCCAGTAACTATGGTTGCCCGCGTTGAAGAAATGGACCCATGCTAGCCGGGCCCGGGAACCCGGGCCCGCGCCGTTGCGGTCGCTGCTACTTCTGCAGAACAAGGATTCCGCCAACCGGGTCAGACTGCCGTGTGCAGGCGGTTCGAGTGGATGTAATCATCGCGCAGCTTGCATTTCCGCTATCCGGACTGGTGATAAGGAATGTGCCCGTTCCTGGCGCACTTGAGTCAAACGCGTAATTGAAACTTTGAGCGAGATCGTACATGAATACGTATTGGCCGCCGATAGAAGTGCCGGCCGTGGCAGTGCCGCCGCTTGTTGCATCGAACTCGGCAACCGAAGCGGTCGACGTTGCGCTGTCAATCGGAAGCATTCCGAACATGTAATTGCCCGCCAGCGCGGCGTCGGTAAAGGTGGTCTGCGTCTGATTCTCGATGAACCCTGAATCAAGCGAATTCACTCCTCCTCCCACGCTCAGCTCGATTCCGGAGTTGGTGTTTGTAAGGTAGAGCAACGTGGTGCTGCTCGGCCCGGTATTGATTGTCACGCGCCCCGGGTTGCTGGCATCGAATGTTGCGGTCGTACTGCCGTTAGCATTGCCCGCTGAATAACTGCCATTGTCATCCATGTAACTTTGGTTGATGGCAAAGCCTCCTGACCCGTTTCCGGTCGACTCAAAGACTTCAGAGTAGGTTCCCGTAACCGTGTTGGGGCTGCCGGAGTTGGCGAATTCGTATCCTTGGAGGTAGACCACGGAGTTGCCGCTCAGATTGGCGTTCGTGAACGAGCTCAGCGCTTGCGTGAAGACATGCCCCTCCCTTATGCCATTTCCGGCAACTGTCTCGATCAGGAAGGCGCGCCCCGCGTCGACGATGTACACCGCAAAGGTGATGTTGCCATCGACGGTTGCAAGCGTGAGCGTGTACTTGCCGGTGGTAGAACTGGGCGTGGTATAGCTGCCGCCGGTCAGGCTTGTGCTGCTCATCGTGGTATTGCCACCCTTGGCGCCATCGTCAAACCCTGCCGTGATGCTGCCGGCCGAAGCGTCAAATCTTCCCGCATCTACGTGAGGCCTGCCTCCGCTGTCTGCGCCGATTGAGTCAAAGATGAAGCTCTTGCCATTGATGGTGCTTGAGGTGAAGGCGCTGGTGGTGTCGAGCAGGCAGTCGGCCTGGCCGTGTTGGCCGCTCGGTGACGTTCCAGCATCGTTCACCATCACCATGCGGAACTCACTTGCCGGACTGGTCGAACCCGTGGCGGCGAGCGCCCAAATGGTGGTGAATGTTCCCGTAGCGCCCACGGTGTTAGTGCCGTTGATTGTCACCAGACCGTTGTTGTCAGATCCCACGTTGTAAGTGCCTGTAAACGTGCCTTGAGTCTCGACGGACTGGTCCACCCCGTTGGAGTCGAACACGCCACCTGTCAAATTGCCGCTTCCATCCGCTACCACGCTTGAAACAATGCCAAACTTCGATCCGTCCGCATCGTTGTACCCGTGAACCAGGCAGCTGTACGTGCCGTTCAATCTGGCATTGTTGGCGCCGTTTGGACCGGTCGTTATTGGAACCGAATAAGTGACCGTTGCATTATCGCTGTTATTGTTGCTGTCGAGTGCCTCCACCTGTAGCGAAACTGTTTCCGGTGTGGTTGGAGTTCCGCTTATCAAAAGAGTGTTGGTGCCGTTGGCTGAGAAAGTGAGGCCGTCGCTGTTGGTGGCCGCGGTATACGTGCCCGAGGTCGGAATCGTCGTTCCATTGACCACAAATGTAAATTGCCCGGTGCCGCCCGAGGCTTGCAGTCCCGAACCGTAGACGTAGTTCGTAACACCGGGCCCCAGCGGGTTCGTGCTGGCTGCCGGCAGCGAAACTGCGGCCGCGTTGTTCACCGTAATTGTGTAGGTAATGGGACCGACGCTGGCACTGGCCGAATCCATTACTGAAACCTGGAACGAAATCGTCGTTACAGTGTTCGGTGTTCCTCCAATGAATACCGTGTTGTCGTTGTTACCTCCCGTGCTGTAACCCAATCCTCCGGGAAGCCCGCTGACCGTCCATGTGTAAGGAGGCACTCCCCCGGACGCAGTGATGGTGCCGCCGTAAGTTGCGTTCACAATCGCCGATGGAAGCGACGGCGGGTTTGGCGTTGGCAGGGTCAACGGTCCGGGCACCGCAATAAAGTTGTCTGAGGTTGTTGCTGAGTTTCCATTTACGTCTTGGGTTTGAATCTGCCAGTTGTAGCTGGTTCCGTCAGTCAGAGTTGAAGGCGAAGGCAGATTGGTCGAGTCCGTCGGATCCACGCCCCACGCCAGCGGAGGCGTAATCTGCGCGCTTGTAAAGCCGTTCGCCTGCGAGTTATTGCCCGGAATCTGCCAGACGCTGTTATTGCTGCCGCAGCAGATTGAGAACTGGTAGAGGTAGTCGCTCGCGTTGGCCGGGTAGGTCCAGTTGAACGAAGGAGTGTTGGTGCTCGAACTCGTGATCGGCGAGACGAGTGTCACAAGCTGGCTGGCGCCGAGAACTCCAGTGATCGGAGCGGGTAAGGTGTTTGACGTGCCGTCGCTGTAGGTCACGTTGAGTGAGTAGCTCTGGGTGGTGTTGGGCAGCAATCCGGGCAGTAGTTGAATTGTGTAGTCGAATTGAACGGAGCAACTGCCGCAGGAGTTGCTCATATTCACTGGCAGGGCCAGATTGGGTCCGCCCATCAGTTCCGCCGCTATCGGCAGCTTGTTGCCTGCCCTGACCTGGAAGTTCAAGTAGTAAACGCCGGAGTTGTTGGTCTGGTACTGCGTCTGTACCGTCGTAGTGCTGTCACCGGAAGGAAGCGAGAAGTCCTGCCCGCTCAT
>Ga0302200_10003110_pt1 | contig 14249 bp, 8 predicted proteins | sample II_Bog_N3_1_FD_194585 | JGI IMG/M metagenome (GOLD analysis project Ga0302200, IMG submission 194585) | Peat permafrost microbial communities from Stordalen Mire near Abisko, Sweden - II_Bog_N3_1 | ecosystem: Environmental > Terrestrial > Soil > Wetlands > Peat | place: Sweden: Abisko, Stordalen... | reverse complement strand
TCAGGGGCTCATAGATGGCGACTTCTTGCCCGACGACTTCGAACGACACTGCAAGTGCATATCTGGCGGTCGAATCCGGGTCCCTACTCCATCCTTGGTGACCCACGACTGCGATGCAAAACTGGTCCGGGAGCGTATTGGACTTTACGACCGCCCAATCTTTCTGTACGGTGCCGCTGTTCGATTTGACCTCTCTAATGCATCCATGATCTGGATTCTTGTGGAGTGTCCAGGGAAGGGATGAGCCGGTGATCCCCTCAGCTGCTTCTTCCGGAAACTTCAGCGCCCGTGCGCAGAAGTCCTTGAGCCCCTCGCCAAGCTTACTGCTCTTCCAATCGACCCAAGTTGAAAGGTATCGGCGAAGCATACGGCGGGTACGGCGTGGCTGCGCGGTCGCGTTGAATGAGCCGCTGAATACACTGGCATTCCAGCCGCGGTCGATCACGAAAAGCTTCGCGTGCAGACCCTCCAGCACCTCGCTTTTTGCGGGTGGTGCGTCCTCATCGGATTCGTCGGTAAGCTCCGGCGCCAGGAAGCTGACGCTGTCGCAATCCCGCAATGTCTCTTGGGGCAGCTCCTGCAGACACTCAGGACGAGATACCAAATGGGTTTTGCCGGTGTGATCCAGGAAGTCGCGCACGACCGTATTCGAGATGAATGGCGAAACGTTCAAAGCCTTGTCGTGCCGCGCGCCGAAGGGGGCGGCAATCCTCCCGTTTAGTCCCGCGACCCAGAAGCGGCATTCTTTTTCGTCGAAGCCCTCGGGCCAGGTGAAGCGCACGCGACGCAGTTCATCGGCGATCTTATCGATTCCTTGGCGGCGTGGGCCAGGAAGCCGCAGGCGGGCAAGACTGGGCAGCGCCGCTATGAGATCAGCGAGAGGATGATTGGCCGCGATGGCGTTCGACCGGTCCGTGAGCTCGCCATCGAGTGCGACGACAGTGTCCCAGCAGCGGTCAAAAGTCAGATTCCGGCTCAGGCAGAGCACGCGATACCGAATCGCGCCGTCCTCCGCAATGAAGCGCAGCGCCCACACCTTCGGGTGAAATACGCCGTCGGCGTCTGGCGCCTTTACGTCGTAGATGCATGGTTCGAGGAACGTGACCAGAGGCTGATACTTGCGCGGCAGCCGGATTTGTCCGCTCTGGCAAAAGATCGTGAAGCGGTCGCCGTAGCGTCTCAGCGCTTCGAGCAAGGCCAGCGGATCGGCAACCAGCTCACCGTCCTCATGCTCCCAGTCAAAGAACGCGAACGAAAGTGGGAGCATGAGCGCACTGAGGAGATCGAGTGAAAAAGTCGTGCCGACGGCAATATCGAGCTTGCTTCCCGCCGGCGGCCGGAGCAGCTCCAGCAGATGCTGTCGCTCGTCCGGTCTAAGCATCGGCCGCCTCCAGACCATCGAAAATATCGCCAAGCAGCCGTTGCGATATGAACCATCGGAACTCCAGCTGCGATGTCCCAGAATCGCCGGTCCACAGTTCCTGTGCGCCCGGATTGTCCAGCCGCGCAAGATTCTTTTCAGTTTGTGCTCACGGTCGTGAATGAGCAGACGCGCGGCGGGACTGTCGCACAGCCTCTCTGCATTTCCTGCCAGGGCCATATCCCACCAACTATTGATGAATTCGTGAGTGGGTGCCGTGATTCTCGGATTGACGGACCGGGCGATCTCCCAGAAACGTTTTCTGTCTCACTGCGCCAAAACGCGGGCGCGCGTGGAGATCGATTTCGCCCACTCTCCGAAGCTCCGGCGATATTTCGCTATGCTCTCTTTTCTACGGGCCTGCTCGGCCAGCATCAGGTTGTATAGCAAAGGCGCTCCGTGCATGACTTCGGAGAAATTCTGCGCGTGATCGAGCATTTCACGCAGTCGCGGCGCCAGCTTTGCGCAGTGTGGATGATGCCACGCGAACGGAACATCATCGTAGCGTTGCCGCTGCGTGACAAGCTGGGCCAGCAATGAGCCGGAACAGCCCGGGCTCAAGCGGATGCGTTCAGCGAGATATTCGGCTTCGCAGCGCGTCAGGCTCAGGGAACATTCCTTGGGGAAATCCTTCGGCGGTGCGACCAGCCCGGCATGCCAGTTCGGGGAAATGAGATCGTCATGCTCAACGTCGCGCTCCGATTTCCGTCCGCCTTGCTGCGCAAGTTGAACATAATATTGATCGAGGCTACGGTGGTATTGAACTTGCGCGCCGTTGAAGGAACGAATTCCCCATACATTCAGCCCCTGCCAGTAAACGCTGCTGGGAAGACGTTTCAGGGCTGTTTTCGCCACCTTGCCAATATTGCCGTCGTTGTCATCGGAGCGCTCTATGGGCTCAACAAGGTTCAGCTCCGCCTGCCGAGCGCTCGCCGCCATTTTTGCTGATCCGACGCGCGACCGCTCGAGTCTCTGATATGTCCAGGGGACGAGAAGAAAATATCGCGCACGGGTCATGATCGTGCTCGTGCCGGGGAAGAGCATGTCGGCGAATGCGTCACGCACCGAGCCGATGCCGAGTTCATCCCGAGTATCGTGTTCTCCGAAGAGATCGACGACATCGAGCATCTTCCGGCGCTCGCGCTCCGAATAATCCAGCCAGACAAACGTGGACATCATTTCCTCCCGCTTGCCAGACTCAGATCCTCGTGCTCAAAGGATGACGCCATACGGTTGATTTCGGTTTTGCTCAGGCCGTGCCGGGCGGCTTCATCGCGCCATTTCGAGACAGCCGTGCCGACCTGCTTTGCTATCTCGCGGGCCGCGGCGTCGTCCAGTTCGAAATACCCCGCAACTTCCAGGGCCAGTGCGAGGGACGCCGTGTTGTCATCCTCGTTGATCGCCGTGCTGAGGATGCGCGGCTTAATGTCTGTCGGCACGGGGTTGAGGTCATAGGCCGGAGAGAGCCGCCAGCCCTCCTGCCCCGCGTAGAGAAAACCGTGATTACGCAGGTGGTCGTCCGTGTTGGAAATCAGAATATTGAACACCAGCCGTCGCCACAGCGCCTCCATGTCGGCTTTCGGCGCGGCCCCGTGCTGGCGCAGCGCGTCGACAATTTCCAGATAGCTTCGGCCTTCGTTGTCTTTTGACCCCAGCATGCTCATTGCGGAGAGAAACGGAATTCGCTGCTTGCCTTCGCGGTCGAAGCGCCGCACCAGAAGCACGGGTTTCCCGGAAATGGTCTCGATGCGGCTTTCCGGCACGGCGATGCCAGCTTTTGCAGCTAGTGCAAGAGCGACCGCTTCCCACACCACCGTGTTGATGTCATCGTCCTTGCGCGGGAATTTCGCGATAGCAAGATGGCCGTCCTTTTCAAGGACGGATGCCTTCGGACGGGCGCCGCCGAGCGATGAACCCGGCGCGAACAGCAGGCGCAGATCTTCCTCGGTGTCCTTTTCCTCCATGACGTGTTCCGCTGCGGAAAGAAGTTTCGGCAGCTCGACCAGCGGCGGGATGCGCTTGACACCCTCCTCGCGCAGGAACGGTCCGCCCTCATGTTCAGCAAAGCGCAGCGCGCCTTGTCGCGCCTCGTCATCTACCAGCAGCAGGAAGTCGATCTCCTGAAGCGTGCGCGGCGCCGTGCCTTCGCGTTCCGCGCGGCGCCGTTCCATGCGGCGCATCAGCGCCCGCCCCCACCGGTCCGGCGCCGAGTCGCCGATGGCGCCGAACATCGGCGTGTCGGCCGGCGTGTGGAACGGTCCGGGGCCGAGGTGCAGCGCCGGCTCCAGCGAGAAACGCGCGGGATGTTTGAGCCAGCCCTCGTCGTATTCGAATGTGGCGCTTTCCTTGTTTTTGCGCACGCGCGCCCACAGCCGCCCCATCAGGTGGGGAACGCCGTCCAGGTCTACGTACACAAAGGTTTCTTTGTCCATCACTCGTCTTTCGCTCGTTTCGGTTTGCGCGCACTGCGAATGCGCTGTGGTAGGTTTTCCTCTTCCAACTGCAGGCCCACCGGGTCGTTTTTTGGGGCCGCGAGGTCGCCCAGCCGGTCGGCCATGCCCAGTACATAAAGGACAGTGGCGTAGCTGGCGATGGAAACGGTCGGATCGCCGCGCTCCACTTTGATGAATGTCGGCTTGCTTATGGACGCCCGCTCCGCTGCGATCGCCATGGGGATGCGCCGCCGCCGCCGCGCATCCTTAATGTCGTGGCCAAGCTTGCGCAGAGCGCGTGAAACCGGGATCGGCAGCGTCAGCATGGTTGGAATCTCCCTTTCATTTAAAGTAAAGCATAAATTACCATATAAGCAATAGGGTAAACTATAAGATATCTTATGCCAAGTTGAAAGTGGGCATATTCGGTGCAGGCGGCGCCTCAGCCATCATTGGAACTGCGGGGAGGAGGTGTTCCCGTAGCCTGCGTTAAATGAGCATGGCCAGTCTTAGTCAGTGTATACTCTGACCATAGTAGTTGCGGTAGTCATTGCCCTTGGCAAGGGAGCGGTAAATTCTCAGGTCATGCGACTAAGAGGGAGGATTCTATGTCAGCCGCCGAGACGAGGGTAACTAACCCCAGATGGAGATCACGCGGGAAAGCTCGAATAGCCGCGCACAAATCATCCGAAGCACCAAATCGAAGTGAGGAATCCACGAAAATCCGGAAACTGCGACTTGATCTTGACTTCACTCAGGAGAAATTTGCACATGCCTGTGGTGTCACGCGGATATCTGCCACAGCCTGGGAGATCGGAAAGAGCAGCCCTGCTCCGCGTGCCTGGAAGCAAATGGCGAAGTTGGCGGCGAAAGTTGCTCCGTCAACTGCTATGTGGTTCTGGGCAAAGGCCGGGTTCGAGCACGACGATTTCCAGTACTTGTTTCCGGAATTCAAGCGGATGGTGGAGGACTCAGAACTGCGGATCGAGCAGAAGCTGAAATCGTCAACTAGCGACGCCGTGCTTGTTCCGATAGTTCGGACCCCGTTACCAGGGCAATTGCGATTCCCGCCTTCTTCGGAGCAGATAGAGGATTATCTTTCCTTACCAACGCACCTGATCCAAGCCGACTGGAAATTGATCGCAATTCGCATCTCGGATCAATTTGTGCGCCCGATCTTTTCCAAGGGCGATATTGTCCTAGTTGACGCATCAAGTACAAATCTCATTGACCTTGAAGGGCAGCTGGTAGTTGCCAATTACACCCCGAGTGCGGAAACTCAGGACTTGGCATCGATGCAAAGTCGTGGCCGCCCGGTCGCTCCACATGCACATGGCAGGTACCCATTTCTTGAGAGTGGGATGTACATGGGCTGGCTGAAGATGGATCCTCGCTTGCCTGAATCGAATATGCGACAGTTGAACCTTAATTCAGAAAAGGTCTCCACAGAACAACCGGTCACCGTTGGACACGAGTTCACCGTGCCGGTCGCCATGGTAGTTGAATCCAGACCAGAACGAAGAATTGTCACACCTGAGTCTGAAGCGATACTCGTTGGGCGCGTCGTATGCTGGATTGCCGCAGGCCCGCAATTACACAATTCCTAGGCTCATAACGCCGTGGAAGCTTTGAAGCGTGTAGTGGAGACTCAAATGCCTGGACCACAACCTATCCCCAAAGCGCAATCGGGCCCCCGAAAGGCGATTCTCGTAGCGCGAGTGTCCAGCAAGCCTCAGGAAGAAAATGGCTTCTCCTTACCTGCGCAAGATAATTTCCTCACAGCGTATGCGGCTCAAATCGATGCCACTATCGTCAAGAAGTTCTCCTTCGCGGAGAGCGCGAAAAAGGAAGGTCGCAAACACTTCGAAGAAGTGCTTAAGTACCTGCGCGACCACCGCGACGTCAAGATCGCCCTGTTCGAGAAGACGGATCGGCTGAGCAGAAACTTGCAGGACTACGTCAAGGTCGAAGAACTAGTCGAAGAGCTGGATATCGAAATCCATCTCGTTAAGGAAGGACAAGTCCTCAGAAAGACTGCCAGGTCACAGGATCGCCTGGTTGCAGGAATCTTCGCACTTCTTGCCCGCAATTACATCCAGAATATGCAGGAAGAGATTATCAAGGGGCAAATCGTGAAGGCCGAGAGAGGATACTCCCCGGGCAGGGCCATGTTCGGTTATATGCATGATCGGGAGACTCGCACCCACGTGGAACACCCCACGAAAGGCAAGGTCGTCCGGCTGATGTTCCAGCTCTATGTCACCGGCGAATACAGCGTTGAATCATTGCGGGAGGCGATCTTCACCCGGACGGGCGCTAAGATCAGTAAAGGCCATCTTCACAAAATGCTTCAAAGCCGGTTTTACATCGGTCAGTTTGTCTGGCGCCGCGTGGAATACAAAGGCAAACACCCGCACTTAGTCGACCATAAGACATTCGCTCGCGCACAGGAATTGATCTCAGGGCGCAATGGCAGCAGATCCAAATCGCGCAAGCACTCTTTCGCATTTACCCAGCTGGTTCACTGCTCGAAAGATGGGTGTTTGCTCACGGCCGAACTGGCGAAGGGTAAATACCCCTACTACCATTGCAGCTTCGGCAAGGGGCGACACAAGGTTCCCTGGTTGCCGGAGACAAAGCTGTCCGAGATGCTCGGCAATGCTGTCACGCAGATTCGTATCCCAACGCAAGTGGCAACCGGCATCTTAGCCGCGCTTGAAGCTGACCAGTCGAAGCTAGTGAGCCAGCGGCAGGAGGAGTTCGATTCCGCGAGCAAGCGCCTAAAGGAGATCGAACTGTCAAAGCTTGAGGCCTATGGGGACTTCAAACGTGGCGTGATCGACGAAGCCCTCTGGTCCTCACTGCGAGATGGATGGAGCGTGGAAGAACTTCGGCTTCGAGCGACCGTGGAGACCTACTCAAGTAAGCCTCTAGCCTCGGAAATCGAATCAGTGCGCAAAACTTTCGAACTCGTTCAATTCGCTCATTCTAAATGGGATACACTTCTCAACACCGAACGAGCCAAAATCGCGAAAATAGTACTTTCGAACTGTTCCTCAGATGGCGTAACTCTTTCATTTCAATATAGAAAGCCATTCGACCTAGTTGTTGAAAGGGGCAAAAATGAAGAATGGCGGCTACGACGAGATTCAAACTCGCGCCGTACTGCTCGACAAGCAGGCGTCCTGTCATTAGACGCCGTAGCCGTTCTGGGGGCACGATTCGAACGTGCGAACTCTGCCTCATGAGGGCAGCGAGATGGGCTGCTTCTCCACCCCAAATGTTTGAAACACAAAAACTCTGGTGCATGTGAAAGGATTTGAACCTCCAGAACCCGAGAGGGTAACAGTTTTACAGACTGCCGCAGCTAACCGTATCTGCCTCACATGCACGTCTTGGCGGAGAGTATTCGATTCGAACGAATGACACCCATGAGGTGTTCCGCGTTAGCAGTGCGGCGCCTTAGACCACTCGGCCAACTCTCCGTAGTCAATTACCTTGGTGCCGGCCGGGGGCATCGAACCCCCACGTCCGAGGACACTGCGTTTTGAAAGCAGCGCGTCTTCCCATTCCGCCAGGCCGGCACATCTTTGGTAGGAGCGGGAGGAGTCGAACCCCCAAGCCCGAAGGCGCTTGATTCTAAGTCAAGTGCGGCTTCCAGTTTCGCCACGCTCCTACGATCTTGGTGCGGATGAAGGGATTTGAACCCTTACGCCATTTTCGGCACATGGTTCTGAGCCATGCGTGTCTTCCGTTCCACCACATCCGCGTGGTACCCGAAGAGGGATTCGAACCCTCATGCTCGATTGAGCACAGCGACCTCGACGCTGCGTGTCTCCCATTCCACCATCCGGGTGTAACTCTTGAGGGCATAACTCTCCCGAGACGACTTTGTAAGTCGCCGCTTCGAGCTTTGAGTTACAAGCTCGTGGTGCGGGATGCAGGACTTGAACCTGCACGTTCAAAGACACTCGATCTTAAGTCGAGCGCGGCTTCCGTTTCGCCAATCCCGCACAAACTAAAAGCCCCCCGATTTCTCGGAGGGCTTCGAATCTGACCAATCTAATGGCGTCAGCGCACGAAGCCTCCCCATTCCAGCTGATAGCTGAACGATGAGAGTCGATCGGAGTTGACTAAGTTGACGCGCATAGGCTTCAATCCTTCACTAACTTAATACAATGTTTTTGTCGATAATGCAAGCGCGAACTGTAAGTGAAATTATTTCACAGCATTGAAATGCCGGCTTGAAGCGTCTCACCAGCGACCATCTGTCTGGAATTCTTGGCGAGTTGCCCCCTCACAGCACCGCCTCGCACGAAGTCACTCGACGCAAATGCTCCACAATTGTGGAGCATGTATATCACTATCCTTTGCGAGAAGCGGAACTTCGGATTCGTATCCTTCAACTCGACGGGCTTCCCATCCTCCCGCCGAGCGAACAAGACGTGTTCGACAGTGAGCCCATCAACGTCGGCGAGCGTAAACCAGCCGTTCAAGAACGCAACTCTTGCAAAAAGCCCAAGCCGGACGACTTGCCATCGCTAGTCCTGTGGAAATTCAAACTGAACCACCACCCGTGCTTCGAGAGCGTCGTCGTTTCCGGAATGCCGATTATCTACCCAAAGAGAACGTTAAGTTGATTGTGGTCTGAACATCCACAGGCTGACTGTCAAGCATATAGGGCCTGTAGCGCCATGATCCCACGGCATCCATTGCAGCCTGCCGTAGCATTACGGGGCCGCTCAGAACGTGCACGCCCTGGATGGTTCCGGACTTCGAAATGGTAGCTTCCAGCACCACCGTGCCAGAGACATTGGATTGCTTGGCTAGAGCCGGATAAATGGGATCTCTTCTCTGAAGCAACAATCCCGAAGCTACGCCGGACGAGATGCTCACACTCTTTGGAGCGGCAAAATTCACCTTTGGATGTGCTGTCCCACCCATGACGCTGCCAATTGCGGCCCCCGACGAGCCTCCCAGACCTTCCAAACCGGATGCGGAAAAGTTCTGCGAGGATCCCAATTCCTTGTCTTGGCCGTTGATATTGTTCGCGATTCTGGATGGCGCAACCAACTGGTCGACCATTTTGCCGGGGTCTACGGAATGCGGCTGCTGTGCGGTTTGAGCGGCCGCCGCTTGTTGCTGCAGGGGCGATGAGGGAGTCAGCGTTGTCTGTGCCGACGATGGTGCCGGCGCAGTGGAAGTCGCGGTCGGCTGCGTTATCAACGGTTGGTTCACCGCCACCGTCTTGGCTGCGGACTTTGTGATCATGCGAGGAACGAGGACGCCCGCCAAAACGAGAACAAGCAGAGTCGACCCAATGGCAATCCCTTTCGCGGGGCTCTTCTCTTTGTCCTTGCTCTCCTTTTCAGGTTCGACACTCGATGGACGGGGCCGCGATGGCGCAGGAATGGCAACCGCTGCGACAGGGGCCGTTTTTGCCTTGCGCGCGGCGGTCTTGTCGGGCACCTTGGCCGGTGCGGGCATCGCGACGGTTTGCGCCTTTGCAACCTTCGCTGGCGCGGCGGGAGGCGTATCGATCTTGTCGAAGAAGTCGTCCGGCAGCGTTGCAGGCAGCGCTGCCGGCGGTCCTCCGCCATCCCATTCGTCGAAATTCTCAGGGAGCGTATTGGGTGCTTTCTCTATTGTTTGAGGTGCCATTTGCCATCCTCTCCTTTCACATAGGTAGCGCCTTGATAAACGCGCTCTTCCTGTTTTTTCACAGGTTCGATTGTTTTGTTGCCTCGAACTGCGGTTGGACTCGAGGCGCTACGATCAGCACGGTTCGATATTTCGGACGCTCTGAATCGCTTTTCCTTTTCATTTGCAATTGCCGTTTCCTCGGCAAGGGGGTTGCTTTCGTTCTTGAATTTGCGGCCCACGGCGGCCGCGCCGTTGGCTTTGAATATCCCAGAAACGCTTTGAGGATTCGGATCGAACGCTTCGCGCGTGGGCGGCATTTCGAACGCAGCGCGCGTTTGCGATGCATAGATCGGTGCATTTGCGAGCGGCGGATCGACTATCAGCTTCGAGAGTGAATCCATGTAGGGCAAGGACGTTACCAGAAGCGAAACAGAGGCTTGCGCCGGGGCATAGTTCGACCTATCCTGCGGAGTAAAAATTGCCTCAAGCGTCTTGGTTCCTGGAGTTAGTACGGTACCCCTGGCTGGAGTGAAGACAAAAGTGCCGGGAATCGATGCCGAGGCATTGAATTCAGACTCGGTGAGTGGCGTGCCATACGATATGGGAGCCGGGCTTGGCCACGTAATGATGGGGTTCGCCTTGGTTACCACGATCGACACTTCGGCCCGCGCATCTGTGTATTCATTGGTCCCGTCTGGAACGAAATCAACCGCGAGTGTCCGCTTTCCAGCTTGGGGCACCTCGCCTGCGGCAGGCGAGTAGACCAGGATTCCCGACACAGATGCCGTGGCATTGAGTTGAGTTTCGCTGAGCGGGGTGCCGTAAGGCATCGAAGGCGGCGCGGGCCATTTAATGGTCGGCGTTGCCCTGCTTACGACGAGGGAAACGACTGCTTCGGACGAGGACAAATTTTCGTCTGCCGGATTGAAAATTACCGAAATGGTGTGAGTTCCGGGCGGGAGTTTTTCTCCGGCGGAAGGTGAGTAGGTGAAGATACCAGGCTCTGAGGTTGTTGCATTCAGCTGGGCGTTGCTGAGCGGTTCGCCGAACGAGATCTCACGCGGCGCAGGCCAGTTGATCACGGTAGGAGATGCCTTGGTAACAGTGAGGGTCACCGAAGTTGTTGCCGCTGTGTAGTCAACGGAATCGGACGGGATAAATGTCACAGAAAGTGCTTGGTCGCCTGCTCTTGGTACGTCGCCCATGGCAGGCGAATAGACGAATGTTCCTGGGACCGATGCTGTTGCATTGAGTTCGGTTTCGCTAAGCGCGGTGCCGTACTCAATCGAAGCGGGCGTTGGCCATGAGATGACCGGCGTGGCTTTGGTCACGGTCAATAACACAGGAGTCTGTGCCGTTGTGTAGTTGATGCTGTCAAACGGAGTGAAGACGACCAAAGGCATGTGGGTCCCGGCCGAAAGCACGGCGCCTTTACCGGGGGCGTAGACGAAACTACCGGGAACCGATGCTGTTGCCTTCAGTTCGTTGTCGCCCAGCACAGTGCCGTAGACGATGGGTTCCGGCGAGGGCCATGTGATCAGAGGCGCAGCCTTCGTCACATTGAGCGAGATCGTAGCCTGTTTCGTCGTGTATTTCGACAAGTCCGCCGGGGTAAAGTTCACGGTCAGCGTCTGGATTCCGGGCGCAAGCACATGACCCGCGGGGGGAGAGTAGTTAAAGGTTCCAGAGACCGCTGTTGTTGCATTCAGTTCCGCGGCGCTGAGTGGGGTTCCGTAGGAAATGGCGGCGGGAGTCGGCCACTTTATAATTGGCGTTGCCAGAGTCACCGACAACGCCACAGCGCACTGCGCCGTGGCGTAGCGTACCGTGTCTGCTGGAGTAAACGTGACCCAAATGGTATGCGTCCCTGTAGGGAGCCGGAAGCCCTTGGCGGGAACATACACGAATTTCCCCGGAATCGCAGAGGTGGCGTTGAGCTGGGCAGCGTCAAGCGGCGTGCCGTAGGAAATTGGCGCAGGGTTCTGCCATTCGATTTCGGGAGTATCCTGTGTCGCTTGATCGTCTTCAAACTCCAGTTGTTCGTCGATCTCTTTCTTAAGCATTTCTGTCTCTTCTCCTTCAGTTGGATCGGCAACCCGGCGGTTAGGCGCAACGTCCGATTCGTTCTTCTTCAGGTTCCATTGGCCGAATACGCCCTTCACATAGGTGACGCCTTTGTGAACTCGCGTTTCAGGTTCACCCTGCCGGGTAACAGTGGAATCAGCACTGGGGAAATCATCTCTCGTCTTGTTCATGCTGTCTGCATCGTCCAATCCTCCGGTTTGCGTCCTCGCTCCAGAGAACGTTGCGAGATCAGCCGGAATTAATGTCCGCGCGGGCGGGTCGCAGATGAACGATTCGCTTTCGCCAGTCTTTGCTTCGGGGCGCGTGGAGCCGGAGAAGGTTTCTGTGCCGATTCTAAGGGGTGTTAGCCGAGAAAGGCCAGAAAGTTCTTCTGAGGCGCCACTTTTTGATGAATCCCCCTTGCTGCGGCTTCTCAAGCTGAAGCCCTTCTTTTTTGCCGACGGCACAGGCAATCCAGAAATGGAACTTGCCATTTCGCGGATCCGCTGCGCAATTGGAGAATCCTGGAGCACAAGAGGGGTAGCTGTGTTCTGCATCTGCCGCACAGCAGAATAATCGTTGGGAATTTTCCACTTGACCGGCCTGGTGAGGGCCTTGGCGATATACTCGTCCCCGACTCCGAGAGTGGGAGCCTCATACCGGTTGATTACCATCTCGAGATTGGGACCGTTCCCGTTGAAGAACTGGACAATCATTCGATTTGAGTTCCGCAGCTCGGGAATGGAAGCCTGGGTGACAAGGTAGAACGCTTTCGCTTCTTTGAAAAGAGATGTACTGAAAAAATCAATCGATGACCCAATATCGACTACTACGTTATCGAAGTTCTGACATGCGACTGACAACAGCTTATCGACAGATTCGTTGGAGGCCTTGTAGGGGGGGAGTTTTCCGGGTGCGGCGAGCAGTTTCAGCCCCGAACTATGCTCGACAAGGAGCCGGGATAGAAAACTCCAATCGAGCCGACTCGACTCCTGAAGGGCGTTGATTGTTGAGTACTCGGCTTCAAGTCCCAAGTTGAGGGCGGTGTCTCCAAGCGGGAGATCGAGGTCGATCAAAAGGGTGCTCTGAGAGGTATCCTGGGCTAGGGCAACCGCGAAATTGCATGCGATCGTGGTGACGCCGGCGCCACCCTTTGCGCCTGCGAAGGCCAGAAGCCGGCCACCCACCTTTTTCGGTTCTGGAGTTGCGGGGAGGCGGGCGGCAGTGCGAATCAGCGCTTCGGCCACGGTGCTCTGAGTGAAGGGAAGGGTCAGGATATCGCGAACGCCCGATCGCATGCACCGGATGATCAGTTCGCGATCTTCTTTCTCTAAATAGACCATCACCGTTGCGATGCCGTTGGCGCAGATACTCTCAACGATCTCGAGGGCGTACTCCCGGTCACTCTCCAGGTCGATGATGATAACGTCGTAACGCTGCTCAAGCAACCGGGGAACATCGTCGAGCGTGGAAGGGTACGAGGAGAACTGGCGGACTTCTCCGCCGGCATGGCAGTCAGCAAGCGCAGTCGCCATTGACCTGCGGAGCGATTCGTCCGGGCCGATCAGTGCAATAGAAAGATTCCGGACATTAAGAAAGTTCGGATACTCGGAATACTTCATATCGACATTTAGCGGTGAGTTTATAGCCATGACAGTCCTCTCCACCAGCCGACTCCAGCTTGCTTTGCCGGATTGCCTCAATTTTGGAGGTCATCATCGAGTCAAGCTTGTAAAGTTCTACTTCCCCTAAGAAGCAATCATTGTTGCCCAGTAAAATCAACGACTTACATGAAGTGGATTTGCGCCGGAATTTCCTTCAAGCACGCAGTGTTCCTTCCCAGCCCCATCGGCCAAAGCCGGTCCCCTGCTCGAAGAGAAGAAAAAGGTAATAAGAGCAGAAAAAAGAAACGATGTAAATAAAGGGTTATTGCCAAGGCAATACGAAGTTGACAGGTCCGCTAAGAAAGTATTGCCGGATGCGCAGAAATCTCAGAGCGGATTTGACTACACTTCGCTCCCCAATTGCCCATAATACTCAATTTGGCACAGCTTTCAATGGGTTCTTGAGGGCTTAAGTAACCGCATCCAGAGAGATCTTGTGTTTCTGGTTTATCCTCCTAACTTCCGTAGTCCTTCTCGGAGCGTCCGACAATCTTCATCGGCAGGACTAGTGAACACGTTCAGGATTGTGGAAGTCCATACGTCTTTCGTGTTAATTTCCAGAGATGTGAAGGCCGGGCGCGGCATTCGGCGCAAACTGGCAGATCGAGACCACTTACTGAACGGGGTGTGGTGTGCTGTTCTGTTGCGGCACCGCGCGGTTCGACCTGTTCTGGGCCCCTCCAAATCTACGTTTTCCCTTCGCGCTCAAAAGAGATGTCGACCGGAGGTAGACTTGCCTCCCAAAACGCTGTCACCGTCGCAGTCTAAAATGGGAAGAAACCTTGCGAGAATCGACATCAAACTGGGCGCTGAAAAAGTAACCGCAATTCCACACAGTTTTCAGTTAAGAAAGGATCATGTGAGGAATGAATCATCAACAGGAAGAGGTGTTCAACCTCACCCAACCAACGAGAATGCGAATCAGGATCACCTCCGCAGGAGCTCTCGTTGTAATGATCGTCCTAGGAATCGCCATAGTCCCCCGCCTGGCTAGTCATCGCGCGGAGCTCTTTTCAGGATTTACCA
>Ga0302200_10003105_pt1 | contig 14262 bp, 11 predicted proteins | sample II_Bog_N3_1_FD_194585 | JGI IMG/M metagenome (GOLD analysis project Ga0302200, IMG submission 194585) | Peat permafrost microbial communities from Stordalen Mire near Abisko, Sweden - II_Bog_N3_1 | ecosystem: Environmental > Terrestrial > Soil > Wetlands > Peat | place: Sweden: Abisko... | reverse complement strand
GTTCATCTTCGACAGTACCGGTCGCCTGATCACCCAAATCGACGCCGTGGGTCGTACCCAGCAATTGACCTACGTAAATGGCACCGTCACGGTCACCAGTGACACAGACCAAACACTTTCCTACACGGAAGACGCATCGCATCAGCCCCTCAGCCTCACCGCTGGCCCCTTGCAGATCGCCTACACCTACAACACCAATCAAAGACTGACCCAACTCACCCGTACGCAAGCGGGGACCAGTCAGCAACGCCTCTTCTTTTATGAGGACTCACGCAACGTAAACCTACTCACGGGCATTACCGATGAGCGTGGGGTCCGATTCGCGACCTGGGCCTACGACGCACAAGGCCGGGCGATTTCTAGTGAACACGCCGGTGGCGCTCAGCGCACGCTAGTGGCCTACAACGCCGACGGCTCGAGTACCGTTACCAATGAACTCGGCAAGAACGCAACCTATCGGTTTACTAATTTGGGCGGTGTGAAGCGCGTCACGGCCATCGAAGGCGAGCCCTCCCCCAACTGCTCGGCCAGCAACTCGTCCTACACCTACAACACCGCCGGCCAGGTGCTGACCAAGACCGACGCCCAGGGACTGATCACCACTTACAGCTACAACGATCGGAGTCTAGAAGTCAGCCGTACCGAAGCCACGGGCACACCACTAGCTCGCACAACCACTACTGAATGGGACCCGTCACGTTTTCTGAAGACTAAGGTGGTGGAACCCACTCGAATCACGCTATACACCTACGACACCCAAGGCCGGCCATTAAGCCAGCAGACGACCGCCAATTGAACCGCCCTCTTTTCCAGAAGGACCTGAAAATGCCCCACGCTGCCTTTCGTCTTGGCGTGCTTGCCTTGGCCTGTGGTTTTCTAGCCTTACCGGTCTCGGCCACAACCCTCAATTACACCTACACCTCACTGGGCCAGATCGCCACGGTCGATGGCCCACGCACTGATGTGTCGGATATCACCAGTTTCGCCTACGACGCTCAAGGCAACCTGACCACGGTCACCAATGCTTTGGGGCAGGTCTCGACGCGCGCCAACTTTGACAGTTACGGCAACCCGCAAACTGTCACCGATCCCAATGGCGTGGTCACCACACTGACCTACACCCCACAAGGCTGGCTGGCCTCCAGCAGCATCGCTGGCGCGACGACTCAGTATGCCTACAACGCCGTCGGGGATCTGACCCAGATCACCGCGCCTGATGGAAGCTTTCTGGCCTACACCTATGACGATGCTCGCCGCTTGGTCGCGGTGACCAACACCCTGGGTGAAACGCAGAGCTATGTGCTCGATGCGATGGGCAACAGGACCTCGGCTCAGGTGAAAGATGCCAGCGGTACCCTGGCCCGTCAGCAGCAAAGCACCTATGACGAACTGGGCCGATTGCTCACCCAGATCGGTGCGGGTGGGCAAGTCACCCACTACGCCTATGACCTCAATGACCAACTCACCCAGCAGACCGATGCCCGTAGCAATGCCATCAGCCAGGCGTTCGATGCCCTAGGCCGTGTGGCCCAGGTAACCGACCCACTGGGCGGCATCACCGCGCTGACCTACAACACCGACAACCAGATCACCCAGTTGGTCGATCCCCGGGGTGTCACGACCCAGTACGTCTATGACGCTGAAGGGCGGGTATTGCAGATCAAAAGCCCTGACGGCGGCACCTCCAGCTTCACCTATGACGAAGCTGGCAACGTCAATCAACGAACCGATGCCCGCGGGATCGTCACCACCTACCAGTACGATGCACTGAATCGCCTGACCGCCCAACATTACCCGGCGACCCCGGCCCTGGACGTGCTTTACACCTACGATCAAACCGATGGTGGGAATCGGGGTATTGGTCGACTGACCAGCATTCAAGACCCGAGCGGAACCGTGACCTATGTCTACGATGATCGTGGTCAGCGGACCGCCCAGAATCGGACCTTGAATCTGGCCGGTCTGAATATCAACGCCTCAACAACTTCCGGCTACGATACCGCTGGCCGAGTTACTCAGCAGGGCTATCCCGACAATGTTTCGGTGAACTATGCCCGCAACACTGCCGGCCAGGTCAATGCCGTGACGCTCACCCTCAACGGTCAGAGCTTCCCGATCGCCGCCAATATCGCCTATGCGCCGTTCGGTCCGCTCACGCAACTGACCTGGGGCAACGGCCTGACCCTCAGCCGCACCTACGACCAGGACTACCAGCTCACGGCCCAAATCATTGGTAACTGGCAAAACCAGTACGGCTTTGACCCGGCGGGGAATATCACCAGCCAGCAGAGCAACCTCTGGGGCGCGGTGCAGTACCAGTACGATGCCCTGAACCGACTGACCCGTGAGCAGAGTGCGACCACGCAAAAAGACTATGCCCTCGATGCCGTCGGTAACCGGACCCAGCGCACCACGACCGATCTGGCCTCCGGCACCGTCAGCGAAACCCAAACATCAACGGTGGCAACCGACAGTAATCGTTTGGCGACGGTGCAGGGGCTGACGCTTCCCTACGACACTGCGGGGAACCTGCAGCAGAACACCACGGGCCTACGTTACACCTACGACGACAGCGGCCGAATGAACGCGGTGTACCAGGCCGGTGCCCAGCGCATTGCTTCCTTCACCTACAACAACCTGGGCCAGCGTACGCTCAAGCTGACGTTTGATCCGGTAAGCGGCGCGCTGGTCAGTGGCAGCACTTATCTATATGGCCCCGGCGGAGAGGTGATTGGTCAGGCCGATTACGGCGCCAACGGTCAGCGCCTCGTTACACGCTACTGGATCTGGCTGGACGGTATGCCGCTGGCTCAGGTGGAGCTGAATTACACCCAAGGAGCACCGAGCGGCTTCCAGCTGGTGTACCTGCACTCGGACCACCTCAATACCCCGCGTCTAGCCAGTACCCACCAGGGGATCGTCTGGAGCTGGATCAGCGATGCCTACGGTGCAGCACTGCCCAACGAGGATGTGGCCGGCAGCGGTACCGCCACCCATATCCCACTGCGCTTCCCGGGTCAGCTCTATGATGCGCAAACGCAGCTGAGCTACAACTACTACCGAGACTACGATGCCAATCTGGGGCGATATGTGCAGAGCGATCCAATTGGGTTGGATGGAGGAATAAACACCTACGCTTATGTTAGTGGGAACCCTATTTCTAACGCTGATAAATTGGGATTAGTAGTTTCGCCTTCAAATGTTAGTGCGCTTGACCGGGTGAATATGGCTACCAGGCCTTTACTTGGTTTTTCCGGTAGCAATTTGGGTAATCAATGCAATGGCGTATCGGTGAGAAATCCGTTGCTTTTAGCTGGCGCCGAAGGTTCTCCAGCTAATAACCAGGCGCAAAACCGTCAAGTCAACTCGATTGTAAAACAAGTGGGTCTATCTAAAGATCAGCGTGAGCAGCTTCATCTCGAGATCACAGGGCAAAATTATGGTTATAGTGAGATTTTAAAGATCGCCGTATACATTAAGGAGGGTAAGTAATGGTAGCCAATATTGATCCAAACGGGGACGCAAGACTAATTCAAGGACTACGTTTTTTCAAAGGAAGTATTGGGGAATATGTATGGGGCGTGGCGCGGGGGTATGGGACTGGTATTAACCTTGAGTTTGGACAGCCCCTTTTGCATGTGCGGCAGCCTCGTGCTGATCTGGCGGGTGATGGACAAGATAAGGTTTCGAAGCGGTGGCGAAGTAGATTGGTTACTGCGGTTGGCGAGTACAGATTATGGCTTCAATCTTGTCATTGGACCGCTCGCAGCGGAAATGAGACGATTACACATGCCTACAGCAATGCACTCAAAGCAGACAACATACTATCTTCAATCAGTGGACAGAAATTAGTGGATGTTGTCGTTCTAGATAAAAAAATGGTTTTAAAATTTGATTTGGATGGCGAACTACAAATTTCTTTGGCGGAAGAGTATGAGCCGGATGATGACCAATTTACTATGGTGACTCCAGAAGGATCCTTGAGTATTACGTTAGGTAATGCTGAGTCGCTTAGTGGTGATTGATAGAGGACTAGCTGAGTCCTTGGCGCCTATTCGGCTGGAGAATGGGCATCTCTTGGCTTTGGTGTGAGCCGTATTAACGGAGCGCCGAACACAGCTTTATTCATTATTAGGCTAGGAGAGGACGGTGCTCCATTAGACAGACAGGGTTGGAGCTTAGCCGTCCAGCTGAAGACCTCTACATAAACATGAGACAATGCAGCGAGGGATTTGTAATGACAGATGTACTCCCAATCCAGGATGAGGACTCCATACCGCATTCATTTACCAAAAAAGCAAACCGCAAAAAAAACTCCGCCCTCTCTCTCAAGCCTGTAGTTTTTTTGAACAACGTCTTTAGTCGTAATCATGCCAAGATTCCCTCTTACAGAACCGTAGCATTGACAACGCTGTCTTTGCTTTGCGCAAGCCAGGCATTTGGCGAACCTTATTACTGGTTCGATAATAATCGTACTGCTAAATACTCTTCTGCACTTGCTGCCTGTGCCGGGACCATGGCCGAGATTCCTTTTAATGCCATAGTAAGACAACCGGCTGTTCTCCCATACACAGATGTCGCATATTTCTGTAAATGGCAAACATACGATCCCTACGATGGGAACTGGTATGACCAAGGTTATAGCGGAACCATTTTTGTATACCGTTATGGTGACTCCTGCGCATCTGATGCCACAGCTGATTGTGATACACAACCGCAGAAAGGATCTCCTCCCGCGTTGAGCTGTGTCGGGAACCCTATAAATATTGCGATTGGCAATAAGTATGAAGCTGAAGATGATTATGTGCCGGCAGATAAGACGAGCAGAGGCTTTTCTCGATACTACAACAGTGTGGATGGACTCTGGAGGCACACGTACTCAACGTATCTGAGGCTTGCTCCTGATAAGTGGGCACTGATCACCGCTGATGGTCAGGAATTATATTTCAACCCCGGCTCAGGCTACTCCCAAACAGGCTTAAACACTTTGACTCATGTCGGTGACACATGGTCGTGGCTGTCGGAAACTGGTGAGGAATATGATTTCGATGCTAATGGGTTACTGACAGGGTGGACGAGTGCCGCGGGAGTCAAACAAACTATCACACGTATGAATAACCAGACCGTCGTTACCGATGACAGCGGCCGCCAGCTTACCTTCACAGAGGACGGTCAGCATCAACCTTTGAGCTTGTCAGTGGGCGGTTTGAACATCACCTATGTCTATGATGCAAATCAGCACCTGATTCAGGTGCAACGCACAGCTACGGGTGTTACGACGACTCGCCAGTATCTCTACGAAGATACACGGAACAATGGCCTGCTAACGGGCATCATTGATGAACGCGGCGTTCGTTTTGCGACCTGGAGCTACGACGCTCAGTGGCGCGCGGTCTCCAGTGAACACGCCGGTGGCGCTCAGCGAACACTCGTTGCCTACAATGCCGATGACTCACGGACCGTCACCAATGAGCTGGGTAAGAACACGACCTACCGCTTTGTGACGGTGGGGAATGTCAAACGGGTGAGCGCCATTGAAGGGGAACCTTCCCCGAACTGTTCGGCGAGTAACTCAACCTATACCTACAACACGCTGGGTCAGATGCTGACCAAGACCGATGCCCAAGGTTTAATCACCACCTACACCTACAATGACCGCTGGCTTGAAGTCAGTCGGACCGAGGCCACTGGCACTCCTATGGCCCGGACAATCACCACCGAGTGGGATCCCACACGCGCTCTGAAGACCAAGGTGGTAGAACCCACCCGAACAACGCTATACACCTACGACGCGCAAGGCCGGCAATTAAGCCAGCAGACGATACCCAACTGAGCCTGATTCTTTATCCAGAAGGACCTGTGAAATGATTAAAGCGTTATCACATATAAACAAAGCGCTGCTGTCATGGTTAAAAACCATACTGACAGGTCCAATAGCACCTAATTCAGGCCCAAAACTGAAAAGGTCCAATCGTGCCCTATTACGCCAAAGAGCTCTCCTACCAACAGCGATAACCGCGCTGGCCTTGATGACCCACTTGACACCCGCCTTTGCAGAGATCGTGACAGACATCAATGGCTATGGTTTTTTTTGGCACGTCGATAATTTCCCAACTGAGGAACAAGCCAAGGCACGCTGCCTCGCCTTTGCGCAAAGTTTAGGGTACAACGACGAGTGCACGGCTGACATGCAGAACACCAATCGTATAATTGATTATGCGATTGGGTGGTTACCGGAATCACTCCCAGTTGGTCCTGGAGTACACGAACACTTCGGTGTATTTTATATCAACAAATGCGGCACCTCGATCTTCAATGTGGCCACCGGTAACTGCGGATACGATGAGCAAAAAGGCACACCGCCCCCTTATAGCTGTGCAGGAAACCCCATCAACATCGCCGTGGGCAATAAGTTTCAAGTAGAGAACGACTTCCAGTCAGCTTCGGACAGCAATCTGGTCTTTAGCCGCTACTACAACAGCCTGGATGGCGTCTGGCGACACAACTACTCGACCTTTATCCGCTTTGCGGTCGGCAAGCTTTCTTTGATCAGAGCTAACGGGCGAGAAACTTTCTATACCGTGGATGGCGACACCGTCACCCCTGACCCGACGGAGACCGGCATCCTCAGCAAATCAGCCGACACCTGGACTTACACGTCAGACACCAATGAGCAGTTCATCTTCGACAGTAACGGGCGCCTGATCACCCAAATCGACGCAGTGGGCCGTACCCAGCAATTGACCTACGTAAATGGCACTGTCACGGTCACCAGTGACACAGGCCAAACGCTCGCCTTCACTCAAGACGCCTGGTACCAGCCTCTCAGCCTCACTACCGGCGCCCTGCAGATCACCTACACATACAACACCAACCAACGACTTACTCAGCTCACACGCACACAAGCAGGTGTCAGCCAACAACGGCTCTATTATTACGAAGACCCAACCAGGAACTATCTGCTCACCGGCATTACCGATGAGCGTGGTGTCCGGTTCGCTACTTGGGCCTATGACGCGCAAGACCGGGCGATCTCAAGCGAGCACAGCGGCGGCGCTCAGCGCACGCTGGTGGCCTACAACGCTGACGGTTCAAGCACCGTCACCAATGAACTCGGCAAGAACGCAACCTATCGGTTTACTAATTTGGGCGGTGTGAAACGCGTTACCGCCATCGAAGGCGAGCCCTCTCCCAACTGCTCGGCCAGCAACTCGACCTACACCTACAACGCCGCCGGCCAGGTCCTGACCAAGACCGATGCCAAGGGATTGATCACCACCTACAACTACAACGACCGAGGTCTGGAAGTCAGCCGTATCGAGGCCACGGGTACGCCGCTGGCCCGCACGACCACCACTGAATGGGACCCGTCACGTTTTCTGAAAACCAAGGTTGTGGAGTTCACTCGAACCACGCTATATACCTATGACGCGCAGGGACGGCAGCTGAGTCAGCAGACGACGCCCAACTAAGCCTGACCACTTTACTCAGAAGGACCTGAACATGCCGCACCCTGCCTTTCATCTTGGCGAGCTTGTCTTGGCCTGTGGTTTTTTGGCTCTACCCGTCTCGGCTTCGCCCCTCAATTACACCTACACCGTTCTCGGCCAAGTCGCCACGATCGATGACCCGCACATCGATGTATCAGATATCACCCGCGTTGCATGCGGCGCTCCGGGGGCTAACCACAGTTACCAGAGCCCCTATGGGCTTTTTGGACGCGAAAGAAGGTCGCTGTAAATTGCGACATGAAATCTGAATAAACCCATATGCGCGTATTAACCAAGGAGTAGGGTTGTGACAGTAAAAATTCAGCCTCGAAGCCCCATCAAAACCTCTAGAGGGTTAATTCCGCTGTTAGGTTTTCTAGCGTTTTCTCCAGCATTTGCTGGCTCATTTTCAACTCTTAGTGGTTTGGACGGAGGCACATTTAAAAGCGGCTTCGCCTCAATGGAGTCGGCAGCACAATGGGGCTGGAAAAACTCGATATTCTTCCCACTACAGCTAAGTAGTGGCTTGCGATACGCAGGGGCAGTTTATTATAAAATCAACCATTTAGAAAATGCCCCACCCAATCAGGGCTACACCAACTATTGGTGGAGTTTTTTTGGCCCCAGTTATCCCGGCGGCCCCAGTAGTAATCTTGCTATCATTTATCCAATAAGCTGGAATCCTGCTGACGCGCTCGAAAGCAAGGACTTCGGAGGGAGTGCGTGCGGTACGACTCAAGCTTCTCCTAGCGAAGGAAATACTGTTCAGTTTTCTCGTGGAAATAATTTTCAAACAGATAACGATACGTCTTCGCAAACCGAAGGGCCTCTATTTCAAAGGGTTTACAACAGCAACTACACCGTGGAAAGTGGCCCACTAGGAGAAAAATGGCATCATAATTATGAGCAATCGGTAATCCAGTCCCCCTCTCAGTCCATAAACTTGGTCACCGTCCAGCAAGCGGATGGCAAAGCCAATATTTATACACTGAGTAATGGTGCGTGGAGTAGCGACGCGGATGTCAAGGATACACTGGTCAGCTTGACTGACAGCAGTGGGAATTTTTCGGGGTGGCAGGTCGTTGTTGCCGATAAAAACTCGACTGAAACCTATGATGTGACAGGCCATCTTCAGACGGTCAAAGACTCACAAGGACTTCTGACCACCCTCAGCTATAACGCCAATAAGCAATTGGCCACCGTTACAGACTCCTTTGGGCGAGCACTGACATTGTCCTATGATAGCCAAGGGCATATTACAGACTTGGCTACCCCCTCAGGCGGAACCTATCACTATGATTATGACACCCTAAATAGACTGTCCAAAGTAACGTACCCCGACAGCAGGGTGCGGCAATATTTTTATGAACAAAGCAGCCTCCCTTATGCATTGACAGGTATTGCCGACGAGCGCGGCGTACGTAATGCTACCTGGGTCTATGATGACCAAGGTCGTGTGACCTCCAGCGAGCAGGCCGGAGGTGTAGGCAACGTTCAGGTCGATTACACTTCAGATAGCGCGACCACTGTGACTGGGGCGCTGGGTAAAAAAACCACCTATCACTACCAAACGGTTTTAGGTGTCAAACACATCACCGCCATAGAAGGTATCCCTTCAGCCAACTGCCCGAACAGCAACTCTACCTTCACTTATGATAACAACGGTAATGTTCTGACCAAGACCGATGCTCTAGGACAAGTGACGACCTATACATACAACGACCGAAATCTGGAAGCCAGCCGTACTGAAGCCAGTGGTACCCCACTCGCTCGCACAACCACCACCGAATGGGACCCTTCACGTTTTCTGAAGACCAAGGTGGTGGAGCCCACCCGAACCACGGTATACACCTACGATGCCCAAGGCCGGCCATTAAGCCAGCAGACGACGCCCAATTGAGCCGTCCATTTTCTCAGAAGGACCTGAACATGCCCCACGCTGCCTTTCGTCTTGGCGTGCTTGCCTTGGCCTGTGGTTTTTTATCGCTGCCGGTCTCGGCCACCACCCTCAATTACACTTACACCGCACTGGGCCAGATCGCCACGGTGGATGGTCCGCGCACTGATGTGTCGGATATCACCAGTTTCTCCTACGATGCCCAAGGCAACCTGACCACAGTCACCAATGCTCTGGGCCAGGTCTCGACGCGCGCCAATTTTGACAGCTATGGCAATCCACAAACCGTCACCGATCCCAATGGTGTGGTCACTACCCTGACCTACACCCCACAGGGCTGACTGGCCTCCAGCAGCATTGCGGGCGCCACGACCCAGTACACCTACAACGCCGTGGGGGATCTGACCCAGATCACTGCGCCCGATGGAAGCTTTCTGGCCTACACCTATGACGATGCTCGTCGCTTGGTCGCAGTGACCAACACCCTGGGTGAAACGCAAAGCTACGTCCTCGACGCGATGGGCAACAGAACGTCGACTCAGGTCAAGGATGCGAGCGGTACGCTGGCACGTCAGCAGCAAAGCACCTATGACGAGCTCGGTCGTCTCCTCACCCAGATCGGCGCAAGCGGACAGACCACCCGTTATGCCTACGATCTCAATGACCAACTGACCCAGCAGACCGATGCACGCAGTAACGCCACCAGTCAGGCCTTCGATGCACTGGGTCGTGTGGCGCAGGTGACCGACCCACTGGGCGGCATCACTGCCCTGACCTACAACACCGACAACCAGATCACCCAGTTGGTCGATCCCCGGGGTGTCACGACCCAGTACGTCTATGACGCTGAAGGGCATGTGCTGCAGATCAAAAGCCCCGATGGCGGCACCTCCAGTTTCACCTATGACGAAGCCGGCAACGTCAAACAAAAGACCGACCCGCGCGGCGTGATCAGCACCTACCAATACGATGCCCTGAATCGCCTGCTCGCCCAGCACTATCCATCGTCCCCGACCCTGGACGTGCTCTACACCTACGACCAGACCGATGGCGGAAATAAAGGCATCGGCCGACTGACCCGGATCCAGGACGCCGCCGGCGCACTGACCTTCAGCTACGACGAGCGTGGCCAACGGGTCGCACAAAACCGGGCCTACAACCTGGCCGGCATCACCGTGTCGCAGACGTACACCTACGACAGTGCCGGTCGGATCATCGCTCAGGGTTACCCGGAAGGCGTCTCGGTCACCTATACCCGCAATACCGCGGGCCAGGTCAGCGCAATCGACATCAGCCGCAACGGGCTGACGCTGCCTGTTGCCAGCCAAATTTCGTACGCCCCGTTTGGTCCGATCAAGCAGTTGACCTGGGGCACCGGCGTAACGCTGAACCGCACCTACGATCAGGATTTCCAGCTCACGGCGCAGACCATTGGCGGTTGGCATACTCAATATGCGTTTGACCCAGTGGGCAACCTCACCAGCCATCAGGACAACGTCTGGGCGTCTGTGCAGTATCAATACGACGCCCTCAATCGCCTGACCCGCGAGCAGACGGCCAGTGAACAGAAAGACTATGTGCTGGATGCGGCGGGCAACCGTACACAGCGCACCACCACGAATCCGTCATCGGGCCAGGTGACGGCGACCCAACACACCACCGTGGCCGCTGACAGTAACCGCGTGATCACCCAGGACGGCATGACCCTACCGTATGACGCAGCCGGCAACCAACTGCAAAACACCACGGGCCTGACGTACACCTACGACGCCAGCGGACGGATGAACGCGGTGTACCAGGCCGGTACGCAAAAGGTGGCGGACTACATCTACAACGCGCTGGGCCAGCGCAGCGTGAAGCGCAACTATGACCCGGTCAGCGGTGCCTTGGTGAGCGGAAGCCTGTACTTGTACGGCCCGAACGGCGAGATCATCAGCCAGTCGGACTACAGCGCCACCGCGCAACTCCTGGCCAGTCGTTACTGGGTCTGGCTGGACGGCATCCCGCTCGCACAGGGTGAACTGAACTACACCCAGGGGGTGGCCACCGGCGGACGCTTGATCTACCTGCACCCGGATCACCTGAACACCCCACGCGTGGGGACAACAGTCGCCCAGGGCATGGTGTGGAACTGGATGAGTGATGCCTACGGCACCACAGCTCCCAACGAAGACGTGGCTGGTACTGGCACCCTCACCCATATCCCACTGCGCTTCCCTGGCCAGCTCTACGATGCTCAAACACAACTGAACTACAACTACTTCCGAGATTACAACCCAGAGACTGGGCGGTATGTGCAGAGCGACCCCATTGGGTTGGGCGGGGGGATGAATACTTATGCCTATGTAAATGGCAATCCGCTGTCTACCTCTGACCCTCTAGGACTATGCGGTCCATTTACACCTCTATGCATTGCCGCTGCTGCTGCCTTCGAAGGAGCTGCCACAGCGGGAGCAGCAGCTGGGAGCGCCGGCGGTCTCGCAACAGCAATTAGCTCGTCAGCAGCTTTAGGAGTCGGTGCCTGGGGGCTTTCTAATGTTGCCGGAAGCCAGGCTACTTCTCGCCCAGACGAGATGTCTTCACTGGAAAAACGTCACTATGATAGATCCTGCCGAAATACTGATGACCCTTGCGCGGCGCTTAAAGCATCAGCTCAACAAGCAATCACAATGGCTCGTTTGAAGATGAACAACATGCTTAATGATGATGGCGGTCTGTATGGCACTGCTGGCTGGGGCACTCACGCAAGCGATTTAAATGGGCGACTAGCCAATATCGCAGCTATGATATCTCTTGGAGAGAAAATGGGCTGTGATATGACTACAGAAAAGGCTGCCGCCATCACTTTATTTGCACCGAGCGCACCACCATGAAAGCTTCTATAGATTTCTCTATATTCACACGCAAAGAAGGCGCATTCGGAAATGTATCCGGTGAAATCAGCGTTCTCACCCCTCCTCAAATAGGAGACTCAATATCCTTCCTATTCCCAAAGGAAGGCCTATCCATTGATCCATCTATAGGCTTCAGTGGTTTTTTAAAAGTGACCGAGCGAATCATTTCAGCTAACCAAGATGATCAGCCATTAATGCTTGCGCTAAGCGATATAACTCTGGAGACAAAAAGTGACGCACTCGGATTAGCAGAGTATTTCGAGTCTGCTTTTGACCTATTCTGTGTAACATACCTCGAATAACCACCCTGGGATCAGCTCATTTAAGCCGAATTAAACGGAGCGCTACGGCATAGCTGTAGCGCCCCCTTACAGATACCACATCTGGTACAACGAAGCCCGACCGTTGCAGAAGGACAACTTTTATAGATCCGCCAGATTTGAACGCTATATTTGATGACGGGGTGCCTGGGGTGAATCTGTTAAAACAATATTATGGAGCGCTGAAGCAAACCTCATATGGCGCCAATCTTTGTAACAAGCTTGAGTCTCTTCTGGAGACATACACCATTACCTCTGTGAGAGCTCATGGTGGCGCTTGGTATAACGGCCCTCTACGCACAATTCGAATAGATCCGAATCTTCGGCCAGTTGCAAATACCACTCAAGGGCCTCAACTGGTTGACCCAGTGGTTATTTTAGGGTATGAAATCGGGCATACGGCGACTAAAGTTCAAGATGATGGTCCTGGCTCATGAATAATGTATATCATAAATGAGAACCCTATTCGTCGAAAACTTGGACTTCCCGATAGAGCTAGCTACTAATAGTCATGGAGGGATTGGAATATTAAGAGCATTTTTCGTGTTCACTTTTGTATTTTTTACGGGGAAAGCTATTGCCAAGGAGTGCGGCGAGGCTCTTATTATAACATTTGATGCAGAGTTATATACTCCAGAAAGCGAAAGGACTATTGAGAAACGAGCTTTTTCAAGGCTTTATATCTCCAAGGATAATTTTGAAAAAATTGTCAGTAGCGGCCTTGGCAGTAGTGACGACTCCTTGTATAACAAGCACAACACCAGAGCCCTTATCAAATATAAGGGCGAGGATTATTATATTGATAGGTTTGGATTTGTTAGGATTAAAGACCGTTTCGGCTTTCTCAACACCAAGGTATTTGAAAGTAGCTTGACTGAAAATTGCAAGTGACTTTTTGTATTATTTTTCTATTGGGCTATTCATATTGAAGGAGGTGACTACTCCCAGGGGCATCGTATGTAGCCAAATCAGCGATGCCTATGGGGCCTCATGCCCAACAAGGACCTTGCCAGCAGCCCCCAAACATCTGTGCCGCCGCTTTAGGCGGTGTCGGGGCAGCTCTAAGCGAACAAAAGAGTTTTGAGATGAAAAACACAAAAGAAGCTTTATTTGGTGCAACAGGCAAAGACGCAAAAAGACTCATTAAACAGTTGGCGGTGGATTGCGAGGACATATCTTTAGGCAACCCGGCATACCCGGATGAGTGCATCGACATGATTTGCGAGATACTGGCTACGGATGCGTTTTTCACCAAACCCGGCATAGACTATTTCCTATTCAGAACATTAGCTGAAATATATAAATTCTCCGAACAGCAAAAACTCAGAATCTTAGAGACAATAACCGATAATTATGAACGCTATTCAGACTTAGACATGTGCTGGGGTCTCGGGGACTGGATCGCACGCACGTACGATGGGGGGGGTTGCACTTAACGTCTTTCGGTCTCTATTTAATAAAGCAACAGATAATGGACGAGAAGGAATCGTATTAGGTCTGGATGTTCTCGTACGCCTATCTAAGCGAGATCCCCAGCTGATAAAGCAAGTTCATGAGATAATTCAAAGTTAAACTCGCCCCATACCGTGGCCGCTCACCGTATTTTACTATCAACGGTGAGGTGGCCCACGGAGGCTCCCATTAAAACAAACAAGAATGCC
>Ga0302200_10003101_pt1 | contig 14275 bp, 15 predicted proteins | sample II_Bog_N3_1_FD_194585 | JGI IMG/M metagenome (GOLD analysis project Ga0302200, IMG submission 194585) | Peat permafrost microbial communities from Stordalen Mire near Abisko, Sweden - II_Bog_N3_1 | ecosystem: Environmental > Terrestrial > Soil > Wetlands > Peat | place: Sweden: Abisko... | reverse complement strand
ACATCTTTTGGTAATGAACCAGAAGCAAGTAATTTTTTTGCAGATTCTATTTTACTAGTAGTCATCTTACGTTTTCGTCCACCGATTCTTCCTTGTACTTTAGCAGCAGCTAAACCAGCTTTTGTTCGTTCAGCAATTAGTTCTCTTTCCATTTGAGCAAGACTGGCCATCATATGAAAAAAGAAGCGGCCAGATGGTGTGGCTGTATCTACGTTATCTGTAAGGCTTTTAAAATGAATATTCTTTTGTTGAAGTTTGCTGGTTAATTCAACAAGTCCTTTAACAGATCTGCCTAGCCTATCTAGCTTCCAAACAATTAGAGTATCGCCCTCACGTAATATATCTAGGGCTTGTTGTAGTCCTGGTCGATTATTATTTCTTGCGCCAGATATTTTATCTTGATAAATTTTTTCACAACCAATATTGTTTAAAGCTGAGCATTGAAGCTCTAAATTTTGATCTTGAGTAGACACGCGTGCATAACCGATTAACATAACTATCCTCTACCTTAATATCCATTCACCTTTATGTTTAATTTCATCGTACATAGCATCAGGAGCTAGATCTATTTCTCCAGGCCAAGTAATTGCACCATGTACAAGGCAAGCTTGATTAAAAATTTTTAAATCTTTTAGAATTGCAAATACACCAGCTTTATCACTCATAACTAGATTAGACATTTTAACAACACCTTCTGTTCCATCCGTAAATTCGACTTTAAGCCTATAATTGTTTAAAGGCTGTACCTTAGTTAGTCGCCACGGAGCAGTACAAACTATTCCAAGGGTGGGATTTTTTTCAATGCTTGATTTTGTTCGCATAATTTCCAATCCTCTAATAATTCCAGTCGATGTTCAGACGCCCATTCTAAAACTAAAGCTAATGCTCTTCGGGACATACTACCTTTAATAATTTCCAAAGTAGATATACTAATCAGAACTTCATACTCAGCGTATAATACATGAAAATGTGGTGGAGCATGATCACCCCAAAACATTTGAATTAGTATCCCATAAAATGTACTGATTGTTGGCACTTGTAAATTCTTCTTATTCTCAAAATCCAACTTAAGTATAGGGTATTAAGAAAACAATTTCAAGAATGGTTTTTAAGAGGGTCGCAACCCAATAAATACGTTAAAAGCTGGGTGGCCAATTCTTATTATCGCAAACGGGCGTTTTTAATAAACTCTCTCATCATTTGATCATCTTTAACTAAACTGCTGATATATTGAGAATCAAGCAATTCTGCATAATAGAATCGTATTATGCCTATTTTTTTTAAAGGTTCAGTAATTTCTATAACATCTTTTACAAACTTAAAGGTAGAAGACCTCTCATAAAAACTTATAGATGCAAGCATAACCCCCTTTTTTTTGCGAACAATTAACTAAGCTAATGTTCCATGGAATATGTATGTACCTTTCAGTAATAATTACTTATATAACTCTTATATCCATCGTGTTTTTATTATATAACATATAAATAAAGGCAAACATAACATCCCAGCTTTGTGGACGGAAGATTTTTAATTTTATATAAAAAATATAGATTCTAATTGAACTTGTTTTATTAACCATGTTTTTGTTATGCAATATATCAAACTAAATCAGCGCGATGGATTATATGTTTAAATTAGTAGTTTAAACAGACAAGGCTCCACAAAGCTGCCAATATACTTATATGTTCTGGATTTTTCAGCGTTGTTCTGGATCAAGTGTTTGCCAGCATGTTTGGGATCCATTATACACTAGCTGAAGCTAGTGTGTTGTTAAGTTTGGTTTGACAAATACCTATTAAACAGCTTGACATCAATAAAACAAGTATAGTAATTTTAAATTAAGCTCTTGGAAAATTTCTATAAAAATTATGAAATATAACTATAAGATTTAATTGCTAAATGATCTAGTGTTTTTTAATAAGAATTAATGTACTGATGTCTAATTTTATATATATCGCTAATTTTAATACCTTTAGTTAAAAACAATTAAATCTTAGTAATTGTTTATTTTAATGTTAAAAATCATTAATCAGCACTGCAAAAACAAGTGGCTTGTTAAATGTGCGAGATAATTTCTGGGAGGATGTCGTGATAAATGTTAATGAAGTTGTCAATAAATTGGCTTTAAAGTGTGTCCTGAAAACACTAAGTAATAGTGGTGAAGTTAATTCGCATAAACCAGGACACGAACATGTATTATCTGCGTGGACGAAATATGAAATAGGCATAGTTAAAGCAAATTTGCAAAGGATAGTTAAAGTCCTAGGAATTTTTTCTGATAATGCATTTATCGAACAATTTTTGATGGTTGGTCTTAATAACTTAGATAAATTCGAAGTACACTTATCAGTAAAGAAAAAAGGTGATAGTCATGCACCTCTTTATAACGACTTAGAAAGTTGTGGGTCTTATGGCAATAAGATAGTGTGTTTGGGTTTATTTGAAGTTGCCGATGATGATGATATTCGGCTTGAGGCGGCAACATTGATTCATGAATTCACCCACTTAGCGTTAGATGTAGCATACGTAAATGATTGTCGTCCATATAGGAGTGAAAGCAAGAATAAAAGGCAAGAATATAAAGACATCTTTAATACGGTAATAAAAATCTATAAGAAAGATCCGGCCAAGGGAGAATTTTATTCGGTATATGATAATTATGAAAAGGATGATCACGAATGTGAAGTGATTGCAAGGATACCACAGTTACTTGTTGAGTCGAGACTGAATGATGGCTATAAACAGCTTCTTAAATTAGCTAAAGATGTTCCAACATTGTTATCATTTTGGAACAAGCTTGGAACTGATGTGTCTAGTAAATTGTTAAATCATAATTATACGTCTAGCACGACAAGTTATTGTACTGGGTATGGGGATGAAGATCATGTAACACTAAGTTCATACAGTGCTAGTGTGGGTGCCCCCAGTGATTCTTCTAGAAACACACCACCTAAACATAAACCGAGGTAAGTCATATAATCTGTGTAAATACTTTTTCATATTATATAGTGTATGATTTTATGTTTTCGCACAACGTATGATACGTGATCGGTGTTTATGCAACGAGATGATTAAAACAGTAATGATTTATGTCTCATACGCTGACAACACTATTGTACAGACTTATAAGATCGAAAATGATAATCTAATAGAAGCCCAAAGAGAACGTAAAAGAGATCGAAGCCCAAGCCCTATAGTGGACCCATTTGTCTAGACCAACTACTGTAATAAAAATTTAAACAGATACCTAAAACCTTAAATTATAAAGATTATAATTATTGATAAAGATTGTAGATTATAGTATTAATGATACAACATTAGCTAATAAAATTTGGAGTGGTATGCCTAAATATTTACTTAACAATAGATATTTACCTATACAACAATTTCCAGATTTTTGGGAAAAGGAAGAAAACTTTGATATTCCAAACCACCCAGAAGGAAGTTTTGATTTTTATAGATTCAACACTACTGTTTATATTGATCCTGAATATCAAAAAAAATTTAATGCCCAAAAAAATGCAATTAGAAATTCATTAAATCTAACAACAGAAACTTTAACAACAAAATTACAGAGATTTGATATTAAAAAGATAGAAAAATTTAGTGATAAAACTCCTGAATGGGGATTTGAAATTTCTGTAGAATTATGTTGTGGAGAGGAAATTTATAATTACCTGCGTGATAAAAAAAAATATAAAGAGAGATGGGTATTTGAAGCTCATATCAGATTTGAAAAGCCGCCTACTGATATTAAAAAAAATCCATGCAGGCCAGATTCTCTACAAAAATATCAAGACATAAATTCTTGGAGAAAAATGAAAGAAGAACTTCAAAATAGATTAAACTTATTTACACAATCTCTCCAAGAAGAAAAAATACAATACTTAAAACAAATTTCTAGCAATTCTTATAAAGGATATATCCAAAAACGTGGAAAAGAAGGTGAGCCAAGAAAAAGTGATACAAGTATTTCTTCCCAAAACACGCAGTTCACTCTTCACCAATATAATGCTACTAATCAACGAAAACTTGAGGAACCAAAAAAGTCAGCCCCCACATATGAATGGCAGAAAGTATCAAGTCGTAAAAATCGAAACAAGTTATAAACTCCAATAAAAAATGGGGGAATAATAATATCTCTTATCTACCCTAAACACTTAAACACTTTAAACTCTTATCAAAAACGAACGTTCATGAGAAAATTGAAAATTAAGCCACCCTATTCTTCTATAGAAGCTTTTGACAAACAACTGGCTTTCTTGCTTGGCCATATATTTTGTTTAAAGTGTGTCTTTAAACGAACCTTTTGTGGAATAAACATTCCAGCTTTATTAATATCGTCTTGCAATACTAGCTTAATTTCTTCTTCTGATAAGTTTTGCTTCCACTTAGCAAAAGCTAAGTCAAAGGCCTCTTCTGTAAGCTTTTGTAATCGTTCCGCTTGAGATTTTATATTGTTGTTAATTGTTTCTTGAGAAATTTCTTGTGTACTTCTATAATTTGGCTCAACCCAAGCTTCTCCCTTTCGCAAAACTCCAATTAGTACAGACAATGGATCACCATAAGATTTAGTTTTGGGATTAAATTTTAGACCATAAGCAAAATGATATATTGATTCTTGTATGACTTGAAATGAGTTTCTAATTTTTAATTGATGAATATGGCTCATTTTAAATCCTACATGTTCTAGCTGTGATATATCTATATCGTCCCAGCCAGGGGTGTTTTCAGAAACTGCGTTTTTAGATAGTAATATATTATTATATTTAAGTGGGGCTATAGTGTTTGTTTGATATGCCATCTTTAGTTCATCAAAAATATTTGTTTTTAATTTATATGTGGACCATCCATTTTTCCCTACTTGGAAATTAACACGTTCTAAAATAAAGTTTTTTATCAAAAATCTTACTGCGGTTCTAACAGATTCTTTAGATAATTCAAGCGATTTTATTATTTCAGTTCTAGTAAGTGCTTTAGTTGTATTGTTAATTTCGTTTATAGATAATTCAAAAATATATTGAGCTGTTTTTAATGGATTACCACGCAATGCGGACAAAGATAATCCAACAGATTGACCATCTTTTTTTATATTTTGCGATAAAAAATTATCTTTCTTGTTCTGTGTGTTTTCTGTAAATGATTCTTCGTTGTTATCTAACCATGCTCTTCTTTTGCGGCCAAAAAAAACTTCTTTTTTTTCAATCGATGATTTTTTATTGTCTAAGTTTAAGCCTATTGTTACACCTAATGATTCTGCTATTTTAGTAACATCTGTCATGTTTAACCACTTTTACTGTAATTAAATATATATTGGAGAAGATCTTGATAATCTTCAGCTGCATTATTATTTTTCCCAGAATGATATACATTTGTACACGACATAATACTTTTAGGTATCTCTGAACAATATTTGATTGCAACCGAAGACAAATGATCTATGATTTTTTGTTTAGACCCAACAAGCTTTAAAGCCTGCGCTGTTGTAGATATTCTTTTATCTACGCTAGCAAAAAAACAATGTATATCAATGGCGTTTGTTAGTGAAAAAGTATCGTTTAGCTCCTCAATTTCTTGTAAAATATACTCTGCACCTTGAATTGAAAACTTATCGCTCCTTATAGGAATAAGCACTGCTTTTAAGATAGAATTATCCAATTGATTTAAAGCACATATACTAGAAGCAAATAAATTTGATAATTGAGGAGTATGATCTTGAAAAATTTTAGCGTTTTGACCAAGCTTATTAAAGATTTGTTGATAAAAATTTAACATCCTTTTTTTTATATCTAAAGGCTTGCTTAATATTTTATCAATCCACGCTTGATTAAGGTTAGATTTAACAAACCAAATATTGTCCGCAATTTCTGTTAAAACATCATCAATAGATGCTCTTTCTTCTAAAAAATCTATTAGCAAAAGCTCTTTATCGTCTGCTGGTTGCCCAAATACTATGGATGTAAAACTTCCTTGCGAATCACCATCCACATATACAATAGGTGTTTTTCTACTAGTTATTCTTCTTAAAGAAGCCCCCAAATTATAAATGCTTGTAGTTTTTCCCACCCCCCCACATAAATTAGCTGATAACAATATAGCCGGGCGATAATAATAATTTATACCAACACTACTAAGATACGCTTCTACAGCTTCTGGGCTTATTCCGGTAACTCTTTTGTTAGTTTTAGTTACCAACATTTCATCATAACTTTTAAAATGCCTGCTTATTAATGGAATGCTAGTGTTTGTTAGTTTAGCAAGCTCGCTAATCTTCATTTGACTTACTTGAACCATTTGATTGCCTTTCTGTTAACATAATATGATTTTATGATAATAAAAGTTAACACAAATGTAAATGCACAGTTAAACTAAAATAGTTGTTTCTCGATTAATAATTTTTTTATAGTTAATGTTTATAATTTAATATATTTATTTTTCAATTGGTTGAGCCTGTATCAAATGGGGTTTATAAACCCCATTTGATAAGGGGTTTATAGACCCCATTTGATAAGGGGTTTATAGACCCCATTTAAAAGATAAGGGGTCTATAAACCCCTTATCTTTTGTCTAAGTCAAAAATAATTAACCGTGACTTTGCACTTTAAAAAAAGTGGATTTTATTAGATTTTACAAAAAATAAAAATTTTTATTTCAGCATTTAAATGGGGTCTATAGACCCCATTTGCTGAACAGCATTTAAATGGGGTCTATCTGTAGTAGTAGTATTTAAGATCTTAAACTACTACAGATAGACCCCATTCGCCTAAGGTAGGTTTTTTGTAGATAGCATTTCTAGCGAAGCTGTGGTAAAAATGATTCGACTTGACCAAGTTGTTTGAGAAACAAACTTGTTGGTGCTGTGCTGAAATTTTATCTTGACGTGAATTAAGGGCTATTTGAGCCTGATCTTTGGTTGGGTAGTGGGAATTGTACCCTTACAGCGTTTGGCGTGCCGTTTTTGCCAAATTTAAGCCCTTAAAGCCCGGATTAAATTACCACTCTTGCCTAAACAGCAAAGCATTTGATGTTTACCCCCAAATATCGCTAATTTGTTAGTGTACCAAATACTGCGTAAATCTTAGAATTTTGCCAGCATTTGCTTATTCGTTTTCGAACAACTTTCGATCGCTGGTACGTTTTAGGTATCCTAACATAGTAGTTTTTAACTCATCCGTTGTGCCATTTTTACTAGCCTGCTCTAAAAAATAAGAGCCAACTAAAACCTTTTTTTGTAGCTCACGTTTTCTGGTAACCACTTTGGCGGATGCTTCTAATTTTTGCATTTTAGCGGTAATAACTTCTTTACGCTTTTGCAGTAACTTTAGCTTATCTTCAACCTTGGCATTCACAAAAACCCTAAATAAAAAAACCTAATCATCACCAGACCCTATCACCATAACCGCAAAATAACAACGATCAAACCAATACCCACCCACAAAGGCAAACTAACAAACCCTGCAAACAAACCGCTAACAGCAACTTAAACCAAATAAAACAAAAGCATGAAGAGCGCGCTTATACGTCCCGTAGCGACGTGCGCTTTACTTTAGCCTAATAGTAATGCTAATCTTTAACAACAATCATTTTAATTCAGCTCAAAAAAAATAGACACGCATGGCAATTTACCATCTTTCAGGTAGTATTATTTCTCGTTCACAAGGTCGAAGTGCCGTCGCATGTTCCGCCTATCGGGCTGGGGAGTTATTACGCGATGAGCGTTATCAAAAAACTCAAGATTATTCTAAACGAAAAGACGTAGCCTATAACAAAATTTTAACACCAGAAAAAGCACCAAGCTGGATGCAAAATCGTGAAAAGTTATGGAATACGGTAGAAGCAGGTGAGACCAGGAAAGATGCTCAACTAGCTCGTGAATTTAATTTTTCGCTCCCTAAAGAACTAAGTTTGCAACAAAACATAGCATTAACGGAAAACTTTATTCAAAAGGCGTTTGTAAATCGAGGCATGGTGGCTGACATTGCAATTCATAACGATACCAAAGACGATGGAATTTATTCTCATGCCCATGTAATGCTTACCATGCGTCAGGTTACGGCAGATGGCTTTGGCAGCAAGGTGCGTGACTGGAATAGCAAGGAGCTGTTATTAGAATGGCGAGAACTGTGGGCTGATTATTGTAATCATCGCTTGGCACTTAATGGTCATGATTTAACTGTCGACCATCGAACCCTAGAGGCACAAAACATTCCATTAGAGCCACAACATCGAATTGGAGCAAATGATGCCAAGGAGCACATGGTGCGGCTCTTAGATCACCAAAGAATAGCCAGGGAGAATGGTGAGCGGTTATTACAAGAACCACAGATTGCCCTAAAGGCATTAACTCAGCAACAGTCAACTTTTACTCATCAGGATTTAGCAAGATTTGTAAATCGTCATACGGTAGATGCTGAGCAATTTAGCTTAGCGTACGAGCTAGTCAAATCTCAAGAGAATATTGTTACACTTGGCTTAGATCTAAACAATCGCGAACGCTTTAGCACCATAGAGATGGTTAACTTAGAATCCAACATGCTAAATCAAGCTTCGGTTCTAGCAACCAAAGAAGAGCCAAGGGTGCCACGCGCAGCTAGGTTACATGTACGAGATACTTACAATTTAACCTCAGAACAAAGAGAGGCTTTTGATTACCTATTAGACTCAGGACAGCTTAAATGCATAGTAGGTTATGCTGGAACTGGTAAAAGCTATATGTTGGGAGCCGCTCGGGAAGTTTGGGAATTAGAAGGCTATAGGGTTCAAGGGGTGACTCTTTCTGGGATTGCCGCTGAGTCATTGGAAGTAGGTAGCGGTATTGCCAGCCGTACTTTTGCTAGTCGTGCCTATTATTGGGATAAGGGAGAAGAGCGTTTAACTAACCGAGATGTGTTGGTGCTGGATGAGGCCGGAATGTTAGGCTCAAGAGCAATGGCTAGAATTATAGATGAAGTAAGTCGCGCCGATGCCAAATTAGTGCTGGTTGGCGATCCCCAACAATTGCAAGCCATAGAAGCAGGAGCCGCTTTCCGCGTTATTATTGAAGCTGTTAATTATCAAGAGCTAACTGAGATCTTCCGGCAAAAAGAAACTTGGCAAAAAAACGCTACTCGTGATTTAGCAGTAGGAGATGTGCAAAAAGCATTAGACGCTTACAGCCAGCATACCCACACTCATGTTGCTCAAACGACTATGCTTGCTAAGGCGCAAATGGTTAATTTGTGGAATGATGTCCGGCTACAAAATCCTTCCATTACTCAAATTATGCTAGCTTACACCAAGGTGGATGTGCAAGATTTAAATAACCAAGCTCGCGAATTACGTAAGAATCATGCTGAGCTGGGAACAGATACTAATTTTCAAACCATTAGAGGGGAACGCGCATTTGCTGAACATGATCGAGTTTATTTTTTAAAAAATGATCGAGATATGGGGGTGATGAACGGTAGTTTGGGAACTATTGAGGCAGTTTATGGTGAAGCACTAAAAGTAAGGTTAGATGCAAGAGATGATGATTTAGGTAAAACGGTAATGGTGGATTTTGCACTTTATAATCACTTGGATCATGGTTATGCTTCCACCATTCATAAAGCACAGGGGATAACTGTTGATCGTAGTTACTTGTTAGCATCTCGTTATTTAGATGCCCATGCTAGCTATGTGGGCATGACGCGCCATAGAGAAAGTACTGATTTATTTTATAGTAAAGAAGATTTTCCGAATTATAGTGATCTAGTGAACAGTTTATCCAGAGATCGCGCCAAAGATGTTTCGCTTGATTATCTTAATGACCTTAAAGTTACTCGAGAGATCCAATTATCAGAAACACCATTGTTGCAAGTGCCACTAGTAAAAACTGCATTTCCGTTTAATCGCCAATATTCTAATTTAGATGGATTTAAAAAGGCGGATGTAAATGTTTTTGAGCAATTTAAAGTCGAGCTAGAACAAAAATTTGGTCACCAAGCGCAAGCCAATGATTTACATCGTACACAATTACATAAAGAAAAAGAATTAGAGCAAAGATTTGCTAGTGAGCAATTACAATTTATTAAAACGCAAAATCGCCATAGTGAAAAATTTTTATGTGAACACAACCCTCAAAAAACTTATAAAATTATTGATGGAGCAGAAACTATTAAGGGCATAGTTGGCAAGGAGATCAGTTTGCCTGATGGTAGACGAATGATTGAAGTACTTAAAGACAATCAGGATCCTTGCATTCATTTAGTAGAACATGATCGGCAGTTAATTAAAGAGCGAGATCGTTATGTGGAATTAAAAACTAATAGCCAAGGTTCTATGGTTGATTTTAAAGATCTTAAAACCATGTTAAAAGAAATAAAAATGCATAAAAGAGAGCCAGACATTAATTTAGAGCGGCAACAGCGAGCATTAGAGTTGGCGCGCGACAGAGATTTATCCCGTGGATTTGAGAGGTAATTATGCTAGAAGAAATAACCACCCCAGAGATGAAACTACAATCTATGGTTTATCAGTTAATGAGGCTGTGCGAAAAACTAGAAGCAGGAGGTGATCGTGGGATACAGCGAGATATAGAGTTGCGAGACACTATTGAAAGCCTTAATAAAACCATCGCTCAGCTAAATCAAATAGGGCCGCTTTTAGAAAAGAGGGTTAAAGAAACTACCCAATCAACAGCTACTAATATATATAATAATTTACTAGAGGAAATTAAAAAAGCTATTGATCAACAAATTGCAGATGCTTGTCATAAGTTAGCTCATGAATGTAATAAAGTTGAAAAAATAGTTAAGGACAACGAAGGATTAGTGGTAAAAAACTTTTTGCTTTATATGTTGGGCGCGATATTGTCGGGTGGTATAGTTGGGGCATTTATAATGTTTAATTTAAACAATTCATAGCATTTCCCTTGACTGGCTAAACAAGAATTAATGTTGTTATAACAATCGTGCCTGTTAAAATACCTGTTAATACCAATGTTTTAATATAAAACCATATAAATGGTCGGCATAAATGTTGTTGACTAATTTAAACCTAATTGTTATTATTCTAATCGGGGCGCAAAATAGCGCACCTGGTAAAAGACTCTGAATCAATTACCAGGCACTTCACCTTAACCTAACAAGGAGATTAAGATGCAAAGCAATAATAGCACATTGTCTAGCTATAATTCACTACTTACAAGTCACATTAAAGATGTTGCTAAATTTAATAGCAGTACTAAAGATTGGTTGTCCGATTCTACGGCAGCCGATTTATTCTTTAAAGATGCAGCTAATCGTATTGTTAGAGAAGAATTAGGATTACTGCAAGATAAATTAAGCACTCGTCAAAAAATCCTTACCATCGTAAAAGAAATTGCCGACAGTAGTAAATTCTATCTGGATAGACTGGTTGGTATTTCTGCGGTGTTCGAGGGATTAATACAACTTGTAGATAGAGAATAAATGTAACAACTGTGTTTTTGGGGGTTACACTGTTTTCTTATCAAGTTTATAGTGTGGCTCCACTTTTCTAAAAGCTAATCTACAAATAGTATTGATTTAGTCTAGGTTGCTGGGGCATAATGCTTAAAAAACGGGACTATAAAAAACATGTTATAAAAAATAATATTAAAGTATAACAATTTAATTTTACATATTAGTGAGATATATCAAGAATTGGTTATGGCAATTGGTAAGCTTATTATCTACGATCCAGCAAAAGGTTATGGATTTATTTCTCAAGGCAATGGCGACAAAGATGTATTTGTCCATGCGAGAGAATTAGTAAAAGCTGGTATAGAGATTTCAGGTGGGACAAGATTAACCGGTTTAATCTTGGATTATGAAATAGGTTTAGGTAAAAACAACAAAAAACAAGCAATAAATATTAAGCTTCAGAATTGTTAATTATTATCGAATTGATGTTTTATTTGTATATAGTTTCTTATTACGATAGTTCTCCTTGGATAGTTGTTCCAACAATTGCAACAATGGAAACTATGTTTAATCTTTTTTTCCGAACCGCCTCATTAATGTATCTACTGCAAGAACAGAGTTGTCCTGTGAAATATTTCATATGTACACTAGGACTACATTTAATTGTTGGATGGCTGATTTTTAGTATTTTATCGTTGTTTTAAATTAAACTTTATTACTTGATATTATTGAGTTTTTCAAAAGTAAGTTTGCGAAACATGTTTTTTTAAATGGATTAAAAACACAGGAATTTACAGGGTTATTATTTAAAGTCCCTGTTGTTGATTATAATGAGTATTAATTGTATGGTTAATACTTATATTATTTGTTGGCTAATTGCATTCTTTGAATAATCCAAATTTTTAAATCGTTGCAGATATCGTGAGATAGCATTTTTTGAACTTTTTTTAATTCTTGCGGTGTGAATGTAATTCGTTTGATTATAACTTTTTCCCTAGAAGATTTTGCGATTGGCTTTTTTTTATTAGAAATTTTTACATTATTTATAGATTTTGTTTTAACTTTTTTTGCCATGATGTCTTCCTTGATAATGATGGTGTAGAGTGATAACAATAATGTTTAGAGATAATATATAGGATAGTATAGTTTTAAAAATAGTATAAGCACATGCGCGTAAGAGCAATTAAATTTTTAACAATCTAACGCTAATTTGCAACGATATTGGTTACCTGATTAAGGTTGCTAATTTTATTAACTGCCCATAAATTACATTAGGTATAAACTCAGATTGTAAATTCAGATTATAAATTGCAAAAAAGTTATCTTAACCACCAAGGGTAAAATGACGGCTTTTCATTCTAAAGTCGCATTCTAAGCGCATTTCAGGACATGTTGCTATGCTGGTTATCTTAGGTTTTTTAAATTTACAGTTTAAAAAACCCACTATTGATTAATTAATTGACAGTTTTAAAAATCTTGTGGTAAACATAATAATAAAAAACAATAATTGGTAGATTGTAATAATTCATTTAAAAAAGCATCAACAAAGTAACAGCGTCATAACAAGCTACACTGAGTGCGTTTGTGAGAAATATTATAATTGTTGGAAATAAATACTTGTGGGTAATAGAAAGTTCCTGAAACAGGGGGAAGCCATGGCAGTTGAAGTACCAAACAAGGAAAACAAACTACCTATGAATTGTGCTAAAATATCTTAGCCTAGCGTGAAAAGGCAGGCGAAATCCTAGTAAAAAGTGCTCAAATATTTATGTACACAAAATTATATTTAACATTGGCTTGGTCTCTTTTACATTAAAGATATTAAATGTTTTTAAGTTTTTACTGATTAATTCTTGACTAAATTTGCACAACTATAGTAAAGTGTTTATGAGCATTATTCGGAAGGTTATATAAAAATCAGGATACTTACGAAACATAAATATCAAATTAATTCTTAAGTTATAAGGTGGTAATTTAAATGTTCAAATTTGACAATCCTGCTCAAAATAAAAATAAAGATCAAGTTACATTTCAACATATACAAAAGGCTGCTGATCAAGGGAATGCAGACGCACAAAACAGTTTGGGTGATATGTACTATTATGGTGAAGGAGTTACTCAGAATTACACTAAAGCATTAAAGTGGTTACAAAAGGCTGCTGATCAAGGAAATGCAGACGCACAAAACAGTTTGGGTGATATGTACTATTATGGTGAAGGAGTTACTCAGAATTACACTAAAGCATTAAAGTGGTTACAAAAGGCTGCTGATCAAGGGAATGCAGATGCACAAAACAGTTTGGGTGATATGTACTATTATGGTGAAGGAGTTACTCAGAATTACACTAAAGCATTAAAGTGGTTACAAAAGGCTGCTGATCAAGGGAATGCAGATGCACAAAACAGTTTGGGTGATATGTACTATTATGGTGAAGGAGTTACTCAGAATCATGCTAAAGCATTAAAGTGGTTACAAAAGGCTGCTGATCAAGGGAATGTAGATGCACAAAACAGTTTGGGTGATATGTGCTATTATGGTGAAGGAGTTACTCAGAATCATACTAATAATGCAATATTAACGCATTATAATAGTAATAAAACTATAACATCTAAACTGCCTTCAGCTCCTATTGGTACTATTGCAAAAGCATATGGATATTATGCTAGTGCTTGTGGTTCTCGTTGGGAAAGTGCACATAGCTGGGCTAATGAAACTCAGGATTGTAAACAATGTGGTGAGATGGTGTATCATGGCAATCGCACTGAAAATCAGCTAAAAATCCAACTTCATGTCAGTTTAATGTTTTGTTTTCAATAAGATAATTTTTTAGACTTTAATATCAAACTTTATAATTTCGTTATAATTAACCACG
>Ga0302200_10003100_pt1 | contig 14275 bp, 11 predicted proteins | sample II_Bog_N3_1_FD_194585 | JGI IMG/M metagenome (GOLD analysis project Ga0302200, IMG submission 194585) | Peat permafrost microbial communities from Stordalen Mire near Abisko, Sweden - II_Bog_N3_1 | ecosystem: Environmental > Terrestrial > Soil > Wetlands > Peat | place: Sweden: Abisko... | reverse complement strand
CGATCCCCAGCCCATACGAGCAGTCCTGAATAAGTGTCCACATAAGGTTATGTGGACACTTAATTCCCAACCCAATTCATAGAAACACCCCCACCGACAAGAACGGCCCAGACCATACGCTTACGACTCAAATGGGCTACCCGACACGTGACCGGTAAACGCAGGTCTCGGACGGTTGGACGGTCCATGACTGGGTGACTACGTGCCTCTTAGTAGGAGACAAACGCTCCATGTCCACAAGATCAGACTGGACCGCCCGACTTCTCGACCGGCTCGACGAGCAGGCCAGCCACCTACGGGTTCTAATCGTTGAGATGGCGGTCGCGGTGAACGTTTCCACTCCGAAACTCCGAAGTCGCGCACTGGAAGTCTGCATCAGGGACGGGCATCTAACCTCTCCTTATTGCAGCCTGCTACGTGACGTCAATTACGTCACCGAGAGGTAGCGCCGTGGGAGCTTCTAGCCGGTGACGCAGAAGCGCACGACGGAAACCAACACATCGTCTCCTGACGATCACCACCGAGTAGGTTTCATTGTGTCGCCATGAACGCCGCTTGCCGGTCCGTCCGCCTGGCGCAGAGAGGTCGCGTCGCGCCATCTACCCACTCTTCAATGCGGTAACTAACGCGCTTTCCGGGATCGCAACTTCCATTCCTCTTATGTAGAGACGCTTGAAAAGCGCCTACTACATCGAGGTATGCGCCCATGGAAGCTCAAACCGCACCACCAGCACCGTCTACACCACCCGTGTTGTCCACCCCCACCTCCGTGCAGATGCCAGATGCTAAGGCCGCCCCCACATCGCCCGCAGTCCCGGCGCACGCCGTCCAGGTCGAACCGCCTGTATCGCACCGGCCAGCACACGCCGAACAGGTTGCGCCACCTATACAGTCCCCGCAGACCACACCGCCAGCGAAGATACCTATGCCCGCGTCGCCCGCGCCAGGTACGGCAGACCCGAAGACGGCACCGTCTGCACCGGGCACAACGCCAACCGTGGGGCAGTCGTCGCGGAGGAAGTGGACCGTCCAGGCGTTGCCGTAGTGCTGGATGTTGAGCAGGACCCGAGGCATGGTTCCCCAGCATAAGCGGGAGAGGTGTGGATCGACGACGGTGCCACGCACAAAACTTGTTCGACTACACGGAAAACCACAACTGCCACCGCAACTGCCACCACTCCTAAATGCCTTCTTGTGCTGCTTTATATTTGTTGCAATAAAAGGAACTTATGGTGCGCCCGGAGAGATTCGAACTCCCGACCTTTTGGTTCGAAGTCTAATATCTAACGTAGTATCAACATCTTACGCGCCGTGACCGGTAGTCTAAAGTGTTGATAAGTAATGGTGAGGAAGAACGAGGAAGTTTTACTGTGGGGCTATTGTGGGGTCGGCGGTCGCACAGCTTACTGCTGCAATGTCTGGATGCTTCTCAGTGGGTAGCGGGGACGACGGGGCTCGAACCCCCGACCTCTGCCGTGACAGTTAGACGCTGAATCACAACTCATTGATCTACAGCGCACTGATGGCCAGGCGTCCAATAACACAGCAGCACTAATCGAAGGTAACGGAACAAAGATAACAGTACATAAGTAACCCTGCAATTCTGAAGATGATAACCATCTATTCCATAGATTAATATGCCGTGTCTTCATTCAACACAGTTATTCATATTGGCATAGGAACGTCGATACATCTATCTATACGGAAGGCACCCATTTCGGCTGATCGGAGATCAACCGTAATTGATACAGCTTCCGGTACGGAGGATGTATGCTCTCACGATATAAGAATCTCTGGGCATGTATCGCGAGTGTGACGGCCATTGCTTCTATCGGTTGCGGAATGCAAATAGAGAAGCTCTCGGGTAGTGCGCAGCCTGCCGTCACTGAAATATCAGTCACACCTCAGTCCCCGAGCCTTCTAATAAACCAGACCACGCAGCTCGACGCGGTCGCGCTCTATGCAAACGGACTCACAGCTAATATTGCCTCGACTGCAGAATGGACGAGCAGCGCGCACTCTGTTGCAACAGTAAATACTCAAGGGCTCTTGGCCTGTGTAGGAGCAGGTGTCTCCCAGATCTCGGTAAGTTCAGGAGGAGTTATCTCGACTACTCCCTTGACGTGTTCCGCCCCACAGATTACGGACATTCATCTAAGTTCGGCACCTGTAGTCATTCGCTCTGAATCTCCCTATCAATATCAGATGATGGCTGACTACTCCGATGGAACAACGACGGATGTGACGGCAAACACCTCCTGGTTAACAGATACTTCTATTGCAAGCATCTCCTCCAATGGCCTGGTCTCTTGCAATAATCCAGGAAGCACAACATTGTCTGGTTCGTTCTCTGGAATAACGATCCAGGCTTCCTTTGCCTGTGTCTTACGGTCCATCGCTCCGAATCCAGTATTTATCGAAGCAGCGAAGACCTTCGATGGCCCGTTCGCATCATGGACTGATGTCAAAGCAGTGTTTGGAGCCAAGGGGGATGGCGTTACAGACGATACAGCCGCGCTACAAGCAGCGCTTAACTCACTTACCCAGTCTGCGCCCGTATTGTGGCTTCCACATGGGACCTATTTGATCTCTCGGCCTCTTGCGATTTCAGGTATTGAAAACATCACAATCCTCGGCGAGGATCCACTCACTACTTCTATAGTGTGGGGCGGGCCCCAAGGGGGTACGATGTTTACGTTAAGCGGCGTTGACGGCTTCAATATTGGACGGATCACTTGGGATGGACGTGGTGTCACTAGTGTTGTACTTGAAGTCACGTGGGACGGAGTCAGCAACTATTATCCAACAAGAAACCTGATTCATGACACCCGTATCCTCAATACCGCCATAGGTATTCAAACAGGAGAAGCAGGCGAAACGACAGTGGATCGGGTCCATTTCGATCACAACTCGTTTGCAGCCATCAACGAGAACAATTATAACTCGCTGAATTTCAACGTGATCGATTCCTTGTTTACCGATAATGGTATGGGTATCGACCCTGACGCGGGAGCTTTCAATGTGTCGAATAGTGTATTTGTAAGATCAACATCAACCGACATTGCGCTGAACAATTCGGGTCCCTTCTCGATTAGAAACAACCTATCCTTCGATTCAAACCAGTTCTTTTGGACAGGGGGAACCGGAGCACTTTCTAATATTATCATACAGGGAAATACAGTCTATCACCCAGGATCCGTACCAATGATTAATGGTATGCCTGGAGCTCTGCTCCTTATGGATAATCAGTTTGTGAGCCTCGATCCGAGTTTTCACATTATGGCTATCAGCGGGAGTCCGCGTTATTTTATGTCGGTTGGCAATTCATATTCGGTCTCACAACCCTTTGGCCCATTCTCCGATCAATGTAGCGGCGTTGGAGTTTACACCAGCGTTGATGAAGCTACTAGATCATCTGATCCGATATTATCCTTGACCGTTCCAACCGAGATATATATTCCCCCTTTTAGCCACAGACCGGTCTTTGAGGTTCCCGCTGGATCAAATGGTGATGTGATTCAGAAGGCTATTAATGCTGCGATTGCAGTGAATGGAATAGTTCATCTTCCTGCGGGGACGTTCAATATATATCAAACACTGACAATTCCACCGAGCGCTAGTGTCGCCATCCTCGGCGACGGTCTATATAGTCAACTCCAGGCAGCTGCCAGTCTGCAAGGACCAATTCTAAGCATTTATGGCAAATCAGTTCAGTTGGAGGATCTTGGATTTTACTCATACTCATCATCATCTTCGACCGATCAGATTGAATTGCACGAACCCGATACACCAAATACACGCATCATCTGCGATGAGTGCTCGATTAATGGCTCAGACCTTGAAGTCGATGGAATGGATGACGCTGCCATCGAGTTTAAAGTTGCCACAATCAACAACAGCCCAAATTGGGCTCAGATCGTGCATGGCGGAATTGCACGACAAGATGGGGTTGAAACCCTGGGAAGTCTTGGAGAGTTTATGACGAGTTCTTCAGGATACCAGGTAGATCTCGGCGGTCATCTGCTGATCGGGGATGGTTGGCACGATGATGGCCAAGGCAGCTCACAATTCGTACTCGCAGGCGATGGAAGCGTGACTCAGCAGGGAGGGGCAATATTTAGTCCGTCAAGCACCCCTGCAATGAGCCTCAACAACTACAAGGGTCGGCTTAGTTTGCTTGGCATCGGTACAAACAGCTATCTCTCCGTCGATGCGGTGTCCACTGCAAACGTGTTCGTCGGCGCAGTTGATCAGTTTACGGGACAAAACCCTGTTTCGAGTTCAGAAACAAGCGCAAGCATTACTGAGATTTCCGACTCTATGACAACATCTAATATTGACGACCTGGTTTACTTGCCTGACACACCTACCAAGCTCAGCTATATCGAACAAATGATGTCAATGGCCCGCACTCAAACCCTATCTCCGCGGAAGCCTATCAGTTTCGACTCAACCAACGTAAAGATGACGCGCATCGTTAGCCAAATTAACTCTGGCGGTGTTGCCGTCCGAATTATGGACAGTGTTGCTTCCAGAATTGTCGGCAGCTATTTGATCACGGCAGCTAACGGAGGGGTTACACCTCTTCAGTTGACCTGCGGATCTGGAGAGATCTCAATGGCTGGCCCCTGGACATTGCAGGACGGAGGGGATGGTTTCTACGGATTAGTGAACATGGGAGCCCTTTTGTCTGAAGAAGTTACTGTACATGGCGACGGCGATATCGTAGCAATGGTAAGTGCCATGAGCAGCGCACGAGATCGGTGGATTATTTCACAAAATGGAGACGGTTCTGCGAAGATTGTTAACCGTGCAACTGGCAATGTATTGACGCAATCAAACACAGGATGTGCGTATGCCGCAAGCGACACTGGAGCGTTAAAGCAGCAGTGGCTGGTGAGTGGAGCGAGTACGATATCGTCTCCCCTACCTGAAAATGTTCCCACTGTTACCTCCATTTCTCCCGCCGTCGGTGACATTTCGGGTGGGACTAGTGTTACTATCGCCGGCAGCGGGTTCATCGGGGCTACCGCCGTCGCCTTCGGCTCAACATCTGCGGGATCATTCACTGTAGAGAGCGATACTTCGATCATCGCGGTCTCACCCGCGGGAACAATAGGGACGGTAGACGTGACTGTTACGAGTTCCCTCGGCACGAGCGCCACCAGTACGTCTGACAAATTTATCTATAACAGTTGGCAAAACACGAGTTGGCAGCTGCGCCAAAAGATCACCATTAACCCTACCCTCGTCGGGGGGGGGACAGAAGACGAGACCAACTTCCCCGTCCTCATCTCCCTCTCCGGCCTTTCGAACATCAATACTAACGGTAGTGATATCCGCTTCACCGCTTCGGACGGCGTCACCTTGCTCCCGAGAGAGATAGAATCTTACGCGAGCGGCACCCTTACCGCGTGGGTGAAAGTCCCCACGGTATCTCACACCGCAAGCACGTCCATCTATATGTATTACGGCAATACTGCCGCCACTGAACCGGCAGCGGGCTCAATCTATGGATCCCAAGCCGTGTGGTCGAGCAATTATGCCGGCGTATGGCATTTGGACGAAGGAAGCGGAAACACGGCCTATGACTCGACCAACAATGGAAACACCGGGACGTGGGGATGGACCGAGAAAGCGGGAACCAACGGTAATTACTCTCCCGCAGGCAAAATTGGAGCGTGGGCGGGAGCGTTTAACGGCAGAAGCCCCTATTACGCAGCCGTTTATACAAATCTAGACGTTGATTCGAGCGCGATGTCGTCGACCACGTGGAGCGCCTGGATCTATCCCACATCTACCGGGACTGATGGGGGGGACGTTGCGGTATTTGGTGAGATGGGACCATATGGTAGCAGGGATCTCCTGTCAAGCCATTATGAAAACGGATATTATAGTGTAGTGTATGGCCCTGGCAATTATTGGTCGCCCGCATATAAACCACTTAACCAATGGCAGCACATCACCCTAGTCTATACTCCCGCCGACGTCTATTTCTACCTCGATGGAGTGAAGTATGATCTTGGCCAGGCTCCCACGAATGCCACAACAAGTAGCGGTAACCTCGATATAGGCATGGATCTGAACGGCCAGTTCTTCTATGGCCTCATCAGTGAAGCCCACGTCTCCACCGTTGCCCGTTCCGCCGGCTGGATTTCCACCGAATACAACAACCAGAACTCACCATCTTCCTTCTATACGGCATCGTCTCCTATGCCTCAGAATATAGCGACTTCTGCCCCAACTGTTATCGCTTTGTCTCCTAACATAGGCAACATCTCCGGGGGGAGCAGTGTGACTATCACCGGCAGCGGCTTTACTGGAACGACTGCTGTCGATTTCGGTTCAACCCTTGTCACATCCTTCACGGTTAACGGTGACACGTCGATCACGGCAGTCTCTCCCGCAGGGACAACGCAGACGGTAGACGTGACGGTCGTTAATTCCCTTGGAAAGAGCGCTGCAAGCTCAGCCGATCATTTCATGTATTACGCTACGCCGGTAATTACAGGGCTTTCCGCGGTTTCCGGTAGTACCCGCGGCGGGACGAACGTGATCATCACCGGCAGCGGCTTTACCGGAACCACCACCGTCGCTTTCGGCTCGACACCTGCCGCATACTTCACAGTTAGCGGTGACACGTCGATCACCGCGGTATCTCCCGCGGGAGCAGCAGGGACAGTCAATATTACCGTCACCAATCCCATCGGCACCAGTGCCAGCAGTTTAGCTGATGAATTCACTTATTCACTTGCTTCAACCACACCGGCGTTCACCGCTAGCAGTAGCGAAACCATCGGCGTGAACGCGATAAGCCCTATGGGATTCAGCACCCTCCCGTACTTCAAGGCCGACGGTACTGTCTATCATAACTCCTCAAGTCACGATCCGACCGGCGACAACGGCGATCAAGGGAACGACTTGTATCAAGATCCTAACAATAACAATAATGTACTACTTGATGTAGATGGTCCCGGGGAAATAGATGGCATATGGTTCACGAATTATTCTTCTACTACCCCGCTGTACATATATTTCGACGACTCATCGACCCCGGCGGTGAATACAACCCTAGGGAATCTCCTGAATGGCACCGATACTCCATTTGTGCAACCCTTGGTGGGCTATTCCAACGCTTCGGACACGGATGATGGGATTAGCCGCTCCGGATATTTTATCGATATCCCGATGCCATTTGCGAAATCGGTAAAGGTCGAGATGCCCGGTGGCGTTGGATATTACAATATCTACTACCGCACTTTCGCAACGAGTACCGGGGTGACAACGTTCGACCCCATTCCCACCGATTCGGACTACCAGAGTCCCTCAGCCGCTGCGGCACTGTGGAACAATACGACGGTCGATCCCAAGAGAACCGACGGGAACATCGGTTTTTCGGGTACCGCGAGTATCGGGGCGTTTACATCCTCCCCGATAGCGAACATCACCGGAGTCGGTTCCGTGAACAGCATCAAGTTCCAGGTTGATTCAAGCAGTGACAATGACGCCACCCTGAGCAATGTTTGGGTTGAGATGTATTTCGACGGCCAGACGTCCCCGAGCTATGTTCCCTTCAATATGTTCTTTTCCGAGAGCCAGTATGGCACCACCCATGCCCTACCCGTCGGTAAGGATGCTTCGGGAACCTACTACTGCTACTTCCCGATGCCCTATAATCAGTCGGCCAAGATCGTTCTAGTAAACCAGAACGGCTATGCAGTCAACTTTGCCTATCAGGTGCAATATAATACCGCACCGTATATCGGCTTAGGAAATAGCGCAGGATACTTCAATGCCTATTACAACAACAGCTCGATTACCCCATTAGTGGCCGGAAAAAACTACGAAGCTCTAAATGTCACCAGTTCCAAGGGACAGTATATCGGGATGGTGTATAGCGCACCGTACGGCAGCTATCTGGAAGGTAACACAGAGGTATACGTCGATGGTAGCCTGACTCCACAGATCCAGGGCACGGGGACGGAGGACTGGTTCGGCGGAGCCTATTATTTTCAGGATGGACCGTTCACCCAGGCGACGCACGGAGTTACTATCTTTCCCGCTAGTAGTTCTATTTACGCCTACCGGTTCGATCTTAACGATCCTATCTCATTTAACAACTCGATAACATTGGGAATGCAACACGGTCCCGTCAACAACACTGAAGGGACTGTTTCCAGCCTCGTCTACTACTACGCCCTCCCCAGTTCGAGCACCTTGACTCTCACCGATACACTTGCCGTCGGCAGCTCAACCTCGCGGGCGAGCCATGGATATACCGTAAACGGCGAGATGAATACCCCCACGAACTCCTACTACTATGAAGGGGAAGCGGACGGCTTCTATGGTTCCTTGATCACCGATACTGGGGACACAATGACCAGGAACACTCAGTTCACCGTGGCTGTGAATCCCGCGAACAATGGCGTCAAGCTCAGAAGGAGGATGGATTACAGCGTCTTGAACCAGAAAGCCGAGGTCTATGTAAACGGCGCCTTCGTGGGGACTTGGTATGACGCAGGACAGAATACGACCTTGAGCTGGCGCGATTCCGACTTCGAGATTCCTGCGATTCTCACCCAAGGCCAAAGTTCCCTCAATATCACTATCGACTACGACAATACCGGCGGGAAGGCATGGACCGAATATGACTACTGGGCGTATTCCTATCTCTGATACCGACGACACTCCGCCCACGACCACCGCGTCTCCGGATGGGGGGCTGCCAACTTTCCACGGACCTGTGGCTCGCCAAAATGCTATCTCTAGGAACTTGTTGAAATAGGCACGCGTTTCCGCAACTGGGGTGCAGGCTGATTCGTCTAACATCCATGCGTGGAGACGAGCGGGTTCAGGATGGGATGTTCAGTTATGTGTCGTTGGAGCAGCGGGTTCCGGTGGACCATCCGTTGCGTGCGGTTCGCAAGCTGACGGACGCGGTGTTGGGTTCGCTGAGCGCGGAGTTCGATGCGCTGTATGCGGACTCTGGCCGTCCTTCGATTGCGCCGGAGTACATTCTGCGGGCCTTGTTGTTGCAGGTGTTTTATTCGGTTCGCTCGGAGCGGCTGCTGGTCGAGCAGATCGACTACAACCTGCTTTTTCGCTGGTTCGTCGGCTTGGGCATGGACGATGCGATGTGGAACCACGCGGTGTTTTCCAAGAACCGCGACCGGCTATTGAACAGCGAAGTGGCGCAAAAGTTCTTTGCCGAAGTAAATCTTCACGCCAGGAAGTTCATGAGTGACGAGCACTTTACCGTAGACGGCACGCTGATTCAGGGTAAGCGTATGGTCTGGGCCGTTCTTGTCGGTGGGGGTGTTTCTATGAATTGGGTTGGGAATTAAGTGTCCACATAACCTTATGTGGACACTTATTCAGGACTGCTCGTATGGGCTGGGGATCGATACGTTCCAGGGGAGCAGTTCTTCGATGCGGTTGATGGGGTGGTCGGCGATCTGGGTGAGGACGTGCTGGAGATAGATCTCCGGGTCGAGGCCGTTGAGCTTGGCTGAGCCGAGCAGGGAGTAGATGGCGGCGGCGCGTTCACCGCCTGCGTCTGAGCCACAGAAGAGGTAGTTTTTCCGTCCCAGCGCGACGACGCGCAGCGCACGTTCGGCGGCGTTGTTATCGATCTCGAGCGTGCCGTCATCGGCATAGCGCGTGAGGGCGCGCCAACGCGAGAGGGCATAGCGGATCGCCGCCGCCGTATCGGACTTGCGGGAAAGCTTCGCAAGCATCGTCTCCATCCAAAGGCGCAGGTTGTCGAGCAGATGTTTTGCGCGGGCCTGACGGATCGACTTGCGAATCTCCGGCGTACTGCCGCGAATCTCTTTTTCGATGGCGTAGAGCGCAGCGATGCGCTCGATTGCTTCGGTTGTAGTTGGCGACGGATGCGCGACGTGGATCTCGTGGAACTTGCGTCGTGCATGCGCCCAACAGGCTACTTCATAGATGTCGCCAGTGTCGTAGAGATGACGAAATCCAGCGTAGGCATCGGCTTGTAGAGCGCCCTTGAAGTTCTTCAGATGTAGCCTTGGACGTTCTCCTTTGCGATCCGGTGCGTAAGCAAACCACACGGCTGGAGCGGTCGTATCGCCCGATGGACGGTCGTCGCGAACATAGGTCCAGAGGCGGCCCGTCTTGGTCTTGCCGGTACCGGGCGCGAGCACTGGAACCGGCGTGTCGTCGGCATGAATTTTGCTTGCCGACATCACATGATCGCGCACCGCATCGACCAGTGGAGCAAGCAACTCGCTGGTTGCACCGACCCATCCGGCCAACGTGGAGCGGTCGAGATCGACGCCCTCGCGAGCGTATATCTCCGACTGTCGATAGAGGGGCAAGTGATCTGCAAATTTGGCTGTGAGAACGTGGGCCAGCAATCCTGGTCCAGCAACGCCGCGATCGATGGGCCGCGATGGAGCCGGTGCTTGAACGATGCGAGCGCAGGCCTTGCAGCTCAGCTTCGGACGCACATGACGGATGACCTTGAAGCAAGCTCGCACATACTCCAACATCTCGGCGACGTCCTCGCCCAGCTCGTGCAGCTTGCCGCCGCAGTCCGGACAGGTCGCGTGATCCGGCATGTGAGTATGAATTTCGCGGGGAAGATGCTCGGGCAACGGGCGTCGAAACGGCTTCGCGGTAACAGGTTTTTCGCTCGGTAGAATCGCGGCGTTTTCTTCGATGGCGCTGGCGGCCTGAAGCTCTTCAAGCTGTAACTCCAACTGCTCGATCTGGCGCATCACCTTCTCGCTCTTGGTTCCGAAGAGCATGCGTTGCAGCTTCTCGACGAGCAACTTCAGGCGTTCGATTTCGCCAGATCTCGAGGTCAGCGTCGCGGTGTACTTCTCATGCTGTTCGATCAGCAACGCCTTCAATGCATCTGGATCAAGAGCGTTCAGATCGGGCAGCATGAGAGCGACATCCATGAGCGAAGTATGGCATAAATCGTCTTCGATTAAAAGAGGAAAGCCGCATGAATGCTGAATAATTTACTCAAACACTCAACAGAGATTGAGCCGTTCGAATGGGCGCTCGCCAGTCAATGCCTTCGAGCAACATCGAGAGCTGTGCACGGCTCAACGAGACCTTGCCGCTGGTTGCCTGTGGCCAGATGAAACGTCCTCGCTCCAATCTTTTGGCCAGAAGACAGAGTCCGTCGCCGTCGAACCAGAGCAGCTTCACAGTATCGCCGCGCCGCCCGCGAAAGACGAAGACATGGCCCGAGAGCGGCTGCTGTTCGAGCACCGTCTGCACCTGCGCGCTCAGACCATGGAAGCCGCGCCGCATGTCGGTCACGCCCGCCGCAATCCAGATGCGCGTGCTTGCTGGAAGATCGATCACGGCCGCAGACTCTCCAGCACAACTCGCACCGTCGCCGCATCAACACGGCCTTCAAGGCTGATCAAAGCCCGGCCTGGAAGCTCGATATGAATCGCTCCAGCGCGTGGCGCGATAGCTTCGGCCTGCACTTCTTGCGCAAGCTCCGAATGGTCAGCCACCGTGACCGGCAACAACTTCATCCCACTCTGTAGCTGTTCCCCGAGCAGCCCCTCGCGATACATCCGCCGCCACTGAAAGACCTGGTTCGCGTTGACTCCATGCGCCCGCGCAACCCGAGCCACCGAAGACCCCGCCTCCAGCGTCTCTTCCACAATCAGCCGCCGCTCCATCGCACTGCGACGACGGCGCGAACCAACTCCAGCCCCTATCCCATCCAGCTCAAGCTTCGCTTCGGACATACAATCATCCTGAAGCCTGCCCCACCACTTGTACACCCGGCCAACACCACACGCTTACCCATCATCCACCAGCAAGCGCGAATAATCAACAAGGATTTCCTTTTTGCTTACCCGGCTAGAGTTGCATTGTTCCAGTGCGCGAGGGCTACCTTTCTGGCTAGTTCTGTAGCCAGCAACGAGACCCCGCCGGGCAGCAGGGTCTTGATCGCTTTACCACTTGAGATGCCTTTTAATGGTTATAGTTCTGACCGTCCCTCTGGCCTGGGAATGAGGGCAGATGATTTGGGGGCTGACGCACAGCGAGACCAGTCCAGGATGAGTTTACTCAATATGTGACTTTACAGGTCCATCAAGCCAACCGATGACTTAACACTCACATTGGTTCAGTAATACTGGAACGATCACTAGCACAGTGACGAACAAGGGAGGCTAATAAGCGGGAATGGTACCCAATGGGAACTAAATCCAACGTCTTGGATTATTCTGGATCGAATCGAAGGAAGGATGGTAGCTATGACGAAGCGAGTCGAGTGCCTGACCCCAACGATTATCCTGATCACCGCCGCATGGATCGCCCTCACCTCCGCGATATCTACTTTCTCGCCGAAGGGGGTGTAGCTGGCCGTCTTCGCACCCTTCTTCGCGCTCCAGGCGCGGGTCGATCCCAGCCGGTCGGCAACGACGACATCTCCTCCCGACTGCGCCAGGCGCTTGCCAAAGTAGATGTTGGTCTTGACGACGCGGAAGGAGAGGTTGCCGGAGGCATCCGTCGCCAGAGTATATGTCGCAAGATTCCTGGTCCCATGGTAGAAGGAGAAGCTCTCCTTGCCGTCGGCCGCCCGCGTCCAGACGCGCAGGTTCTTGTGGTTGTAGCCATACCGCTCCGACCCATTGATGCCGTCCACCCGGACCAGCCGGTTCTGCGAATCGTAGTTCATATGCAGGTTCGGCAGCAGAACGATGTTGCCGTTGGCGTCGTAATCGGTGCTGTCGTCCAACATCCAGTTGGTCACTGGGTCGTGCCGCGCCTCGTGAGAGTAGCCCAGACCCTTGGTCACGTTCTGGCTGGTCCGGTTGCCAAAGTCGTCGTACTCGTTGACACGTTCCGGTTGGGCAAAATCACCATTTAGCTCTTCAATGCTTAATGCCACCACTGGGCCAGCCAGTTGGTTCGCCCCGAACAGTGATGCGTCTCCTCTGGCCGCATCTGCATTCGCTATACATCCATACGCCCGGATAGAATGTGATAATTTGGTCAAGCGCGGCGGCCAGAGTCGTGTCCTGCGCCTGCGTACTAAAGAGAGGCATGCCTTTTGTATTCCCCTTTATTCCGGGAGGAACAATTCCGTGCTCGATAAAATTCTTCGAAAAGGCGGCCTTGATCTCCGGAGCACTCATTAGCTGCCAGATTGCCTCGTCAATCCCTGCCGCATTGCTGATCCGAAGATTGTAAAGATGAACTCCTAGAATGTCATCGGAGATTCTCGAGTCTCGAACCCTGAATTCCCCGTTTGACTCCCTACTCCATCTTATATTCGGATCTGCATGTACAAGAGCTGTCAACGCATTATCTAAGCTGCTGAACGGTCCCGCAGGCGGGTGAGGAAGCGACGCGCTAACACCTTCTTCTTCGGTGCAAGTGCCACTTACAACTAAAGAGCCAATACTCCGCGACCTCAGAGCAACTTCGTACACATAACTCTCTACCGTGGTAGGCTTTCCCGGAAAATACAAGGTGATGCGTTGAGCATAGACAACGTGCAGAAAGCACAGCATCAATATGCTTTTGTGTAATCGCATTATCGCGCCCTTTACTGTGTAACAATAGTAGATGATCCGGTAATATAGGAAGCGCCGGTAATTGGATTCTGTGTGTCGGAAACTGTCTGCACAACGGTTGTGGTGAGGGGAACCGAGCAGTTCTGCGTCTGCATATCAACAGTAAAACTTTGATTGGTAACGGATGCGACGGTAGCAGGGAAACCATTGGGAGTAGTCGACCACCACCCCACATTGTCGGTAAAAGTCCCATTTATCGTAGACTCACCTGTCACGGTTCCATTGTTCAGAGTATAACCTGTCAGATTATTGAGGTTTTCGTTCACGATCATGGGAGCAGTAACTGGAGTTCCGTTCTGTGTCTCTACTTGGTATGTATAAATAGTTCCTTCAAAGTACAGGCCATTTGAGAGAAGTGTAGGCACAGTGACCATCTGGCCACCCTCCATAACCACCTGCGATGGATTCCCCGGTGCCTGCGGACAAACATCAGACGACGTCGGGTAAGTGATAGAAGTGCCTCCACCAAGTGCGCTCATTACGCCGCCATCACCACCATCTCCGTCACCTCCGCCGTCTCCATCTCCGCCACCTGTTCCGCCACCTCCGCCATCTCCATCTCCGCCATCGCCACCGTCGCCGCCACCTGTCCCGCCATCACCGCCAGGTCCGCTACATCCATATCCATATCCATCACTGGGGTTTGATCCAGCCCCCCCCCATATTCCAGACCCACCGACCATGCCTGGGGG
>Ga0302200_10003098_pt1 | contig 14278 bp, 10 predicted proteins | sample II_Bog_N3_1_FD_194585 | JGI IMG/M metagenome (GOLD analysis project Ga0302200, IMG submission 194585) | Peat permafrost microbial communities from Stordalen Mire near Abisko, Sweden - II_Bog_N3_1 | ecosystem: Environmental > Terrestrial > Soil > Wetlands > Peat | place: Sweden: Abisko... | reverse complement strand
CACTGAAGAAGCAACAGATGGTTTTGTTTTAATTGGAGCTAACAAACATGCAAACCTGACACAACGTGCCTTAGACCTGTACATGAAAAATATAAAGTATTTCGAGAAATATAAAGATGGAACACTTAAAAGTTTTAGTAAATCATATGATAACAATCCACTGGATAAATTAGATAAAGAATTTTATGCACTTGATTCAGTTGAACATATATCTAAACTGAGAATTGACTACATAAGAAAACACAAAAACGAATTTATTGACAAATAGAAATGCCAACTGCTAATACGCCTATGGACCATTGGTTAGCTGAAGTATATTTAGCAGGCTTTGCTCCCACAAGCCATCAAATGCCAAGAATCTAGTTTGTTAGCCATAATTAAAAAAAACAAAAAGTAATGAAGCTCTTCAAAATGAAAAACAACAGGAATAAAATACTTTTAGTCTTATGCTTGACATTATCATGCATACAAAACAACTACGCTCAAGACAAAGAAAAAAAGATAAATGTCATAATTGACAGCTTAAGAACTGTTGAATCAATAAAATCGACTTATATTGAATTTGGATTGAAACCATTGAAATTCGAAGCTACAAAAGAAGACAGTATAAAGCTTATCGGATTAGAGAATCTATTAACAGACAAAGAAATCCGCAGACGGTTAATTGCAGGATTTAATGATGCTTTTACAGACAACGAAATTAATGACCTATACAGTTTTATAAACACAACTGCATTCTTTAAACTCTTACATTCTTCAATATCCAACAAAAGTATTTCAAACCACTTTAAAGATATAAGAACTGAACTTGATAAAATAACCGCCAATGAAGACGACGAAAATAAGATTAACAAAAAACCTGTTCCTAAATTTGAACCAATACCAATTGAAAGAGTAGATGGTTTTTATGAAACGGTTGATTATGTTCCAAACAGTGAGAAAAAAGATATTCAACTTGAAAAAAATCCTGCACTAACAAAAGATGACATTTTAGAAGTAAAAAAAGTCACTAATAAACAAGGAAATAGCCATATAGAAATAAGTTTAAATAAAAAAGGAGCAAGGATTTTCCATATTCTTACAAAAAATAATATTGGCAAACCTATAGCCATCGTTATTGACAGATATATCGTTACTTTGCCAACTGTAAATTCGACTATTACAGGAGGGAAAATGGACATTACAGGTAATTTCTCAAATGACGAGATTGACAAGATGATTAAAAAATTGAAAGAAAAATAAAATCTATGGCTAATACAAAGACTTTCGTGCTGTCAGAACAACCCGGCTTGAAAGACTTGTTGAACTTAATTTCCACCCTGCATAAACTTCACTCAACGGGCGTTAAGGAGATAAATGTGTTTATAAAGTAAGTATATTTTTAGTAATTCCGCCTTAGGTGAAAAGTGAAGTTAAAAACGGAACAAAACAGTTTTAAGAAATAAATACTTTACGAAGGGAAGTTAGTTCAACAAACATTATGCACATTGGCTGACTGACGTGCAATTGACAGGTTTTGTTCCTGTATATATACTTTGTCGTAAGAAGACACTGAACGCTCCCGAAAATGGAACATCCATAATATAGAGAATGCCAAATTCGAATAGCACCGGTCATTAACGGAAAGTGTGAAAAACAACAAAATGATCACGATCAAAGAAGAATATTATGAATACAAACGACAACAAAATAAAGAACTATAGTGAAGTTCTTGACGCCAGATATGGTGCAGATGGAACCTCCGAACGCATTGTTTTTGAACAAAAGGCTTATGATTTTTATTCAGGCATGGTAATCCATCAAGCGCGAAAAGAAGCTAAAATGAAACAAGAAGAATTGGCCAAACGTACCGGAACAACGAAATCGTATATATCCCGCATCGAGAATGGATCAATTTCGCCAAGTGTTGGTGTCTTCTATCGGTTTATTGCTGCACTTGGAATGCGGATTGAAATTATTAAACCCATCGGATAATTGTCACTTGCCATAGGTCTTGGCTCGGAAAGGTTAAAGCCAGAGTGCATTTTTAAGTTGCACCCTGACTAATTTTAGAAACTAATTCTACTTTTCCTGATAAAAAAATTAACCCCATAGTCACAATTGATAAACTGCTTTTTCTAATTTTGTATAGCTTAAATTCTTAAAATACCGTTAGTTATTTATCTATTGTGTTCTTTTTTTTGGTATCCTATTGTGTTCTATGTGCCTATTGTGGTAATGTATTTTGTTTTATTTGTGTTTTGAGTTTTGTGTTCTTTTATGGTTAAACGTTTTTGATGTTTTTTATTTTAGTAAAGTAGATCTAAGATTTTTGTAATTTACGAAACAAAAACAGCATTCAGAATAAACCTTGAATGCTGTTTTTAATATAACTTTTTCAACTTTTGGAACGTTGGAAAAGTTTATTGAGTATCAATTCAGGAACAACTTCATATCTTCATCCACGCTTCCGATGGGTGCAATTCCAAAATTATCAACCAATATATTGGCAACATTGGGTGAAAGGAATGCCGGCAAAGTAGGCCCGAGATGGATATTTTTCACCCCCAATGAAAGTAAGGCCAGTAAAACGATAACTGCTTTTTGTTCATACCAGGCAATGTTATAGGCAATCGGCAATTCATTTATATTGTTCAGTTCAAACACTTCCTTGAGTTTCAGGGCAATCACGACCAGCGAATAACTGTCATTACACTGACCTGCGTCCAAAACACGCGGAATGCCTCCGATATCGCCCAATGGTAATTTGTTGTAACGGTATTTGGCACAACCTGCTGTAAGAATAACCGTATCCTTCGGAAGACTTGCAGCAAATTCCGTATAATAACTGCGGCCTTTCATGCGGCCATCACATCCCGCCATCACAAAGAACTTACGAATGGCTCCCGACTTCACTGCATCCACAATTTTATCTGCTAAAGCAAATACCTGTGCATGAGCGAATCCGCCAACAATTTCGCCTGTTTCAATTTCTGTAGGTGATGCAAATGTAAGTGCATGTCTGATTAATCCTGAAAAGTCTTTCGGTTTCCCATCTTCCCTGTCAACGATATGCTTGAAACCCGGAAAGCCTGAGGCACCTGTAGTATAAACACGATCGACATAAGTAGCATTTTTTCGCGGAGGAACAATGCAATTGGTTGTAAACAGCACAACACCATTGAATGATTCAAAATCAGTAACCTGGCTCCACCATGCACCACCGTAGTTTCTTACAAAATGAGAGTATTTCTTAAAAGCCGGATAGTAATTGGCAGGAAGCATCTCGCTGTGGGTATAAACATCCACTCCGGTACCTTCGGTTTGTCTGAGCAGTTCTTCCATATCTTTCAGGTCATGCCCGCTGATCAGTATACCGGGATTAGTGCGTACTCCAAGGTTTACTTTTGTAATTTCCGGGTTGCCATACGAAGAGGTATTCGCCTTATCAAGTAAAGCCATCACTTGTACGCCCGTTTTGCCGGTTTCAAGTACAAGGGCTGTCAGAATATCAACCGAAAGGGTATCGTCGGTTGTAGAGGCTAATGCGCGCTGAATAAAGGCATCTGTTCCGGAATCAGTATATCCCAGACTGGATGCATGCTCAAGATAAGCGGCAATTCCTTTTAATCCATAGATGACCAGTTCGCGAAGGGAACGTATATCTTCATTTTCGGTAGACAGTACGCCGACATATTGAGCGATGTCTTCCATCTCCTGTGAGGTAATGGCTGACCAACTGAGGAGTTCGGTTTGTGGAAGGACTACATTATTTTCAAGTAATGTTGCTCTGAGTCGGGACCGGAGTTTAAACCCTTCAAGGATTCGGATTACGAAGCGGGAATAGTCAAAATTCGCATTAGTGATAGTCATAAACAGACTTTCTGTTATAAACTTATTAGCTATGTCATTTTCGATATTTAACGCGCGTAATGCCGTTGTATAATGTGACAACCCTTTAATCTGATAGATAAGCAAATCCTGTAAAGCTGATACTTCGGGAGTTTTTCCGCAAACTCCCTTAACCCCGCACCCCAGGCCTTTGGATGCTTCCTGACATTGATAACAAAACATATTTTTTATTTTTAAGTTGATTAATTTATTATGCGTTCCATGTTCCGTGTTCCGCGTTCCGCGTTCTGGGTTCCGCGTTCTGGGTTCCGGGTTCTGCGTTTTTAATTGATTATTTGGTTGATTGGTTAATTGGTTGATTGGTTGATTGGTTGGTTGACTGAAAGTGTAAATCTTCATCCTTGTTTAAATTGTAAATTGTAAATAATTAAATTGTAAATGAATTACACCCATTCTTCCTTAATAATATCCCCCTTCACTCCTACTACCACCAGTTTTAATGGAATCTTACGCACTGAATTGGTAACTGCCTTTTGTGCCAGTTGTAATAATCCTCCGCAGCACGGAACTTCCATGATAATGACTGTAAGGGTATTGATGGCGGATAGATGAATCATGGCAGTCAGTTTTTCAATATAAGATTCCTTATTGCTGTCGAGTTTCGGACAGGCAATAGCTAAAATTTTCCCTGTCAGAAACCTGTCATGAAAGCCAGCAAAGCTATAAGCCACACAATCGGCAGACAACACAACATCAGCTCCCTGAAAATAAGCTGCTTCAGGATTCAATAAGTGCAACTGTACAGGCCATTGACGGAGTTGTGATGGTATTCCTGCATTGACTGGCATTCTGAATGCAGGGGCAGCAGCCTGGGTAAATGACATTTCACGGCTTCCCGGGCATCCGCTATCTGAATGGTCATGTTGTGAAGGCACAGGAGCATTATGTACCGAAGAGAAATCAACAGTGATACTATTCTGCTTCAACCACATTACACCCTGTTTCAACAGGTCGAATTCACCATGGTCTTTCAGGTGCCGGAGATGTGCCAGGATAGTTTTTTCGCCTTTAGGAATCATTCGTTGCAAGGTGGCAATTTCGTCATAAGGTTCTGCATCCCTTTCTTCGAGCGTGATGGCACCGACTGGACACCCCCCTATACATGCACCCAATCCATCACAGTACAATTCACTCACCATACGGGCCTTACCATCGATCAGTTGAAGTGCACCTTCATGACATCCGCTCACACATTCTCCGCACCCGTTGCAGAGTTCATCGTCTATTTTTATTATTGTCCGTTTCATTTTACTTCGTGATATTAATTTCATGATATGACTTCATGATATGATTTCATGATATGACTTCATGATATGATTTTATGATATGACTTCGTGATATGATTTCATGATATGATTTTATGATATGACTTCGTGATATGATTTCAGGATATGATTTCATGATATGATTTCATGATATGATTTCATGATATGACTTCGTGATATGACTTCGTGATATGACTTCGTGATATGATTTTATGATATGACTTCATGATATGACTTCGTGATATGATTTCATGATATGACTTCATGATATGACTTCGTGATATGATTTCGTGATATGATTTCATGATATGACTTCATGATATGACTTCGTGATATTTAAATTAAGCGATATTGCAAAAAAATATTATCTACTATGGATATTAAATCAATATCCTTATCAACATTGATTTACCGTATATAATTTATAATTTTTATTAGTCGGTTTCAATATTAATTTTTATTTAATCAGCCGTTCAACCAAATTAACACGGAACGCGGAACGCGGAACACGGAACACGGAACACAGTACCAATACCTTCAATCTTTAATCATAATCAGCAGCATTTTGAATCTCTCCAACGCTGTCACTGCATGCGGAATGTTGGCCGGCATAATAATACTTTCGCCAGCAACCAACATATGTTTAATGCCATTGATAGTCACTTCCGTCTTGCCATCCAGAACCTGGAGTATCGCATCGAAAGGAGCTGTATGCTCACTTAACATTTCACCCTGATCGAAAGCGAATAATGTAACATTCCCCTTTTCATTTCGCAAGAGTATTTTACTTACTATAGATCCTTCGGCATAAGCTACACTATCTGCAAAGCTGAATTTCTCTGCTTTTGGGAATTCTTTCTTTTCCATGATTGGATGTTTTAAATTGTAGTTTTTTTGATTATAAATTATTACGCTGCAAATGTATCGTACTTTAAACAATAAAAGTGTAACAGATGTTACACTTTGAAATATAGTTTGTATTTTTGAGGAAATATTATTGAACTTAAACAAACACAGATTTATTTACAATTGAATACAATTTAACCACAATAGTTCACAATAGAAACAATAGAAATAAAAGAAATAAAAGAAATAATAACAGATTCGTTCAGCAACCATATTGTTTTATAGGTATAGGCGATTAGACCGCCCATTTTTCTTCAACAATTGACTCCTGCTTTAGCTGGAGAATTTGAAATTTAAATATTATTGAGGCTTTAGCCAAATTCATATCAACTGATATTAAATAGATTGAGAAATAATACATTCGGCTAAAGCCAATATTTAATGCATAATCATCCTCCAGCTAAACAGGCTGTGTGAAAATGAATCAATTCTAAATCAGATCTTACACATTGAAAGTTGGTCATTATTTATTAAATAAAGGAATAAGGTTTTAATCCTACGTGATTCGGTTTTATAGTAAGGTTTAATATCTAATAATAAGGGTGCTAAATAAAAAACCTTATTTTTGTTTTTTCACCCTTAGTAGAAATGTTAGTAAAAAATATCTTGCCCTTATTACCCTTATTAGTTTTCCAGTTTCATATTGTAAGTTTATTCAATTTTCAAATCTCTTTTTACACAGCCTCTAAAGCTGGAGTCAATTGAAAAATAGGATCAATAGACGGTATCATTTGATGAATAGCTCCCCTAATATAGGTCCTATATTTTAGTATGTATTTTAAAATCAATCATTTAATTTGGGCGGCCTAAACGCCTATACCTAATGTTTTAAATCCTAAAATGTGTTTCGTATTTTCTATTGTGTTTTTCTATTGTGGACTATTGTGTGGTTATGTATTTTGTTTTCTATTGTGTCCTTTAGTGGTTATTTATTTTGTGTTCTTGTGTGCCTTTTGTGGTTGTCTCTTAAATATTTGTGTTAAAAAGAAAGAAAATGAAAAAAATGGATTTAGCCTCCTGCCCTATCTGCAGTCAGATCCGGATAGATGACCAGGAACAATTTTTACTGGATTTGAAATGTACGATCAAAGAATATGTGAAAAATGACGTGATAGTACGACAGGGGGATGTATGTGATAGTTTGTATGTGCTGACAGGTGGATCGGTTAAGACAGAAATGATTACCGAAAACGGGAATATACTTGGCATTGAAATCATTAAAGCTCCCCGCCCGCTTGCACCGGCATTTTTATTTTCGGATAATAATCACTTTCCGGTTGATGTCACTGCGTTGGAAGAAGTTGAAATAATTAAAATCCCAAAAGAGGAAATCATGCGGTTGATGATGACAAATCCGGATTTTATGAAGCAATTCCTTACCCTTAATGCGAATCTAACCCAATTTCTGACAAACCGGATCCAACTGCTTTCAATCAAAACCATCAAAGGAAAAATAGCTCATTTTTTAATTGAAAATGAAACAGTTTCACATAAAAGTTTTACTGTCACCAGGAATCAGACCGGATTAGCCGAATTGTTCGGGATAGCCAGACCGTCACTGGCACGGAGCATCTCTGAAATGGTGCATGATGGAATAATCAGTATCAATAAAAAAGAATATACTATTATGGATATGAAAAGATTGAGAGATCTGATGGTATAAAGGAATGTACAATTTAATCATTTACAATGAACAATTGGTGGACTGAATTTAGTGCAATAAAATCATTTACAATGTAATCATTTACAATGTACAATTGTTGGACAAGAATTTAGGTCAATAAAAAAAGGTAACTCTATGTCACCTTCTTTTTTAATGTAGTTTTCTTTAAATCTTATGTTATACTATAAACTATAAACTATAAACTATAAACTATAAACTATAAACTATAAACTATAAACTATAAACTATAAACTATAAACTATAAACTATAAACTATAAACTATAAACTATTTCAAAAAGTCAGCACGTACCGGACTAAAAGTATCAATCAGGATACCTTCTTCCATACAAATAACTCCGTGAGGAATATTAGGTTCCATATACAACCCATCGCCTGATTTTACGACTTTTTTAATCCCGTTTATATTAAATTCAAACACTCCGTCTATAACATACGAGCATTGGCTGTGAACATGAGAGTGAACAGTTCCTTCTCCTCCTTTGAGAAATTCTATCTTCACCATCATGATATGGTCATCAAATCCCAATATCTGACGTCGCATGCCGTCATTGATTTGTTCCCACTCAACCGTGGATTCAACTATAAAATTGTTACTCCGGATCATATTAGTAAGTGTTTGATTTTAATTTTGATCTCTTCCTTCGTAATAATTGATAAATGCCAGGTTTACCATTCTGGTTCCACCCGGTGTAGGATAGATCCCCGAGAAATACCAGTCACCTGAATGATTTGGGCACGCTTTATGAAGGCCTTCGATGGTTTGATAAACCAATTCAACGGGACAATCGACATCCGGGGGAGTAAGCATTTCGGCAATCTTTACAGAAACTTCATCCTGTGTAAAAGGTTTGTAAATCTCAGTTACATAATTAATCACCTGTTCTTTCGGTAATTTTTCCTGTTCTTTCGATTTACGGTAAACTTCATCGATAATTGATTGCCTGCCCGATTCTTTCAACAGTTCGATAGCTGCCCTGAAAGCACAAAATTCATTCATCCTGGCCATATCTATTCCATAATAATCAGGATAACGGATCTGTGGAGACGAAGAAACAATGACTATCTTCTTTGGTTCCAACCGGTTCAATATTGTCAGAATGCTTTGCTTCAGTGTGGTTCCGCGGACTATTGAATCGTCAATTGCAACTAAATTGTCAACCTTTCCCCGGCGTATTGAACCATATGTAATGTCATATACATGAGCAGCCAGATCATTCCGTTCATTATTATTCGAAATAAAAGTACGCAGTTTTATGTCCTTTATTAATACTTTTTCAACACGGATATGTTTTTTAGTAGCTGCTTTTATACCATCTTTCATACCGTAAAAAGCAACTTCAGCTGTATTGGGAATAAATGAGAATACAGTATTTTCCATATCATTATCAATGGCTTTAAGGATAGGAGTACTTAAGGACTCCCCTAATTTCTTTCTTTCCTGATAAATGTCCAGATCGCTCCCTCTGGAAAAATAGATGCGTTCAAACGAACAGGGTGTAATTTCATCTGCTGCCTGGCGGATTGTTTCAAATTTAATTTTGCCATTCTTTTTAATAATCATGGCTTCACCCGGCTTAAGTTCATGTATATCTTCTTCCTTTACATTCATAGCCGTCTGAATAACAGGACGTTCGGATGCAGTAACTACAATTTCATCATCCGCATAATAGAAAGCAGTACGAATTCCTTTCGGATCACGGAAAACAAATGAATCACCATGGCCAAGCATACCACAAATCACATACCCTCCATCCCAATAGCGTTCGGATTTTCGAATGAATTTAGCTATATCAAGTTGATCTTCAATTTTTTTTGTAATAACAACATCATTTGTATATCGTTGTTTAATAAGATCATATTCATGTTGTACTTCTCTGTCCAGCTTATTTCCAAGCGATTCCAACATTAGAAATGTATCCGCTTTATCCCTTGGATGCTGTCCCTGAGAGGTTAAATGATCAAAAATCTCATCTACATTTGTAAGGTTGAAATTTCCGGCAAGCAGTAAAGTACGTGCTTTCCAGTTATGACGGCGTAAGAAAGGATGGATATAGGATAAACCGCTTTTCCCGGTTGTGCTATAGCGTAAATGTCCAAGATAAAGTTCACCTGCAAATTGATTTTCAGCTTTACAATCCATCGAAGTGGTAAAATCTGAATTGGCAGTTTGAGCCATATCTCCATTAATCTTAGCAAAAATATCCTGAATCGCATTTTTTCCTTCCATACGTTCACGCCAGATATATTCTTCACCCGGAGGCATATCCAGTTTCACGGTAGCCAGACCGGCACCCTCCTGTCCCCGGTTATGCTGTTTCTCCATGAGCAGATACATTTTTTGTAAACCGTACTGCCACGATCCGTATTTTTCCTGATAATAATCCAACGGCTTTAAAAGCCTGATCATTGCTATACCACACATGTTAATTCGTTGATTGAAGTTTGAAAAGTTTGAAAAGTTTGAAAAGCTCCGTGTTCCGTGTTCCGCGTTCCGCGTTTCTGGTTAATGATTTAGTTGATCCGTTAAACGGAACGTTGATTGGTTAATTGGTTAATTGGTTAATTGGTTAATTGGTTAATTGGTTGATTGGTTAATTGGTTGATTGGTTAATTGGTTGATTGGTTAATTGGTTGATTGGTTAATTGGTTGATTGGTTAATTGGTTAAGTAATTAAAGATAGTTAAATGATATGTTTATTGATCTAAACTTAAATTTCAGTATTTTGGAGCAATTACTAACTTAATTACTTAATTACTTAATTACTTAAACTTAATTACTCAATTACTCAATTACTCAATTACTTAATTAACTAATTAACTAATTAACTAATTAACTAATTGATATTTAAAGAATCAACTTACTTACAAGTATATAACAAATAAAAAGCCCCAACGATTGACGCAGGGGCTATTTTTCACATTATTCTACAGTTACTGACTTTGCCAGGTTTCGCGGTTGGTCAACATCACACCCTTTTACAACTGCTATATGATATGCCAGCAATTGTAAAGGAATAGCGGCCAACAACGGCACCAGACATTCTACAGTGTCAGGAATTGAGATAGTATAATCCGACAAATTGCTGACAACTACATCACCCTCTGTAACTATTGAAATAATTTTACCTTTCCGTGCTTTAATTTCCTGTATATTGCTTACTACCTTTTCATACATACCTGCACTCGGAGCAATAACAACAACAGGCATTTCCTGGCTTACCAGCGCAATCGGACCATGTTTCATTTCTGCAGCAGGATAGCCTTCAGCATGTATATATGATATTTCCTTCAATTTTAAGGCACCTTCAAGTGCTACTGGAAAATTATAACCCCTACCCAGATAAATAAAGTTTTGTGCATAAGTAAATGTTTTTGAAAATTCAGCTATCAATGCATCATGTTTCAGAATCACTTTAATTTTCTCAGGAATACGTGCCAGCTCATATACTATTTTAAGGTAATCTTCCTGACTAATTGTACCCTTTTCCTTCCCGATGATTAATGCCAGCATTGTAAGTACAGTCACCTGAGCCGTAAATGCTTTTGTAGAAGCTACTCCTATTTCAGGACCCGCATGGGTATAACATCCTGAATGTGTGTTACGGGGAATGGATGAGCCTACAACATTGCAAATTCCGAATATAAATGCACCTTTTGATTTTGCTAATGCTATTGCAGCCAGGGTATCGGCAGTTTCACCTGATTGTGAAATAGCAATGACAATATCATCAGGATTAATTACAGGTTTGCGGTAACGAAACTCAGATGAATATTCAACTTCAACAGGTATACGGGCAAACTCTTCGATGGCATACTTACCAATCAAACCTGCATGCCAGGAGGTTCCACAGGCTGTGATGATAATACGCTTTGCTTTTAAGAACTTTTCTTTATTATCGATAAAACCTGCCAGAGTGATATTATTCTCATCGATATTTATCCTGCCTCTCATGCTGTCACTCAGGGTTTTTGGCTGTTCAAAAATTTCTTTTAACATAAAATGAGGGTAACCGCCTTTCTCTAACTGACTCAATGTCATTTCGAGTTTTTTAATTTCAGGAGTTTTCTCTACATTTCCTATTGTTTTAATTTTCAGCTGTTTTCCACGTTGTAATGTTACAATCTCTTCTTCACCTAAATACACTACCTGGTCGGTGTATTCAATAATCGGTGTAGCATCGGAGGCTATAAAGAATTCATCTTCTCCTATTCCGATAACCAACGGACTCCCTTTTCGTGCAGCTACAATCACATCCGGATGATTTTTTTCTATCACTGCAATGGCATAAGCACCGACACATTGGCTAAGAGCCAATTGAACAGCTGTAGTTAAATCAACTTTATTCGATTTTTTTACATATTCAATCAATTGTACTAATACTTCTGTATCTGTTTGACTTTTAAATGTAAATCCGTGTTTAATCAAACCTTGTTTCAGAATCGAATAATTTTCAATGATTCCGTTATGAATCAATGCTAATTCTCCTGATTGTGAAAGATGGGGATGCGCATTTACCTGATTAGGCTCCCCATGAGTTGCCCAACGGGTGTGAGCAATGCCGATAGTTCCCTGAATATCTTTTTGTTCTGCAAATTGAACTAAATCCGAAACTTTACCCTTGGCTTTATAAACATTCAGCAAATCATCATGTATTAATGCAATTCCTGCACTGTCATATCCTCTGTATTCAAGTCGGCGAAGACCATTAATAAGAATAGGATAAGCCTGTTTGTTCCCTATATAACCTACAATTCCACACATATTCTATTTTAGTTTTAATATTAATTATATGATTTTTCTTAACCTTTCTAATGATAAAAGTGTGTTTTCACGACTTCCAAAACCTGTAAAACGCATATATCCTTCTCCTGAAGGTCCGAATATTACACCGGGAGTTCCTACTATATGAATCTCATATAATAATTGATGAAAAAATTTCCAGGATGGTTGATTATCAGGTGTTTTAAACCATATATACGGAGAACTTATTCCACCGTATACTTCCAATCCGAGGGAAAGCAATTCGTTTCTGATTAGAGATGCATTTGTCAGGTAATAATTTACCAACTCCTGGGTTTCAGCTTTTCCTTTTCTGGTATAAATTGCTTCAGCACCCCGTTGAACGATATAGGATACTCCATTCGTATAATTTGTATTACGCCGGCTCCAGAGTTTGATGAGTGGTACACTTTCACCAAATTTGGTATATACCAGTAATTCCTGCGGGAAAACGGAGTATCCGCAACGAAGGCCGGTGAAACCGGCTGTTTTAGAGTAGCTGCGTATTTCGATAGCAACCTTCCTGGCCCCTTTAATTTCATAAATGCTATGCGGTACATCAGGTTCATTTATATATGCCTGATAAGCACCGTCATAAATAATAATACTCTGGTGTTCAATAGCATAATCTACCCAACCTTTTAACTCTGCTTTTGTCATAACCGTACCGGTCGGGTTATTCGGATTGCATAAATAAATCACATCGACTTTTTCAGTCGGTAATTCAGGGACAAAACCCGTTTCGTCAGTACAACGCAGATAAACTACATTACTCCATTTCTGATCATCATTCAATACTCCTGCCCTGCCGCTCATAATAGTTGCATTTTCATAAACCGGATAAACAGGATCGGAAATAGCAATGATATTATCCCGTCCTAAAACATGACCAATATTTCCAATATCCGATTTTGCACCATCATTAACAAAAACACTTTCTTTGTCAAGAAAGACTCCTATCGAACGATACTCTTTTAATATTTTATCAATTAGAAATTCATAACCCTGGGGTGGACTATATCCCCTGAACGATTCTACCTTACTCATTTCGTCTACTGCTTTGTGCAAAGCCAGTACAACTTCATTCGGCAATGGACGGGTTACGTCGCCTACGCCTAAACGGATCAATTTTTCGTTGGGATGTAATATTTTAAAAGCGTTAACGCGCTTCTCTATTTCGTCAAAACAATAGATTTCGGGAGTTTTTAAATAATTCTCGTTTGCTAATGCCATTCAAAGAAGGGTTATTAAATGAGGTTGAAATACTACCTGAAATAAAGTGCAAAATTGCGCTTTTTTTTCCATTAATAAAAGAGTTTTACTCAAAAAGTTTTGAAGATTAGAATTTATATTCATTTTTTATTAAAATACAGTCGCATCAACGTCCTGTGCTAATTCACTATTTCTCAGTATATCAATTGAATATCAACATTTTAATTAAAATTCAGAGAGTGTTTTCAATTCACAATTAAAGGTACAACTGATTTTCGTGTGAAGAAAAAATCTAACCATCCCGATAGCTATCGGGATCACAAAAGCTTACACAAAAGTTTAATATTAAAAAAGAAATAAAGAAGAACATATAAGGATTTATCTTCAGAATGATATAAATTCCTAAAGGAATTTGCACTTTTGTTTTCTTTTGTCCCTTTTGTGGTAGAATATGCAGTTGTTTTTCCTGGTTTCACAACAAACCCGGTAAAACCATAGTGGTTTAATCAATTAAATTAACAATTGTTCTGCACTTTTGT
>Ga0302200_10003095_pt1 | contig 14294 bp, 13 predicted proteins | sample II_Bog_N3_1_FD_194585 | JGI IMG/M metagenome (GOLD analysis project Ga0302200, IMG submission 194585) | Peat permafrost microbial communities from Stordalen Mire near Abisko, Sweden - II_Bog_N3_1 | ecosystem: Environmental > Terrestrial > Soil > Wetlands > Peat | place: Sweden: Abisko... | reverse complement strand
CCTGGCGGATATCGTGATAACTCGTATCGAACGGACCGGCGGGCAACGGTTGCAGGGTGGTTTTTTCCGCCTCGAACCGTTCTGCTGGTGTCTGATGGAACTGGCGCAGGTCGCGTTGATCGGCCTCTTGCGCCGGCCACTGGTTCAGGAGCTGATTGACGTGGGCAAAACTGTCGAACCGGCGATAGTGAACGAAGAAGTTGTGTTTCACATAACCCACCATGCGCTCCACTTTCCCTTTGGTCCTGGGCCGGTGAGGCCGGCAGGCGCGAGGGATAAAGCCGTAGTGCTTCGCCAACGACTGGAAGCCGGCGTTGAAGATAACTTCTCCAGCATTATTGTGTTTGAGCACCGCGGCCTTCTGGTTATCAACCAGCACGGTTTTCACGCTGCCGCCGAAGTAACCGAACGCCTGCACCAGCGATTCGTAAGTGTGCTCCGCATCCTGGCAAGGCGCGGCGAAGACATGAAAGCGGCGCGAGTAGCCCAGCGTATTGACCGCGAAGTTGATTTTACATGGCTGGCCCGCCACTTCGGCTTCCACTTCACCCCAGTCGTGCTGCAACTGATAACCGGGCTGCGTTTCGAAGCGAACGGTTTCACGACCATGCCGGAGTCGGCGTTTGGGCTGGATATATTCCCGCAGCACGGTGGTGCCGCCGTCATACCCTTGCGCCTTGATTTCCTGGAAAATCACTTGGGCATTCCAGACATGTTCACGCAGGCGCATATCGATAAAAGCCATATAGGGTTCAAGTTTGCTCATACGCCGTCGTGGGAGTTCTCGGCGAGAACGTTCAGACTCAAGCAAGTGCCTCCTGACCGTGCGTTCTGAACAACCTATCTGACAGGCGATGTCGATAATATAAGCGCCTTGAGTGCGCATTTGTTTTATCATTAGGTGGTCCTCTCTGCTTAACATGGCGCTTCCTCTTTCGGTGTCGGAACCTTAAAGAAAGACCATGTTGGGTGGAGTGGACAACTTTCCCGATGAATTACGACCTTATATCAGCGATACCGACAATACCAGACAACGAAACCATGCGAACACATTTTACTGCCATCCGACAGGATCAGCAGTAAGGTCTGCTTGCAGGACTTGATGACATGGGTGCGCAGATCATGGGGTTGGCGATCGCGGCACGTCAGAGGTGCTTTGTGCCATTAAGATAGTCAGGAGCTGAATCGTGCGCGGTAATTCTGAGGGGTGACGGCCAGCACACGCATAAAGCTACGGCGCATGGTCTCTTCCGAACCAAAACCGCACCTCTGAGATATTCGCTTTACCGGCAGACGGGAATCGGAGAGTAGGCGCCGAGCCGACTCCACTCTCAGTCGTTCCACGGCGCGACCCGGCGTCATTCCGGTTGCCTGGACATAGTGCCGGCTAAAACTCCGCTCGCTCATACCAGCCCGGTTGGCCAATACAGGCAGGGACATATCTTCTTCCAAATGCCGGTTGATCCAGTCGTGAAGCTTGCCAAATTTATCCTCCGCCATTTGCAGGGACAATGCTGTGCTGAACTGCGCTTGCCCACCAGAACGTTTAAGAAAAACCACCATATAGCGCGCCAGGGCCAACGCGGCGGTACGGCCGAGATCTTCCTCCACTAGTGCCAAAGCTAGATCTATACCCGCGGTCACGCCGGCGGAAGTCCACACCGGGCCATCATGTATGAAGATAGGGTCAGGTTCGACGCGCACCTGGGGAAATCGGCGGGAAAATTCTTTACAGAACGACCAATGAGTGGCCGCTCGCCGCCCATCCAGCATGCCTGACGTTGCCAACAAGTGCGCGCCGGTGCAAACAGAGGCGACCCGTCTGGCCATTCCTGCCCGCTCCTGCACCCATTTCACTAGCAGCAGGTCTTCTGCAGCCGCCATGACCCCTTTGCCGCCGGCGATTATTAGTGTATCCAGCGCTGCGTCAATCGGCGGAAGCAGGTCAGCGGAAAGCCCCACACCGGCAGAAGTTGTCACACAGTTGCCCCCCGGTGCGACAACATGAATGGCATAGGGCAACGCGTCTCCTACGGCAGCGGCCAGATCGTTGGCAAAGGCGAACACCTGCAACGGCCCGGTAACATCAAGCAATTGTACCAATGGAAACGCAAGCACTTCGATGACGCGCATATTTTTTGGCGGAGAATGAAGGTATATTGGCAAATACGCCAAATAATACTTCTGTAAAGTTACTTTGTCCATTCAACATTTTGCCTGGAGTTTGTTTTGATTCCCCCTGATGTCCATTCGCAAATAGGCTCAAATATCTTTGAAGAAATGGACCAAATTGATTTGACCTAATTGTTAAATGTGCTGTCGTGCATCACGAACTTTGCCAACTTCCTATATGACAAAATTCACGAACTTCTTTGTAATATCAAAGGACTGCGCATAACCTCAGGCGTGGCTACCGTTGGTGTCAGGAAAATGGTGTTCCCATGTAGCTTACCGTCCGGCCGGAGGCAATGGGGTACGATGGTGGACGATCTAGATTTTTTTAGCATTCAAGGGGTATGACCCTCTAAGTCCCATGCATCGCTTTCGTGACATTAAAAGTGTGAAGGTTGATCAACGAATTGCAATTGTCTATTTCTGACTCACATTGTTTATAAGGATCACTTTATGAAAAAGATCGGTATTAATGGTTTCGGTCGCATCGGACGTTTAGTGTTGCGCCGAATTCTGGACGCCAAGAGCGAAGTGAAGATAGTTGCCATTAACGACCTCACCTCGCCGAAGGTACTGGCTTATCTGTTAAATCACGATTCCAGCTATCGTCACTTCGAAGGCTCAGTGGAATATACCGAAGATGCCATTATCGTTAACGGTAAAAAAATCACTGTCTATTCCGAGAAAGATGCTAAAAACCTGCCGTGGGGCACCCTGGGGGTGGATATCGTGGTTGAGTGCTCCGGTTTTTATGCCTCCAGTGAAAAAGCCCAGGCCCATCTGGACGCGGGGGCAAAAAAAGTGCTGATTTCCGCTCCTGCCGGGAATATCAAAACCATCGTTTTTAATGTAAACAGCGATACTATCACAAAGGGAGATACCATCCTTTCCGTCGCATCATGCACTACCAACTGTCTGGCACCCATGGCAAAAGTCCTGAATGACAGTTTCGGCGTTAAAGTGGGTACCATGACCGCTATTCACGCCTACACCGGTACCCAGTCGCTGGTTGACGGGCCCAGGGGTAAAGACCTGCGCTCGTCCCGTGCTGCGGCGCAAAACATTATTCCCCATACCACTGGTGCAGCGAAGGCCATAGGTCTGGTCATTCCCGAGCTCCAAGGTAAGCTAAAAGGCCATGCCCAGCGCGTACCTACCATCACCGGCTCGGTAACGGAGTTGGTGTCGGTACTGGAACAAAATGTCACTGTCGAGTCAGTGAATGCGGCAATGAAAAAGGCTTCCGAAAGCAATGAGTCTTTCGGTTATACCGACGAAGAGATCGTTTCTTCCGATATTGTCGGCACGCATTTTGGCTCGGTGTTTGACTCAACCCAAACTGAGGTCACCGAGGTGGGTGAGCTGCAGCTGGTGAAAACCGTCGCCTGGTTTGATAACGAGTATGGTTTTGTCACCCAACTGGTGCGTGTGTTGGATAAATTAGCAGTATTGTGACTTTACTCTCACCCTGACCTCTCCTGCTACAGAAGTCAGGGCATATTTCCCACCTTTTTTCCTATGTATAAATTTGCTCCCATAGCTGGTAAACTTCTCACGATAAAAAAAGTTTTTATCAACAGCCTGATGGTTTTTAATCTGCCGCACTAAGAAACTAAACGAAATACCCGGCGAAAAACTACATATTACTCACTTACTGACGTGGACCATAGTTATAATAAAAAGGCTAATCACCTTTTCATGGAAATAAAATATTCCGGTAAAGGAGCATATAAAATACTATCGTGCGGAGAATCTATTCTTTTATCCCTGCATTAAATGCAGGGATTTAGTATGCGTCAAGATGAATAAATATCATGATGTAAAACTACAATTTAGATAGCCATTATTGACTATTTTAAAGAGGTCTCTGCTCTCGAGTCCAAGCATTATGTATGAGTTCAATAACACTATCTTTGAATGGCGGATTCCAACCCTCTCTTTGTTTGAGTCCTACGCCAAATTGAGGAAGTTTTGGGAAGTCGGCGACAGTTTCGAGACTTCTCAATCCCTTCACTTCTGTTAAGTAGGGAAGTACGGTGATGCCGGCGCCGGCCTGCACCGCCGAACGTAATGACATGAGGTCCTCAGATTCATAAGCACATCGCCAGCCAATACCAGACTCATCAAGACTTCGGATAGCTAAACTTCTGAAACCACATGGCGGTTTGAATAAGGCTAGCGGGATATTGCGCATATCAAGGTAATTTTGATTTTCGCTAGAGAACCATTTCACAGACAAAGTTTGCCAAATGGTTTCTGGCATTCTGTCTATTTCATCGATAATCAGGCCAATATCAACCTTTCCTTCATCGACTGCTTCGGAAAGCAGCACCGATCGGGCAACCTTAACGACAATTTGGACATTTGGAAATCTAAAAGCCATATTAGATATTATTTTTGGGAGTACCAGTTCACAAAAGTGCTCAGGCATCCCTAGAGTCACAGTAGCTCTTCCAACCTGTTTGCTAAATAATTCGCCAACTTTGTCATTAGACGTAACAATTTCCCGCGCGTATTTTAAGAATTTTTCTCCCTCTAACGTCAGCAATACCTGCTTATTTCCTCGAACAAATAGTTCGACGTCCAAAAGCCCTTCCAGACGTCTAATTTGTTGACTTATCGCCGGCTGGGTTAGGCTCAATATTTCGGCTGCGCGAGTAAAGTTTCTTAGTTCCCCAACTTGTATGAAGCTACGAAGAGATTGAATGTCTAAATTTATTCTCATATTTTACCCAGCGATTAACTAGAGGCCATCTACAATCCGCCTCGGAGGATAATTACTCGGTGCCGAGAGAGTACCAGGAGATGGTACCAGCCGGTTCAGAATTTCCCTCGCCCGATCCGCTGCATGTCGCGCGTTGATTTCGAGTGCGCTAGTAAAAAAGAAAGTACCACTCGTCAGCTCACCTAGTACCGTAATCCTTTCGTCCACATTGCCCGTAGAGCCAAGCAATCCACCTGTAGACGAAGATACCTTGATGCCGCCAAAATCATCTCCGATGGCAATTCCTTGTTCCAGCATATTCTGGACTAAAGGATTGTCAAGTACGTGAACATTGCGTGGAGTCCCAGTAGCGACGATCATCGCGTCATAATTATACCGATTTGTTTCGCCTGAGTGCAAAACAGAGATAGTGAAGCCGTCCTCCACAGGTTCTGCGTAAAGCTCGCCTGGAATGACTTTTAACTGACCTGAATCCAGTAAGGTGGCTATCTTGGAAGCGTTTATGACTGGAATGGAAACACGGTAAGCCATCCACCAACTGAAATATGGCCAGAACCGCCGTTTGTCTTCCTCGGGCATTGCAGTCCATACCAAATCAATAATGCTATTCGTGGAATACAAGACCGCTTGCCAAGGACGCGGCAAACATGCGGCCTCGATTTCCTTTCGGAGGTAATTGAGTGGGGGAATCTGAATGCACTTTGATATCAGATTCGTGATTTGGGTGGTTGGGACTATTTCGCCTGCTGCGGCCATCTCTTCAAGTATCCAGGTAATGCAATCATCCAAACGCACGACGCCGTGACGTGAAATGTGAGTTTTGACCCGATCTGGGGTTAGGTATTTTGGCGTATACCTCCCCTGAGTACCGCGTACAGACGGAAGTGCTCCAGTACGTGAGTGTAGTGTTATTGGTCCTGTGTGGCCTCTTGCCGTTAGGCCAAGGACAGCATCGATCGCACTCAGTCGAGAGCCAATGATGGCAACCCGTGATTGTGGCGGGATAACTCTAACGATCCGCTTAATGGGGTAAGGAGTCGGGAAAAAACCTTTAAAATTCACGAGATGCTGATATTCCATGCTGCTACCATTGCCGCAGCTCAGCACAACATGATCACTAGCAAAAGATAGATTTCCTTTAGTCGAAACCACAACCCGACTGTCATGTGCAAAGCTGATCCTGTTGGCTTCATCGTTTACAAGGATAAGCCGGCATCCAAGCTCAACAGCTCTATTACCCAAGGCTTGGACCATATGCGAGAGATATAGGCCAAATAAGGGCCGTGGAAGATACGCATCAGGTCGCAGAGCTACGTTCGGGAAATCGTCTTCCCAATAATCTCGATGATCCTGAAGCCATTGATAGAAGTGCCCTGGTTTGTTTGAGAACGGTGTGATGAAAGCTGCTTGAGTGTTCAATAAATTTGTCGGAATGTCCTCAGAGTACGCCAATCCTCGCCCAAAATGTGATCTTTTTTCCACCATGAATATTGTCAGAGCACCGTAACCATGCTCTTTCGCAAGGCCTTCAAACAAGGCGTCAATTAATGAGACGCTTGATGCGCCTCCTCCCACAACAGTAATTACGTTATCAAACATTTCAGCAAACCTCCGAGCGCAGCCTTGAACTACATGTGCCGCGCATTTTATTAGATGGGGTTGATGTTACTGTTAACTGATTGAAAATCTAAATGGAACAAGCATTCCTCCATTTGTTTGCAATCAGCGGATATAACGAAATTGCCTTCCATATTAGGTATAATGTCACGCTCGATGCTTATCCCAGGGGCGACCTCATCGAGATGTACGACGCCATTATTTAGCGAAAAAACAGCACGCTCGGTAATGAATTTAATTTTCTGATCCATTTTATTCGCATAGGAACCGCTAAAGGTTAGATGCGAAACATTTCGGACGAATTTACGAATAGTTCCTTCTTTAACAATTCGAATCCCTCCATCCATCGGTTCAATTTCGAGTCCTACGGTTGTGAAAGTGCCGCAAAATAAAATAATATTGGTAGATTGGGAAATATTAATAAATCCCCCTGCTCCGTATAACTTGTTATCGAACTTTGACGCGTTGACATTCCCGAAAGCATCGACTTCGGCAAAGCCCAAGCAAGATACGTCCAGTCCCCCACCTTCATAGAAGTCAAATAAAGACGATTGCTCCATCAATGCATCAGGATGATAACTAGCCCCGAAGGAGAGCCCAGTAGCTGGTTTTCCTCCTATCTGTCCGGATTCGACGGTGAGAGTCATGTCATTCCCGTCCATGTTCTCTTCAGCTATTTGGGCTATGAGTGCAGGAATTCCAATTCCAAGATTGACTACCTTCGCACCTAGAAATTTAATTTCTTTCAGGGCCCGCCGGGTAATGATTTGTTCAGCAAATGAAATTGGCGTTTTCAGCACTCTACTTTCTCCTGGAAGAATAAATGCTGGATTGTATCTTTCGCCATAGGTTTGCGGATGATCCCCGGCATCAGCGACAACCACATAATCAACGAGAATTCCAGGTATGCTCACATCGTGTGGCAATATTTTATGGCGTTCAACCAGATATTCGACCTGAATAATAACAATACCACCTGAATTTTTTGCGGCCATGGCCTGGGCAAGCGCGTCGTTATATGATACTTCCTTATGCATGGATATGTTCCCATCAGGATCACTGCATGTTCCTCTCAATAATGCACAATTTATTTTTAATGACGGATAAAAAAGCATTGGTTCGCCATATAAAGAAATTTTTTTTATAAGAGAAGGGCCTCCCTTTTTGTTTAATCGCGCTCCATCCAGACTGGGGTCAACAAAAGTTTCTAAGCCGATCCTGGAGAGAAGTCCCGGTTTTCCGGCCGCAATTGTGCGAAAAATCTGACTGATAACACCTTGAGGCCAGTTATGAGCCTCGATAATTCCCCGGGTGGCCATATTCCCAAGAGCAGGAACGAGACCCCAGAATCCGCCAATCGCACGATCTACCAGCCCAGGTAAAGCAAGTGCGTCAACACCACGGCCTTGGCGATCTCCGGAAGCTGACGCGAAAAAGAGTGTCAATCCGCGAGGTTCCCCTTGATTTTTGTACCTAATTGCAATGGCTCTGGTCAAGGCATCAGGATGACCGCAGCTGCCAAAGCCACCAGGGATAATAGTCCACCCATCCTTCAGGAGTTGCGCTGCTTCAATTTCTGAAATTACTTGCATATTGTTCACCGGTAGCCTTAGTTGCGCTCGTGGGAAGCGACCGGTTGTACTGGCTTTTCCCATACGACAAGAAAAGTGCAGCCGTTTTCAGACGAGAGTTCGTGGCTAGAGTTTGGAGGATAGACCTGTAGCACACCGGCTGTGTGATGGCCGCGATCATCAATCAATTCACCTTCAAGTACGAGGATCAATTCCCAACTTGGATGTAGGTGACGTGGGGTCACCGCACCTGGTGCGTAGCGAACTATGGCGCAGGCGGGTCCATCCACGGTAGATGTGTGGTCTTCATAGAGCGTGAAGATCGAGACACCCTTGCGCCCTTCAACCTGATACGACTCGAATTGTAGTTCCTGGATGCTCTTGATGGGCAAGTGCGATAATTGAGAACCATTGGTACCAGAGAACATATTTGTAATGGTTAAACCGTTTTTCATGGCAATACTCCTCTCGAAATTTAGTGTCTCAATAGTTTTATTTTACATGATGATGGTTCATGAGATAAACGCCAGCGCCCGATACAATGAAACCTAATATGGCCAGGGAACTCGGGATCTCACCTAACGTTGCGGTGGCCATAATTTGAGTTGTCGCAGGTATTACGTGAAACAAATTGGTAGCTTTGCTTGCTTCGCCCCGCCGAATCATGATGTATAAAATTGCGAGCGCGGCGACTGAGTTTAAAAGGGTGATCCATCCAACAGAAGCCGCGAATGGTATAATATTTGTTACATGCATTGTTTCGGTCGTGTAGGCTAATACAAACATGACAATCGATGCCGTGACCATCTGAATAAAACAACCCACCCAGAGGTCAATTCCGCTGAGAAATTTCTTTTGATAGATCGTACCTAAGGTAATACCAACGAGTGCTAAACAGACGGCGCCGTACGCACTAAATGATGTACCATGTTTGGAAAAGCTACTTGCGACAACAATTGCCACGCCGCCGACACCAAGTAATGAACCGGGAATATCTCTCCAATTAAGTTTCTCACCTAACCAAAACGATGCTCCAATAATAACGAAAATTGGCATGAGACCAATAATCAACGCAGCTTGACCAGCAGGAACACCGTGGCTAATGCCCGTGTAGAGTCCACCGAATTGCAATGCCTGCAAAAGAAGACCCACAATCGCAGCATGAACATAAGATATAATTTTTTTAGGCCATTTTGATTTGATCGTAATTGCCACACCCAGAAAAATAATCGCCGCCAATGAAAAGCGATAGAACGTCATTGTAAATGGTTCTCCATAACGAACGCCAAAAGCACCACCAATGTAACCTGAGCTCCAGAGAACTATGAAAGCAATCGGAAGCGGGGAAATAAGTCGGATCTCTGATGAGTTATGGGAAATAGAAGTCATTGTATTCTCCAATATGGTTTTTGTTGGAGATACTTTAGGTATTAGCCAGAACACTTGGAAATAATATAAATTCATGGTCGACATGCATGATGCTTATAGCTGTAAGACCAGGTGAATTTCCGTAGTAGTTCATGTCGGAATCGGTGTCAATCGTGCAGGTATGGTGTGTTTTTTCCTGCAGGATTAGGGATATCTCATGACTAAAATACTCTGCGGAGCGTTGTCCTTTGAAAAAACCACTTGAAAATATCACACAAAAAGCCGCTGTACAGGGAACAAATCAACTACTCAAATTTTTATTAGTGGCGCCAATCGTAGAGATGAGAGTAATGATCATCAGGTAAATCAATGCCACGGCGACTAAGCAGGTCTTTGTAAAGATTCACATGAGTGAACTCATTGCTAACCTCCTCAATTTCATCCCAAAGGTTGCGGCTAATTTCACCACGCGTTTCGGGCAAAGATCCAACCAGCGTCATGGCAACCAGATCAAAAAATAGTAAGTTCAGGGCGCTATCACTTTTAAAAAAATAATAAATCTGTCTTTCTGAGGCCTCAGCTTCAAGATAATCAAAAAGGGGATGGTGGGAAGCCTGGTGAGAACGCCACAAATCACGTAATTGATCGACAAAATCATCAGGATTCAAGTCTTCTGGCAAACTACCATATCGTTGTCTTTCATGTTCTAACCAGCCCCGTTCCAGACGATTTCTAACCTGGACGAGGATAGGATCATATTGGTTTCGACAGGCGTCAGAGAGCGGTTCGGCCAGATAGGATTGATAAAGATTGAACAATGCTTGCTGCACCGCACGCTGCGCCCGCAAATCGCCGCTTGTATACGCCAAACTTAGGCTAGAATTTGTCAATGTAATCAGGTTGTTGATGGTATCAGGATGATTATCGTAAAAAGTGGTCAGGTCATGTGTGTTAATAAGCCGATATGTGACATTATCGATTGCATCAAAATCTAACTCATTGAAAATAGGCTTTTTTACCTGACGTTCTGTTCCAAATTCATAATAATTGCCCTTATCATGTTTAGGGTCTTTCACGTTATACCTTACACGTATGTATTACAATTATTTGTAATATAAAGATTTCATATATGTTAAAAAATGAATTCATTCAATTGAATTTACTGAATATTTTATATGTTATTCATTTTGACCTGAGTATTTGTTGATATTAATCATGGTTCAAACGATACAAGACAGTATAGTTAAAATCGTGCTCATTCTTATGAAGGAGGCTTTTGTGCCCTACCTATTGCTCACGTTGGCGGCCTTATTCTGGGGAGGGAATTATGTTGTGGGACATATCCTGGTGTCAGGTGCTGATCCCGTTATCCTTACAGAAGCCCGTTGGGCAATCACCGCTGTCTTACTCATGACTCTCTACCGAAAACAGATTATCGCCAGTCAGGCCCTTTTGACTCATTCGTTACCGGTAGTGGTGTATCTCTCTATTTTTGGTCAAGTTCTGTTTCCCCTTACCCTCTATATTGGGTTGCAATATACCAGCTCATTGAATGCAGCCATTTATATGTCAGCGACACCGTGTATGGTACTGCTAATAAATAAAATAATATTTAGAGATTATATTTCTAAAAATAATTTATTAGGTGTCATATTAAGTACGATGGGGGTGATCTATCTTGTGCTAAAAGGCCAGCTAACAAATATACACGCCTTCCGGGATCTCAACCAGGGTGATTTGTGGACAATGGGTTCAGCGTTGAGTTGGGCATTTTATTGCTCTTTTTTGCGTAAAAAAGACAAACGCATACCGGGTAACGCTTTTGTTGCCGTCAGTTCATTAATCGGGGCTGTTATCTTGATCCCTATACTTATTATCTATGCGCAGATTCAGCGTCATATCGAATTATCATCCTATCATCATATGTTTTTTTTAGCTGGGTTGGCTTATTTGGTTTTTTTCCCGTCCTGGCTTTCTTATGTTTTCTGGAACCGTGGCATCGCTGAAATTGGGGCAACAAGGGGGGAAATATATACACATATCATTCCGCTTTCTGGTGGAGTATTGAGCGTGATTTTTCTGAAGACTGAGCTGCGACCGTTTCATGTGATTAGCGCTGTTTTTATTATACTCGGGATTTGGTTTTGCTCTAAAAAGCAACATGTGAGAATAACTAAAGTTTCCCTCCCTCTGAATAAATGATCGCCTTGGTTGCCATCCATGCAATCATGGCCGGTGGATATTCTTTCGCTGTCATCCCTTGGGACTGACTGGCGGTGATGGCACCGTCAATCAGCATGACAATGATAAATGCTGTTCTTTCGGCCGGCTCTGGTTTAAGGCACGAAAGTATTATATCTCTAATCAGGTTACTAAGACCTGATTTGAAACGTGCGTTTATTTCACCGATGGCCGATATTGAATTGCCAAATTCCACCATGGCACGGGTGAACATACACCCATTAAAATCTGGCCCTGAGAACCATTTATCATAATATTCAAAAATTGCAAAAAGCTTTTCTTTTGTAGAGGATTGCCTTTCTGTCACTTGGCTGATATCCCTCAGGAACTGATGAAGTTTTTCTTCTAGAATGACGATGATGAGTGATTCTTTATCGGGGAAATAACGATAAAACGTCATTTTAGACACTCCCGCTACTTCTGCAATCCGATCAATCCCAGGCGACTGATATCCTTCTTTGTTAAACAACCGCATTGATGAGGTGATAATGTCCTGCTTTTTCGATTTCATTATTATACCGATAAATAAAGGTGCGCCAGTTAAAGGGTAACTTTGCCCAGGATACTCGCCGATTTGGGCAATCTGATCATTGTCAAACTACACATTTCGCTCAAAGAACCTTTTTTCAATAGTATCATCCCAGTCCAGAAATGAGTGATGTCAGAAAAAAAACGTTATATAAATGTTATTCATGTACTCTCCGAGGAAGAAATCACGGTTGAGGTCGGTTCTGACTTGGGCTGCGCTTTTCATCAATTTCCCTCTTGGTTTGCTTTTCGCTACTTGCTCTTATCCATTTTGAAGGATATATCCTATATTTACAAAAGGAAAACGGTAAATCTTTCCTTCCTTTTCCGACGTTTTCCTAATGGACCGTAGCAATCCCGCCGGGGTGGCCGGTATTCCAGGCTTTGAGCAGGGACAACGCCTCGGCGCCCCGGACTTCGCCGACCAGGATACGGTCGGGTCGCAGACGCATCGTGGTTTTAAGCAGCCGCAGCATATCGACGTAGGTGGTCGCGCGTGCAGCATCACGCGGTTTTCCGACCGGCATTGCAACTCACCGGTATCTTCGATAATCACCAGGCGCTGCAGAAGGAACTGTGTGGCGATATCATCAATAAGAGCGTTGGTCAGTGTCGTTTTACCGGTACTGGTCCCCCCCACCACCAGGATATTGTCGTGCTGCCGGATGGCCTGGCGCAGAATGTTGCGTTGGGTCGCGGTCATGATGTTGCTTGCCACATAATCGTCCAGGGTAAAAATCTTCAACGCCTTGCGTCGCAGGGTAAAAACCGGCGCCGGGACAATAGGCGGTATTAGCGCCTCGAATCGGCTGCCGTCGATGGGCAATTCACACTCCAGGATGGGGGATTCACGGGTGACGTGGCCATGTAGGGTGGACGCCACGGTCCCGATAAGCGCTTCCGCCTGCCAGGCGGCCATGACACCGACGGGTTGCATCTGTTCACCCAGGCGTTCGACCCAGAGACGGCCGTCATCGTTGAGCATGATTTCAATCACATCGCGCTCGTGCAGCAAATCGGTGATGATGGGCCCTAATTCACGGGTAATTTTCTCCCGCACGCGGGTCTGCTGCTCTGCAGCGAGGCTGAGGTGAGGCGATATCGTGTCACTCATAAAGCATTTTCCCAAGACTCTTTAAGGATAATATGTAGGTTATATCCTACATATAAATTTTGTCAAGGAGCAAAATTTAAACGCTGTAGAAAACGAAATGAGCGGGCGAAGGGGGTAATAAAATCGTGGTCAGGTGACCTTGGCCATGTTCAGTAGGGTGCGTCGGCTTGCTTTATTGATGCCCCTGGCGCAGGGCAGAGTAATGCGGGTCGAGGGGAAGCAGTCACGAGTATGCTCTCAGAGAAGATCAGACAGTTTACAGCCCACCGCCTGGGCGAGGCGATCCATCAGATCGATGGTGACGTTGTGCTTACCGGTCTCAATATCCGACAGGGTCGTACGCTGGATGCCGGTCCGGTTCATCAGATCCGTCTGTGACAGACCGGCTTTCTGGCGGGCCAGTTTGAGTTTTTGCGCAAAACGTAACCGGGAAGGCGAAGCCGTTTCTATCGACCGGCGTGGCGTACTTTCTGTCATCGATATCTCTTAATAAGTAGGGGACCCGGTTAACATCATCATCAGCAGGACGCGGTCAGATTCAGCGTAAAAACGATTCATCCCAATGATCTTATCAATGCGTTTTTCTTTAAAATATCATTTTTGCCATCTGCCCGGGTGCCATGATATTCAGCGGATATTCAAGGGCTGATGAATGATACTGGCTATCTAGAATGGATTGCAACAGGTGCGCTTACCGTTTCGGAATATCAATTATCCCCTGGGGAAAGCTAAAGCCTACGCTGAATGCGGGTCTTTCCTTGTTCGCCGTTGCCTCACTGCAGTGCGGTGCTACGCCGAACCCTATGGCTGCTGGTCGGCGCGCGGGCGCTTCAGGGCAATCGGTGCGGCATTCCTGATGATGCTTGCCATGGCGTCGCTGATGCGCCAGGCCGGCCGTCTACCACACGCTGATGCCACTGTCGCCAGGTGCGCGTTCACTCAGGCTGATTTCCCTGAG
>Ga0302200_10003094_pt1 | contig 14299 bp, 9 predicted proteins | sample II_Bog_N3_1_FD_194585 | JGI IMG/M metagenome (GOLD analysis project Ga0302200, IMG submission 194585) | Peat permafrost microbial communities from Stordalen Mire near Abisko, Sweden - II_Bog_N3_1 | ecosystem: Environmental > Terrestrial > Soil > Wetlands > Peat | place: Sweden: Abisko, Stordalen... | reverse complement strand
GTTAACTGGTCGTAGCTCAGACCAGCGTTGAACCAAAACGCGTCAACAGGATTCCATTGATAGTAGCCATATCCGTTGAGCCGTTCAAGATACGGCGAGACGGACTGCGAGGTATTCGCGCCAAGCAGCCGTGTCAGCGAACTTTGCGTATCCACGGAACCCTGCTGAAACCTTCCGCCAAAAACAAGCGACTGATGAGCGGTTTCCACAATCTGCTGAACCTCGGCCGAGTAAAGGGTGAAATCTTCCTGTTGATTCAGGGTGAAGTAAGGGTCTGCCGTCACCCCGGCAATTCCTGATCCATTTTGCTGGATGAACAACACGCTCGGCTGAGGATTTGTCAATGATAGGTGATCTGTCAGCCGTGAAATCAAAAGCAGCGTATGGTTGCCCGGCGACCATTCGTGATTCCAGCCGGCAAAAAGATTGGGGATTTGGTTTTCGTTTGCCTGCAAACCGGCGATTGCATCGGCCGGATTGTAATGTTGCGCCACATCACCGCTGCTGCCGTCAAAGGTGTCCACGGAAAAATACGCGCTGTCGGCCGAGGTGACTTGCTGGCGCGCGCGAAAGGCGAACTGAAACGTTTTCGAATCGCTGTTCGGCTGCTGACCGTTCAACATAGCATCCTGGGCATCAAATGCGTAACTGAAGTTTCTTAGCTGGCCGAACGCAGTGGCGGATTCGCTCCAGCCAAGGCGGCTGTTGTATTCACTCATCGTGCTGGCGCCAAACGGGCGGGCATCAAAATTTTGGAGGTGATCCTGCTGCGACAGCAGTTGTGAGAGATTTCCGCCACCGGGCGGCGCAAGCAGATTGGCGACGAGTTGTTCACTTTCACGCGCCGTTTCCAGCCGGAGGTTGTAGCGCTGCGGGTCTTCCTGGGTCGCGAGACTATTCGCCAAAAAGAGGTGACCGGAGAAATCAGAATACGATTCGTCGACGGCGCGACTGGCGGCTGCCTGGCTGACCTCATCAAGGCCAGCGGCATCGTAAATTGAAGCGAGATCTGCGCTGCGCGTAGCGCGGTCGCGATCGAGCAGCAATTGAGAACGGAAAACACTGCGGTTGTTATTCAATTCAATTGAGCGCTCCAGGTCGCGAACCGCGCTGTTGACCTGATGCGTTTGAAACCGGTGCAGGGCAGAGTAAAGCCACGCTGTTGGATCGGCTGGGTCGAGTTGCTTGGCAAGGGCAAAATCTCTTTCCGCCAACTGGTCCTCACCGGTCTGGCTCCACGCTTTGCCAAGATAGCTGCGAAACAATCCGCGGTTCGGTTCCAAAATGGCCGCAATTTGCAGATTCCGCCGGGCCGCCTGATCATCGCCAAGCGCGGCCTCTGCAAGCCCACGCCCCGCCCAGGCCATTGGAAGTGAATCATCAAGCGTCAACGCCCTGTCAAAATAACTGAGCGCCTCGCGCGCATGATTCGCTGAAAGGGAAATAAAACCATTCAAGGCCACGGCGGACGCGAGCAACGGAGAATATTTTCGCGCACGACCCAGCGCCTCCAGCGCAGCTTGACGATTTTGAAAATCAAATTCCAGCTCAGCCGCGCGGGCCCAGGCAAAACCGAAAGCAGGCGCCATTTTTGCCGCCTGTCGCGCGGCATGCAAGGCCTCGCCCAATTGCGAACGCGACTGCAAATAATAGGAACGAGCCAGCCACCCACTGCTGTTTGTCGGAACGGCCAAAGACATGATGGCTTGAAATTTTACGGCGGCAATAAGTTCGCGAAGCGGTGTGGCCGGCGCGCCAATGGCGGCAATCAACTTTTCGGCCGCCTCGACCTGCCCGACAGCCAGCTTGAGCGTGGCAAAATAGATTTTACCGCCGTCCGATGAAAATGTCGTTTCAGGCGGCGAGGCGGCGAGAGCCTGCACTGGATCTCCCTGCAGATAGGCGGCCAAGGATTTCGCTAGCGCGGATTTTTCCGGACCGGAAAAAGAAATATCATCAGGATTCACCACCGCGGGATAATAAAAACTCCATTGGATTTGGTTGATCGGGACCCGCCCGGCGGAAAATTGGGGGGTCTGTGCCGGCACCAAAGTGATTTCCTGACCATTGGTCAGCGTTATTGTACCGCCGGAACTCGTTAGATTTACTTCACCGTCAAACATTGTCAGGCGCGAGGTGGCGTCAGTCTCCGCGACGGCGAGCAAAAACTCCGTGCCGCGAATGGCACCAGTCGTGAGCGGAGTCTCGAACTCAACGTCGGCCGGTTGCTCGCGATCTAAAAAATACAGCATGCCACGTTTGAGACTGAAGCGATGTTGCGCTGGCGGCTGCGGCGGCTGGATTTCCAAAATCGTGTTCGGCGCGACGCGGATAACGCTGCGGTCGGAAAGTTGCAAGGTGGCGCGGCTGTCCGCTGCCGTGCGCAGCCGGTCCCCGGGTAGTAGCACCTGGTTGATGTGAGCCGTCTCCCAATCGTTGGAGTTGGCCACGGTGACTTCCACTTTGCCGGCGAATGCGACCAATTGACTCGCTGAATTAGTGCCAAGCTTTGCCGGCGGTGCGGCTTGAGCCAAAACTATTCCCCACCAAAAAAACGCCAGCGCCAGCCGCCGGGCAAAACCCCGGTTTTCGAATTTGGCAGAAACAGGCGGCATCTGATTTAGAAAATTATTTATCAGCAGAAGCGATGCCGCGAACATTTTGCTCAACCTTTTAAAGATGTTGGTCCGCTTTTGAACATCTTTAAAACTAGGTGGTCCACATTCGAACCACCCCCGCCGCGAAGGCAATGTCGTCAGGCTCCGTTCCCGCCCGGAACAGTCAGGCGCAGTTCCGGCCATTTTTCCAGCCGGCGCAGCAGCGCCTGATGGGTTATGCCGAGCCGCGTGGCCGCGCGCCGAATGCCGCCGCCTTCAGCCTGCAGCGCTTGCTGGATAAGCCGGTACTCCTGCAAATCGATCGCGTTTAATTGTCGCTCCGACGGCGCTGAAATACTTTGTGCTGAGGGGTTTGAAACCTCCGGCGCGGCTTGCAGCCACCCGGCATCAAAAACGAGCCAATGGGCTTCAGCGGGCGTGCGAAGCAGAGCGCGTTCGAGCAAATTCCTGAGCTCACGCACGTTGCCGGGGAAATGATATTTCCGCAGGACCACCATGTCATCCGGTTTTAAAAAAGGTTTTTTGCGCCGATATTTTTCGCACAATTGCGACAAAAGACTTTCCACAATGGCTTCAAGGTCGGCTAGGTGTTCGCGCAACGCCGGCAGCTGGACGGTGGCGACAGTCAGGCGATACATCAGGTCTTCCCGAAACTTTCCGCGTTTGACTTCCTCGGCGAGTGACCGGTTGGTGGCGGCGATGATGCGGCCGGAAAAAGTCTGTAATGTGCTGGTGCCAAGCGGACGATACTCGCGCGATTCCAAAAAACGCAACAGCTTGGCCTGCTGCGCGAGTGGCATCTCGGTGATTTCGTCCAGGAACAAGGTTCCGCTGGCGGCGGTCTCAATGAGTCCTTCACGTCGCTTGTCCGCGCCGGTGAATGCGCCTTTTTCGCTGCCGAACAATTCTGATTCAAACATCTCGGCGGGCACGGCGGAGCAATTCAAAGGCACATAAGGAGATTTATCCGCCTTCGCCGAATGCGTAAGTCGATGCAGCAGACGGGCCGCAAGATCCTTGCCCGTGCCGGTTTCTCCAGTCAATAAAACCGTGGCATCCGGATGCCGCGCGATCTGCCGGAGCGAATTCAAAAGGTCCCGCATCACGGGCGCATTGCCGATGATCTCGCTGTCAGGGCCAGCGCCGTCAGGATGATGCAGGCGTTGCTGCACCCGACGGAGACAAGCGACCAAACCAGGGACATTCAGCGGTTTGGTAAGATAATCAAACAAGCCGTTACGAGTGAGTTCAACGGCCTGCGCCAGTTCCGGCACGCCGGTCATCATCACGACGACAGTGTCAGGAAAACGACGGGATAATTGCGGGAAAAAATCGTAACCTGTGCCGTCTGGTAGACGATTATCGAGCAAGATGAGTTGAAAGAATTCACGCTCAAGCGCCGCGTGCGCGGATTTCAAATCTCCACATTGGCTGACCTGGCCGCCCTCTTGACGAACGGCTTTGGCCAGCATCGAAACAAAGCCCGCATCGTCGTCCACGATCAAACAGGAGAATTTTTGCGTTTCGCTCATTTTGATCGTTCCGGAGGGAGGTGACACATTGCTGCTCAATAATCAAGGCGTGTGCACGCGCACAAAAAGGCAATTGTTGGACAGGGTCGAATTGGTTAGCCAGACAATGCCGCCATAATCAGGAAACAAACTGTTGAAATTCAACCAGGAAGTTGGGGGCAGCGAGGCCGTGAAATCGGCCTGGTATTGATAGCCGCGCGTTGCGGGAAAGGCCGACACCATATAGTTCGAGGCCGGATTCAAAGCCGCCAATGGCGCACTGATCACCGTAACCGTGGCTGGCGCGCTCGTGACGGAACCGGAAGCATTGGTCACGATGACGAAATAATTGCCCGAATCCGAAACCGCCGGCTGGGACAGCAAGATGCTCGCTTTGGCTTGACCGCGTATCTGGGTGTTATCCTTCCACCAGCTGTAACCCAAAGTTCCGGGGCCGCTGGCCACCGTGCTTAGGGCCACGGCGGTGCCGGCGCTCACCAGCAAACCTTGCGGCTGACTCGTCAAAACCGGGGCCGCTGATGGCGGGTCGGCTGCGAGCGAATAATTCAAATGCACCACGCCGCGCGCGCCGTTCACGCCGCCCACGACGATGAAATAATTTCCCCCGTTCGTGACCGCAAATTGAATGTTGCTGTCGGTATTCGTGCCGGTACTGGCATTATTGTCGCACGCGAGCGAGATTAAATTGGTATAACCAACCAGCGGGCCTGTGTAAGTAAACGCTGCGAGCAAAGTTGGAATCACACTGCCGCTAGTGTCCACCGACATTAAGCCATTCGTCGGCGCCGTGTAGGAAAACCAATAGGCAGCACCAGGAGGCACCCCGCAGATTAATGGGGCTGCGGGATCCACCACCGCGTTCGTGGTATTGTAGATTTGTGTGCCATTATAGCCAATCGTCACTCCGGGAATCGCACTCGGGGTCAATCCGGATTGCGCCGCATCGGCAATTTTGTTCCGCGCCAGCACGTTTTGCTGACCTTCGGAATTAACCTGAATTTCGATGGCCGAACTCGAAAAAGTGTCGTCGCTCAACTCAAACTGCAAAGAATAAAACCCGAGATTATTTGTCTGCAAGTTGGGAATCACCAGCGTCGGAGAGGTGGCGTCATTGACCGGATTGCCATTGAAATACCACTGCAAATCCAGCTGTGACGAGGTGGGAACAAAGTTGACGGTCAGGATCAAGGGGTCACCCAGCCGCAAAGCCCTGTCACCGTTGGCCATCAACAAAGTCGGCTGGAGATTTACGGATGAAGTAAAATTCAACTGAAAAATAATATCTCCGACCGCTCCGTTGAAACCATCCACGGAAATGTAATAAGCTTGGCCGGCGTTGGCACCGAACTGAATTTGCGAGGTTTCCAGTCCTCCATAGTCGTCATTTGCCGCGACAGACTCCAACCTTGACAGCGGCGGGTCATCGCCCGGTTCGAGAATATATGCGCCCAGCAGCGTGTCAAAAGAACTGCCCGCCGTGCTCAAGGTGAGCAATCCACTGCCCGGCGCGATCCATGAAATCCAGACCGAATGCCCTCCGATTTTGCCGGCAATTTTGGGTTCGCCCGGTTCCAAGGTGGCATTTGTGTTGGATCCCGTAACCGTAACAGTCGAGCCGGTTAGCAACTGACTGTCGGCAAATGCATCTGAAAAATTTTGCGCCAAAACTCTGCTACTTGCAAGGGAGAGCAAGCATACGACAAACAAATTGCAGGTCTTGACTATTCTGAACATTTTATCAACTTAAGATTGCTAAACAGGATATTCAAGGGAAAACAGCCCTTCAAATCAGGCCATATTTCACTCATAGCATTTATCGTTCCCCTTCAAGAAAAGTAGCAGCAACTCTTTGCAGAAGCTTATTTCCGAACCGAATAATCGGGTGCGCAGGGCGGCCCGATATGCCAGGTCTACTGCATTGCCGGTCGCGCAACTTTATGATTTCCACAACGGATTGGATGGCAACGTCGAGTGAAGCGGAATCCTGAAATCCCGCGGCGGCCAGTTCAATGGACGTGGATATTCGTTCCTTAAAAAACATCTACGATTTTTCTAAACGGTTCAAGTAATGGAGATTACGCGGATGAAGAATGCTCCATGGGTTTCGGCAGACTATTGGCTCTGTCAGGCGCGCTCTCAAGCCCGTGCTGGCCTTTTCCAACCTGCTGAGGCACAACCGGCGGCATTCTTTACGGTGAGGCTTGATCCTCGTGTCGTGTTCGAGTTCCCGCTTGAATTGTTTCACCGCCTGACTTGATTTCGGTCGGTCGGCTTTGTTCCTCCTCTTCCCTTGCTCCTTTAAATATTTGTTGAGGCCGAGTCCTTTCGTAGATTGCTTTGATTTGCCGGCTTCGAAAATTCATTTACTTCGCTCGCGGCGATTCTGTATATTGAAAGACCGGTGGCCGATGTGGCGGAATTGGCAGACGCGCTAGACTCAAAATCTAGTATCCGTGAGGATGTGTGGGTTCGACCCCCTCCGTCGGCACCAATAAAATCAATGTGTTTCTGAACTTTGTTAATTTTTGGGGACAAGTTTGCACGCTTCCGGCGGTCAGGATTTGTTGTGGCCGATGAAAGGTTTAGATTTTTCCAGCCTTGGCAGCGCGGTGCGCCAAATAATTCCGTAGAGCACGTTCGTCAGTCAGGCCAGCAGCACGATTCCAGCAATGACACGCTTGGTCATCGCGTTTCATCAAGTGCAGAAGATGTTCGCGAGCAGCCCAAAACGGTTGGTAGTGCCTGCCACTCAATTGTCCGTCAGGCGAGACTTTTGTTGCACCACTTTTGATTTGTTATCCCATTGGTCAAAGCGTATTCTTGGCGCAGATGTAAGGCATTCATCGAAGAAAGTAACCAAACCAGAATTAATTAGTCACAATTCTTTCCAAGAACCTTATTCGGCCATGACGACTTCATTTTATCGCATTTTCCTTTTTGCGGTGGCCATATGGCTGCTAAACATGGTGACATTATCCGCGCAAACTTTCAAGACTTTGTATAATTTCACGGCGAGCCCCACCAATTCTTCGGGCAACTATACGAACAGCGACGGAGCTGCTCCGATTGCCTTTGTAAAAATAATCCAAGTGAATTTGAACATGAATTTTTGAGCCAAGAGAGGTGTTCGACGGGTGTTGCATTCGTCTGGTTCTTTCCAACAAATCATATTGGCAGTTGCGTCTTGCCTGAAAATTTCAGAAATTGAAAAGAGTGTGGATGAGCAAAACAGTAATTTTTTATTTCTATGAACAAATATCAAAATAAAACCGGGGCAATTTTTGGGGACAATTGGGGACAAAAATATTGCGGATGGATACGGGAATCTTCGTTTCGGAGCAATTTGCCAAAAATGCGAAACACGCAAAATGGCGTTTATTTGCAATGTTTTTCCGCATCCATGCGAAAATAAGCGAAAACAATTTCGATGTTTCGACCCCCTCCGTCGGCACCACTGGTTTAATCCACTCATGGCCTTCAAAGATTTTCCGGAACAGAAACAGGCAATCGAATTGCTCCAGCGTTCGCTCATGCGGGGTCGGCTCGGTCACGCTTACCTTTTTTCCGGCGACCAACTGGAAGATTTGGAGGGCCTCGCGCGAACTCTGGCCAAGACTTTGAATTGCCAGAATCCCGTCCGCATCGGTGACGGCCCGGCCTCCGATTGCTGCGACGAATGCCTGAGCTGCCGCAAGATTGATCACGACAATCATGCGGACATCCACTGGGCGCGGCCGGAATCCAAATCGCGCATCATCACGGTCGAGCAGATGCGGGAATTAATGCGGGAAGTTCAGCTCAAGCCAACGGAAGCCGCTTATAAAGTGGCGGTCATTGGCGGAGCGGACCGGCTGAATCCCCAGGCGGCCAATGCGTTTCTAAAAACGCTGGAGGAGCCACCGGCCAATTCCATTCTGATTTTGCTTTCGACCGAACCGTCACGGATTTTGGAAACCATTTTGTCGCGCTGCTTGCGCCTGAATTGTTTTGGCAACGGACGCCGGACGCTGGATTCCGCGGAAGCCCAATGGCTGGAGAAATTCGGCGCGCTTGCGGCCGGGGAACAAAAGAGCATGCTGGGCCGTTACCGGTTACTGGATGTCCTGTTGCAAAAACTGGCGGAGATTCGCGCCGGCGTGGATGAGAAGCTCACAGCCAACTCGCCGCTGGAGAAATACGAGGACCTGGAATCGGATCTGCGGGACAAATGGGAGGATGAGTTGACGGCCGCCATCGAGGCGGAATATCGCCGGCGCCGCACTGACCTGCTCCGGCTGGTGCAGTCCTGGCTGCGGGATATCTGGCTCCACACCTTGGCGGCGGGCGAAACGTTGCTGACTTTCCCTGATGTTCGCGGTGCCGAAACGGTGGCGAGGCGAATATCCTCCCATCAGGCCAGAGAAAACCTGCAAACACTGGAACAAATTCAGCGGCTGTTGCACACGAACGTTCAGGAATCACTTGCGCTGGAAGTCGGCCTGCTGAAATTGCATTTCTAATTTTACCGCCGGCGCGTAAAATGCGCGTGATGAAGTCCGCCACGAACGCCGGTCGCGCCGAATTTTACTACCCGCTTGCTTTCGGACTTTTTCTGGGGCTGACGATCTGGAAATTCGGCAATCCGGTGATCTTGGACAATAAGGTCTCCCCCCCCTCATCCCTGGCGGACTTTTGGAATGATGCGTGGCCCCCGCACTGGGCCAACCTGTTTCTAATTCCGTTCGCCATCATCGGATTCATTCTCGCAATCCGAAAGCGACAAAACCCGCCTACTAACTTCTGGCTTTGGCTACTGCCGTTGATCTGGTTTGGTTGGCAATTGATCACCTCGCTTAAAACGGTGGATGCTAATTTGACAACCGCAACGCTCTGGCAATTTGCCGGCTGCCTGATCGCCTATTTTGCCGGATGGTTTTTGTTCGCGGATAAAAGCGCCCTTAACCTGTTGCTGATCGGCATTTTGCTGGCGTTTACCTACTGTCTGGTGGAGGCGGTCCTCCAAAAAAACTACGAATTTCCGCAAAGCCGTCAAATGCTGTTGGACGGGGAAATGTCCGGCTGGACCAATTTCCCGCCCGCCACGCTGGCGGAGATGAAAAACGAGAACATCATCATCGCGACCAACGGCGTGGCCGTGGCGAATCCCGCGATCCTGGCCAAGTTTAGCAAGGGTCGGGTTAACGGGACGCTGGTTTATCCGAACGCATTGGCGGGGCTAATCTTAATGTTGCTGCCAGTGGCGCTGGTAATTGCCTTCAAGTTTACGGGAGGTTTAAAATCGCCGATCCGTTGGGCGGCGATCTTGATGTCGCTGTTTCTGGGCGGGGCGGCCTTCTGCTGGACTGGTTCCAAACTGGGATGGCTGCTCGGCATTGGGGTTTTGGGTATTTTCTTGTTGCGACTGGATTGGCCGGCCAAACTCAAGTTCACGGCGGTCATGACCGTCCTGATTCTCGGCTTCGGCGTTTTTGCGGTGCGGTTCCATGGCTACTTCTCCGCCGGAGCCACCAGCGTGGGCGCCCGGTTCGACTATTGGCGGGCGGCGGTGCAAACCACGGCCCAAAACCCGGTTTTCGGGAGCGGACCCGGAACCTTCCAGCATCCCTATGCGCAGCTGAAATCGCCGGAAGCGGAAATGGCCCGATTGACCCACAATGATTATCTTGAGCAGTTCTCGGATTCGGGGGTGGTGGGAGGATTGGCCTACACAGCTTGGATCTTCATGGCATTGTTGGTTACTGGCAAAAAACTTTGGCGCACAGGCGGGATTTTCTTGTTCTCCGTCTTTGCCGGTTTGCTGGCTTGGTTTGCCCAGGGACTGGGGGAATTCAGCCTTTACGTTCCTGCCCTTGCCTGGATCGCTTTTACGTTACTGGGAAGCTTGGCAGGCATGAAAATTATAGAATTCGACAAGAAAAACTCCAATGGCTAGAATGGCTTGAATGAAAGTGTTGTTTCTGAACGGTCCTAATTTGAACCTGCTCGGAACGAGGGAACCGGAAGTTTATGGCCGGACCACATTGGCAGGGATCGAAGCCAAAGTACAACAACGGGCCAAAGAATTGAAGGTGCAGGTTGATTTCCGGCAATCCAATTTGGAGGGCGAACTGGTCGGCTGGATTCAGGAAGCCAAGAAGGGCTTCGATGTCATTGTCATTAACGCCGCCGCTTACACGCATACCAGCATTGCACTGCGCGATGCGATTTCGGCAGTCGGAGTTCCCGCGATCGAAATTCATTTATCGAATGTGCACGCCCGGGAAGAGTTCAGGCACAAGTCACTGATCGCTGCGGTTTGCCGTGGTCAAATCTGCGGTTTCGGGGAAAATTCTTATATTTTGGGCTTGGAAGCTGCCGTTTACGTTAAAGATTCTAAAAAATAGACAAAAATAGACAACTTTTGCCATGTTTCTGTCTATAACTATTTCAAATTACCTCTTGACGCCGCCAATTGACGTGAATAAGATTTCACATCGAATTAACTTGGATTAACCAGGGTGTGAAAACTTTTCACATAAATCCGGTTAAAATTTAGCTTTTTTGGCCAAAATATTAATTTCTTTAACGAAAACGCACTGTGGACTTAAAAGACATCAAAGCCATCATTGATTTGATGAAGAAAAACTCCATTACGGAGTTTGAACTCGAACAACAGGATTCAAAACTGCGCTTGAAGCGGGGTTTGAATGGTGGCCCATCGGCTGCCTCTGGCGATGAAAATCCTCCGATGATGGCCGCCCTGCCCGTGTCGCCGCCGGTCATAACCGCCCCTGTCGCCGCCCCGGCGGTTAACACTGGCGAGATCGATATCAAATCGCCGATGATCGGAACTTTCTATCGTTCTCCCTCCCCCGAATCAGGTTCGTACGTCGATGTGGGTAGCGAGGTTAACCCGGAGTCAGTGGTTTCCATCATTGAAGCCATGAAGGTGATGAACGAAATCAAAGCCGAGGTCAAAGGCGTCATCACCCAAGTGCTGGTTGAAAACGGTAAACCGGTTGAATTTGGCCAGCCATTATTCAAAGTTCGTCCGACTTGAGCGGTTTTTAACCGTATCCCAACATGTTCGAAAAAGTTTTGGTAGCCAACCGTGGCGAAATCGCGGTCCGCATTATCCGCGCCTGCAAGGAATTGAATATCCGCACGGTGGCGGTGTATTCAGAAATTGACGCCAATTCGATGCATGTGCAGATGGCCGACGAGGCGATTTGCATCGGCAAGGCGGCTTCCTCGGAAAGCTATCTGCGGATTGACCGCATCATCAGCGCCGCGGAAATCGCGGATGTGGACGCAATTCATCCCGGTTACGGTTTTTTGTCGGAGAACGCCCATTTTGCCGAAGTTTGCGAGAGCTGCAATATACGCTTCATCGGACCGCAAGCGCGAGCCATGCGTTGTCGGACAAGGCAGTCAGCCGCGCCCTGGCGAAAAAGGCCGGCGTTGAAACACCTCCCGGCTCCGAGGGCGTGGTCGAAAAGGAACAGGATGCGCTCGCGGTCGCCAAGCGGATCGGTTATCCGGTGATTATCAAGGCCGTGGCTGGCGGGGGTGGCCGTGGAATGCGTGTTGCCCACAACGACATATCATTGGTCAAAGGCTATCATACGGCGCGCACGGAAGCGGAAAAAGCCTTTGGCAATTCCGGGGTGTATATCGAGAAATATATCGAAAACCCGCATCACATTGAAATCCAGATTCTTGGGGACAACAAAGGTAAAATCATCCATCTAGGTGAGCGCGATTGCTCCATCCAGCGACGCAATCAAAAATTGATCGAAGAATCCCCTTCGCCCCTGCTGGAAAACAAGTTTAAAAAACTCCGTGACAAAATCGGCAAGGCCGCCGTGCGCATCGCGGAAGCGGCGCGTTATACCAACGCCGGAACGGTGGAATTCATTGTTGATGATAACGGCAATTATTATTTCCTCGAAGTCAACAAACGCATTCAAGTGGAACATCCCGTTACCGAAGAAGTTACTGGAATTGACCTGGTGCGGGCCCAGATTGAGATCGCGATGGGTGAACCCTTGAAATATTCCCAGGGCGACATCGAAATCAAGGGCCACGCCATTGAGTGCCGCATTAATGCGGAGGATCCATTTGATGATTTCCGCCCGAGCCCGGGCCGCATCGAGATGTATTACCAGCCGGGCGGCCGGGGTGTCCGGATGGAAACCCACGCGTACGCCGGTTATACAATTCCGCCGACTTACGACTCGATGATCGGCAAGCTGATCGTGACGGGCAAAGACCGGCGCGAGGCGATTGACCGGATGAATCGGGCGCTCCATGAGTATTTGATCACCGGAGTCAAATCCACCATTTCCTTCCAACAAGCCATCATGCAGGACCCGAATTTCCGTCGCGGTGTCTATTCAACGAATTTCGTTGAGCAGCTATTGGGCGGGGCCCGACGGGAGCTGATTGAGGAAAAAGCCTGACCCGGGCGGACAGCCAGGCATCGTTTTCGCCTTGATTTTGCGTTTGTTTTGCAATTCATCGCTTGACGTTTCAGGTGGCAGGGTTTTAACTGTCCGCGTTAGGCACATTCATGCTTGAGCAATTCAAAAGCCTGTTCTCCAACGATATTGGGATAGATTTGGGCACCGCAAACTCCCTTGTCTATGTGCGGGACCGTGGAATAGTCCTGCGCGAACCTTCGGTTGTAGCCATCCAAGCCGGTACTACCAACGTGCTGGCCGTCGGTGACGAAGCAAAAAGAATGCTGGGCCGCACGCCCGGCAACATCGTGGCGATCCGCCCGATGAAGGACGGCGTGATAGCCGACTTCGAAATCACCGAGGCGATGTTACGCCACTTCATCCAGAAGGTTCATCACCGCAAATTAATCGCCCCACGTGTTGTGGTGGCGGTGCCTTCGGGCATCACGGAAGTTGAGAAACGGGCGGTCAAAGATTCCGCCACCCACGCCGGGGCGCGTGAGGTGTATTTGATCGAACAACCGATGGCCTCGGCCATCGGGGTGGGTCTGCCGGTGCATGAACCGGCGGGCAACATGATCGTGGATATTGGCGGCGGGACTTGTGAAATCGCAATCATCTCCCTTGCCGGCATCGTCTTCAGCCGCAGCCTGCGGGTGGGCGGGGACGAACTGGACACCACGATCATCGCCCACATGAAGCGTGCCTATAACATGATGATAGGTGAACGCACCGCAGAAGAAATCAAGATTCGCATCGGTTCGGCTTTTCCGCTGGAACAGGAATTAACCATGGACGTCAAGGGCCGTGATTTGAGCACGGGATTACCCAAGACCCTGACGATTCGTTCCGAGGAAATCCGCGAAGCTTTGCAGGAACCGCTTTCGAGCATTCTCGAATCCATCCGGATCACCCTGGAACGTTGCCCGCCAGAACTGGCCTCCGATCTCGTCGATCGCGGACTGGTCATGGCCGGCGGCGGCTCATTGATCCGCGGCATTGACCGGCTCGTCGCCGGAGAAACCGGCCTCCCTGTGCATCTCGCAGAAGACCCGATGAGCGCCGTGGCTGAAGGTACCGGCCGCGTTTTGCAGGAAATCGAATTCCTGAAACGCGTCGCGACCAACGCCAAATACTGATTCTTCCTCGCGTCCACCTGCACGCGGCTGATAAGCCGCAGCGGCAGGATGTTCAAACGAAAAAATTATCTCGCGCTTGGCGCGGTGGTTCTGGTGGCAGCCTTGGTCTTGAGCCTGCCGGCCAGCGCTACTTCCCGCCTTCAATTGGTCATTAGCAGTTGGTTTTTGCCGCTTTTCGGCCTCGCCAACGCAACCCAACGTCTGCCTGCCGACCTGGCAGACAATGCCTTGCCGCGCCATGAGTTGCTCCAAATGATCGATTCTCTCCGCCGGGAAAACGAGCAACTCAAGGTAGGAGCCATCCAGGCCGCGGCCACCCGACGCGAAAACGACCAATTGCGTTCCCTTTATGACTGGCAGCGCCAGATGCCTTGGAAATTGAAGCTCGCCAATGTGGTGATGCGCGACCCGGCCAATTGGTGGCGCTCGGTCCAGATCGACTTGGGCTCGCGCGACGGCCTGCGGGAAAACCTGCCAGTGCTGACGGTCGATGGATTGGTGGGTCGGATTTCTTCCGTGCGGCTGACCAGCGCGCAAGTGGTGCTGCTGGGCGACCCCAATTGCCGCGT
>Ga0302200_10003089_pt1 | contig 14310 bp, 9 predicted proteins | sample II_Bog_N3_1_FD_194585 | JGI IMG/M metagenome (GOLD analysis project Ga0302200, IMG submission 194585) | Peat permafrost microbial communities from Stordalen Mire near Abisko, Sweden - II_Bog_N3_1 | ecosystem: Environmental > Terrestrial > Soil > Wetlands > Peat | place: Sweden: Abisko, Stordalen... | reverse complement strand
TAAAGATTCTCGTTTGATGCCCAAGCGGGCGTCAGACAAAACCGTTTCCGGTTTGTCTGGTGGAATGGCCAGTGAATAAATTGACAGTTTTGAGAGCCGTTCCAGTTCGCTGATGGGAATGGCCATTTCACCCGTCCACAGCCTTGTGGCGATGATGTCGCCCGCTTGGACACGCGAGAGCAGGCTGAACTCGTGAATGCCCAAGGCGGACGCGCTTTTGCCAATCGTCAGCGCGTCAGACTCCGATACGTCATTTTTTATTTGCATAATTTTCCTTTGGTTTTTTAGACCAAGTTTAGCCACAATCTGAAATGAAGGTTGTAATGAATTCGTTACAACTTTCAATTTCTTTTCATGGCCAGCGGGACGCCCCCTGCCGTCAGGCGGCGTCAGCCGTTGCCAGCAATTTATTTCCATGCGCAACCGTGTCAACCGACAATTGCTTTTCGGCAAAGAATCCCTATGTGTCAGACAGGATGATGGCACATTCATTCGATCAAATTGCGCCACTCTGGGCGCAATCGGAAACAACAATGGTTTTTTCACGACATAAGTTTGCCGGAAGAAAATACGATGCCTGTGCGATTTCCACACAGCTCGAAAATGAAGTGCATAGCGCAAATGTCGTCCGCCGCGACCAACGCGCGTTCCGCCACGGCTTCACGCGCGCTCGTCGCGGACGGAAATGGAAAAACGCAGTCGCGTTTGCTTCCGTCAGCGGCACGGCGGCGGTCGTTGCATTCCGGCTCCGTTCCAGCCGTCTCTCCGCCTGCACTTCACTTTGCCGCCCGCCGAACCGCTGACCGAAGCAGTCGGTTATTTTTCACCATGAAGCCAGGCGACGGAAACTTTCAAACATTTGGCAATGGCCGAAACTTCGTAATCCATCAAATAGCGTTCCTGCCGCTCAATGCGCGAAATGGCAGTTTGGTCGAGAACGATGCCTTTGACAGCCAAGCGGCCAGCCAAATCGTCTTGCGAAACCGGCGGCTTGCATTTCGAGCGCGCTTCCCGAATCCGCCTGCCAATGATGTTCCGTCGCGGCAATTGATGAGTTTTTTTCAAAATATGTGAACTATGCGGAATTCACATATTGACATTTACTTGAAAAGCGGCTTTTAATTATGTGGACTTAACATACTACGATGAATGGCGAACAACATGGCAGAGCGTCAAAAGTAAAAGTTTTGATCGTCGAAGACCAAATGCCGGTGGCCATGATGATGATTTTTTTGCTCGCGCGCGCCGGATGCGAAACGGAAGTTGCAACAACCGGCACAAACGCAATGCAAAAGGTGCAAGATGGCAACTTCGATTTGATTACGCTCGACGCAGATTTACCGGGGGGCATCAGCGGCTTTGAAGTTTGCCGCCGGTTGAAGGAAAATCCGTTTTTCCAGACACCGATTGTGTTTGTGAGTGGCCGTTGTTGCATTGAAGACCAACAACACGGCCTTGATGTTGGCGCAGCCGATTACATCACTAAACCGTTTGAAACATTTGAATTTGCCCCGCGTCTTTTATCCCACGTCAGACAAGCGAAAGAATTTTATGTTGATTGAAAACCTATCTGCCGCGTTGCTGAATGGCTTCCGCGTCAGCGATAAGCCTTGAAAGTGACACGTTCAACGCCTTTGCCAGAGCCTTTGCGACGTTCACAGTGGGATTTCGCAAAGACCGTTCCAGCATCCCGATATATGTCGGATGCAAGTCCGCTTTCTCCGCCAGTTTTTCTTGAGACAGCTTTTTGCCGACCCTGTGCCGCCGCAGGGCGAGGCCGAAAGCGTCCGACATTTCCAATCGCCGCATTTTCGCAGGATGCAGCCAAATTCAGACGGCGAACACAGACAGTTGTATTGAATACAATAGTCTTTCCATTTCCGCTTGACCGCCTTTGGGAAACGTCTAAAGTCGCAACGGGTATGAATCGGAAGGTAAATGCCATGAGGCGATGCTCACAAATGAAGGCCGTCTTGCCGCAAAACGGACGACTATCAGAATTTTTTTACCAAGTCGCGCACCCGCGCACCCAACGCTCTGGCAATTTTCACAAGCGAATCCACCGAGGGAGATTCTTTCCCGCGCTCGACACGGCTAATAAAAATCGTGGAAAGATCGGCTTTTTCGGCCAACTTTTCCTGCGTGAGACCGGCTTTCTTCCGTTTGACACGAACTGTTTCCCCCAAAAGGCGGCGGTGTTGTTGGCTGGCCGACATGAAAGCCTAAAAGACGCGAAACGAAGGAAGATTTCCATGTCGTTAACGACTACTTTCACTTGCATCGGTTTTGACGTAGTGATAAGAACAGTAAATTTACAGGCGAAACGAATTCCGAAAACAGATTTTCAAAAGGTGAACTATGAAAACATTTAATCGAATGAAACTGAAATTGTGCCGTGCGTTTTTTCTTTTAATTCTGCCAACCTTTCTGACGAACGCAGCACACGCTGTTCTTTTTCCGGGCGGCGGCGCACCCACCAACGCGCCGCTTGATTCATGGTCTTTCTACGACCACACCAACTGGACGAGCGATTACGGCTATGCGCCGGTTTCATTCACCAATATAATTTATTCCCCTCTTGGCGACTTCAATTCGCTTGTCGTGAACACCAATGTTCCGGCTTGGCTGCAATACAACGTCTATGAAAATGACGGCACGACAAACCTGACCGTTGACAGCGGCACGGTGACTTTTTGGTTTGCCCCAAGCTGGAGCAGCACGAATCAAGGCGGGCTTGGGCCGCAGGAATATGGACGGTTGTTTGAAGTCGGCAGCTACACCACCAATTCAAGTTACGGCCTGTGGAGCATTTACGTTGATGAGGGCGGCAACAACATCTATTTCTCGACGCAGACCAACGACCTTTCGAGCAACGTCTGGACTTGGCTGTCCGCCCCGATTTCATGGACGACCAATTATTTTCATTTTATTGCACTGACGTATTCGCCCACGAACACGACCTTGTATCTGGACGGCGTGCTGGCCACCAACGGCGCACCACTGACGGTTTATCCCGGCCAGAACGTGCTGACGAATGGCTTTTACATCGGCAGCGACAGCAACGGAATTTATCAGGCTGAGGGTTTGTTCAACACCGTGGCAACCTACAATTATCCGCTGAACTCCAATGATGTTGCGACAATCTATGATTGGGAAGACGGTCTTTACAACATGAACCCTTACAATGTTGCGATGGAACAAATTTCTTCCGCGCCGTCCAATCCTTCCTACACCCCGCAATTCAATGTAATTACCGGACAGGGAGACCTGCTATGGGATGGCACGGCATCCAGTTGTTCGTATGGCACAAATGCCTACAACATTTGGATCACTAACGTGACTGCCGCCGTGTCCGGTAGCGGCAGCAACAACATGAGTTTGACTTTCACAATAGAGGGCGGAGCGGACGGAGTGCCGTATGACGTTTTCGCAAATTCTGTTCTGGCATTCGGCTCTGGCACTATGGCTTGGGCGTGGATGGGGCAAGGTTATCATTGCAACACCTATACACTCACGAATTTGCCGAACACGGCGTGTTTTCTGATTTTGGGGACGCCACAGGACACGAGCGGATTTGGCCTCACGGACGCCTATGAAAAACTGGTAATGGAAGTTGACCCCAACGGTTCGCAGACCGACAGCTATGGAGTTCCCTATGCGTGGTATGCCGAGCAGGGACTTAATCCCTTCACGGCGAGCATGGGTGGTCAAGACCCCGACCAAGACGGATTACTGAATTATCAGGAATACCAATTCGGCACACGGCCATTGGTATCGGAAGGTTTCACAATTTGGGTAAGCACACCTAACGGAACAACGAGCATCCCCTAAAAAATCACGAGGACAAAATGAAAATCAAAATATACACAGGCATCGTATTGGCAATTTGTCTCGCCGGTTCAATTCTCACCGGCCAAGCGCAGACCGCCTTCGGCCAAGCGCAGACCCCCACCGGCCAAGCGCAGCCCGCCGGTCAAGTGCAGACCACCAACACCACGCAGCAAATTTTGCAGATGCAAACTTTTCGGGAAGGCGTGGTTTGGATTGGCGATAAAGAGCCAAGTGAAGCCGAAAATAAGCAGCTATTGGATATTCTCAACAACTTGGACAAGCCATCATGGAGAAGCGGCCTTGAGAAATTCCTTCAAGAGCATCCAAAGTCGCCGTGGGCGGCTTCATTGGAATACGATTACGCTTCATTCTATCGTCGAACCGGCAGGACAACCAAAGCATTGGAACAATTTGAAACAGCGTGGGCGCTGGCAAAAAATAATTCAAGTCCGCAAGGCCAAAGTTTAGCCGGAGCGATTTTAGCCAACTGGATGGACTTGCTTTCAAGTTTAGGCCGCTCCGACAAACTCAAAGAATTGATCGCTGTGGGCGACCAATGGCATTTTGTTAATGCAGAGGATAGGGATAAATTTCAGGGCGCGAAAAATTCTTATTACTTGATGCAAGCACATCCCAACATCGCTTACCGTTGCGGCACATTCGCGCTCAAGGCTGTTGGCGAAAAATTGGAATCGAATAATCCCGCTTTGGAGGAATTGACCGAACTGCCCTCACCAACAAACGGCTTTAGCATGGCGTCACTGGTGGACATAGCAAAGCAATACGGATTGCACATGGTGGCCGTGCGCCGGACGGCGGGACAGGATTTAGTCGTGCCTTCGGTGGTTCACTGGCGGCAGAATCACTATGCGGCAATTCTTGACCGGCAGGATGATAATTATTTGGTGAGCGACCCGACCTTTGGCACGGAGAAATGGATTTCCGGCGAGGCCATCAATGAAGAAGCCAGCGGTGAATTTCTTGTGCCAGCCGCGTCTTTGACAAACGGCTGGACGCAACTTGCTCGCAATGAAACTACGAAAATTCACGGCATGGGATTGCCAAACAACGTCAATGACGGCAAAGACAAATGTTGTGTTACACTTTTCAGTGGTCAAGTTTCATGCGCTCATTGCGGCGGGATGCCGACGTGGTGGGTAAGCGAACCTTACGTCAACTTATGGATGGCAGACCAACCGATTTCTTACATGACTTCGCGCGGCCAGCCATTTAGTTTTCAGCTTACCTATAAACAACGCGACACGCGCGCGGCTACGATTTTTTCGACCGCCGGATGGAATAACTCTTGGCAATCTTACGTCCATATGCAGTCAACGGTAATTAACCAAATGACCTTTGCTGCATCCGACATCTCCATCTATTTGCCCAACGGTGGGGAAGTGGACATGGCTCATGGCGCAGGAGCAACAAGATATGATCCTGAAACCCGCCTGATGGTCATGCAACAGGGACTTGCCTTGAGCGGTGGATATGATGGCGGCGACTACGGCTTGCGAGTGGCTCACCCTGATGGTTCGCAAGACATATATGGTTTGGTGAGTGTCGTCAGCATTTCTGGAGATTATCCTTATGCCAACTGTGGCCTGACCCGCCATATTGACCCCAATGGCGACACCACAGAGTTTCAATATGATTCATACGGTGGCCCGTATGTCTTGACGTTCGTGGTTGACCCTGACGGACGAACCAATGTCTTGAGTTACAATACTTCCACTAGCTTACTCTTGGCAGTGACTAATGCTTATGGCCAGAGCGCCCATTTCAAATATGACGGCAGCGGCAATTTGACCAATATCGTGGATGCACAAGGTTTGTCATCGGGCATCACTTGGGACACAAACAATTATCCGACTTCGTTGACCACGCCTTACGGCACAACCACCTTTTCAATTTTTGCCAATTCTGTCGTTGCCACGACAAACGACACTGAAGGCAATTTTGGCGGCGACGATTTGATTGATCGTGCGGTGCAAGTGACCGACCCAGTTGGCGCAAATTATTTGTATATGTATCGCTACGATTGTTCGTCGGCCTCGCCAGTGAATATGTCACCAACATTTTCTTCCGGTGACGTGCCAACAGGCACACCCCTCGGCACTTTAGACAATGGCGGGGGCAGCAGCACCAACACGCTGGCGGGCGTATGCTATCGCAACAGTTTTTATTGGGGGCCACGGCAATTCGCCGGTCTTTCCACCAGTGTTTATAGCAGCCTTGACGCCAATGATTATTTGCGCGGACGAATGCAACACTGGTTGGAGGACACCAACCAACTGTATTTGACAGGCTATTTGTCGGTGGAGCGCGAACCATCGCAGGATGGTTCAACGGAAGGCTTGAAAACTTTCTACGATTATCAGGGCAAACAATCTGGCTACAATTTCTGTGCCGGAAATTATCCGCGTCCATCCGTTCAGGCATGGCGACTACCAAATGGTGAAACGCACTATGAATATCTCCAGCTTGATTATTTTGGAAACATCACCAACGACATTACGACTTACACGCTTGCCAATGGCAGCGCGGGAACGCGCACCAATCAATTTATCTATAGCAGTAATACCTATTCTAACCTTATAGGCACGTGGAACGGCAGCGGCTTTCAAAACACTGCCAATATAACACCCTATACCGTGCCGGACTTACTTACCAAAGTCGTTGGAGCGGACGGCAACGTAATTTGGTCGTATGGCGGATTTGACACGGTAACATGGACAAACTTCTTTTATACGCCCACGCAAACAAACGGAACGATCACGACTTCGTTGCGTGTGCTGCCGGACTACGCGACCAACGGCCTCGGACAAGTTGCTACCACGACTTATACTTCCGCCGGTGCGCCTATAAATTACTATGATATGTTTCAGGGAAGTTCTTTTGGCACGAATTACAACTACGGAACACTTGAATCTACTACATTCGGTGGCTACAACAAAGTCACCAGCGTCACATCAGTCGCTGGACTGACCACGACAAACACCTACAACGCAAATGGATTCTTGACGCAGACGATTGATTTGCAAATCGGGCGCACAAATTCATTCGGCTATACGACTGACGGATTGGTTGGTTCACTGACAAACGAACTCGGCCTAAATCTGACAGCAACATGGGATAATCTGCTCCGCTTGACAGGCGTTCAATTTCCCGATGGCACTTACGCTTCAAATTCATTCAACAAGCTAGACTTGGGAGGCACACGCGACCGACTTGGCAACTGGACTTACTACGGTTACGACGCAGCGCGCCATCTGACTTCTCTCACCAACGCCAACAATGCCGTTACTATATTTGATTGGTGCGGTTGCGGCGCGTTGACGGAAATCATTGACCCATTGAGCAACCCAACGACTTTCAATTACGATAATCAAGGAAATCTGACCAATGTGACTTATCCCGATTATTCCACGCTTAACTACCAATACGATTTGGCGGCACGTCTGATAAAGTTTTCAGACGGCGCAAGCCGCTCCGTGAATTTAGGCTACAACAATCAAAATCTGATCACTACGGTTAGCAACTCCTTCGGACAAATATATGCCGCAATTTACGATATACGCGACCGACAAATACAGATCACTGATGGCAATGCCGTCACGGTGACGAACAGTTATGATTTGATTGATGAATTATTGACGCAAACTTCGCCAGATGGAATCAGCGCCAGATTTGGTTATACGGCCAGCGGCCTGATTGCTTATACGAACCGAGACAATCAAGTGACCCGCTACGGACGTGACGTGGCAGGACGTTTGATTGCCGTCACCAACGCGAACAACGAGGTTGTTCAATCCTTCTATAATCCCGCCAGCGAGATTACAAGCCTCGTTGACGGCCTGAACCATACGAACTCATGGCAATATAATCAATTCGGCTGGTTGACAAATAAAGTGGACGGCCTTGCCCGAAATGCCTTTCGGTATTCCTACAATGCAAACGGTTGGATTACAAACCGCTTCACGCCGGAGAAGGGTAACACTGGCTATACTTTTGATAATGTCGGCAACCTTAAATCCATAATCTATCCTCAACTCACCATCAATTACGGTTACGATCCGCTAAACCGATTGACGAACATGGTGGATGCAGTCGGCACGACGACGTTCGGCTACACGGCGGCAGGATTGCTGGCAAGCGAGAACGGGCCTTGGACGAATGACACGGTGAGCTACACTTATTCGCAGCAACTGCAAACGGCATTGAGCTTGAGCCAGCCGAGCGGCTCATGGTCGCAAAGTTACGGCTATGATTCAATGTGGCGCATGACCAATGTTGTTTCTCCGGCTGGCTCTTTCGGTTACAGCTACAATTTTCAACCTGCTTCCTCGTTGGTTACAGGAATCAGTTTGCCGAACGGAGCGAACATTGCCAACAGTTACGATTCTTTGGCGCGGTTGACGCAAACGACTTTTAACAATTATTGGGGACACACGCTAGACGGTTATAGCCATCAATACGACGCAATGGGTTTGCGGACGAACATAGTGCGCAATCTTGGCTTGACCAGTTCGAGCGTGAATGTCGGCTATGACAATATCGGGCAACTGACAAGTTGGCTCGCAAAAGACACCAACGGCACGGCGCGTTTGAACGAACAATTTGGTTTTGGCTACGATGCGGCGCATAACGTGCATTCGCGCACGAACGGCGCACTTACGCAAACTTTTGGCACGGATGCGGCCAACCAACTTAACAGCGTGTCGCGCAGCGGGACATTCACTTTGAGCGGCACGACACCCGCACCGGCCACCAACGTCACCGTGAATGGACAGGCCGCGCAAATTTACGGCGACTTCACTTTTGCCCGCGCAAGCCTCACATTGGCGAATGGCAACAATACCTTCACAAACGTCGCGCAGAATATCTATGGCGTCGCGGCAACTAATACGTTCACCGTTAATTTGCCGTCGAGCGTCAGCTTGAACTCTGACGGCAACGGCAGCTTGACGAACGACGGAACACGAACTTTTGGATATGATTCGGAAAATCAGTTGACGAATGTAATGGTAGCGGGGCAATGGCAGAGCAGCTTTGTTTATGACGGATTGAACCGGAGAAGGATTGCCAGAGATTATACTTGGAGCGGCAGCGCATGGGTTTTGACGAATGAAGTCCATTATATTTACGACGGCAACTTGGTGATCCAGGAGCGGGACACAAACAACAACCCGCTCGTGACTTATACTCGCGGATTGGATTTAAGCGGAGATTTGTGGGATGCTGGCGGCATCGGCGGATTGCTTGCAAGAACCGATACGAACGGTTCAACATTCTATCACAGCGACGGAGCGGGAAATATCACCGCGCTCATGGACGCGCAGCAGAACATCGTCGGACGCTATCTTTACAGCCCATTTGGGAAAATTCTCGGCCAGTGGGGAACAATGGCGAACGCAAATACGATGCGCTTTTCATCCAAGCCGTTTCACGCCAACCTTTACGATTTTGGCTATCGCTCCTATGCGCCGGAGTATAATCGTTTCCTGAATCAAGACCCAATCCAAGAAGCGGGCGGATTAAATCTGTATGCGTTCGCTGCAAATAACCCGATTTACTGGATTGATCCTTTTGGCCTCGACCCTCTTGGACATCATCTTGTCCCAAGACAAATCTGGAAAGACCTTTCAGATCGGGTTAAAAAAGTTTGGGATCAAGACCCGAAAAATAGACTCGATGCGAAAGGCTACAAAAAACACAACTTTAAGCCTTACGGCCCGAAAAATGGTCCGAAAGTAGAATGTAAAGACTACAATAAAGCTGTAAATGATGAGTTAAATAAGTATTTGAAAGAAAAAGGCGTAAATAGCCCAGAAGACTTATCTGATAGTGAACTTCAGGATTTTGCGAATAAGATTAGAAATACAAGTGATGGCGACATTGGGAACTATAACGAAGGTGTAGCCGACGAAATAGCCGAATCGGAAGCCGCCGCCGCCGAGGGCGCGGAAGCTGCGGAGGTTGCGGAAGCCTTGACAGTCGCCGTCGAAGTGGACGAAGCTGTGGTTGCAACTGGTGCAATAATTAAGTGAAAATTTACAAAGCCAGCGAAAAGGAAATTGATGATCGGCTTGCGCTTGATAAAAGGCGCGACGTCAGAGCTTTTTACCGCTACTTCGAGCCGGATGAAGAACTTCCCTCTGGATTCCATGATCTGCAAGACAAAATTAGAGACGGATTGGGGAAAGAGTTTTGGACGAATTTTGACGATGGGATTGATCGTTCAAATCTTCCAACTTGGGAGATGCGGATAAACACATGGTTTTTCTTTCCGGCGGAACTGGTGAATTGTGAATTGGTCAAAGTTGAAATGAGTGACGAAATTTTAGGCGACAAGCTAATAGGAATAACTTTGGCGTATTTGGAGAAATGCCCTGCTCGTTACAGCATGGGTGCAGCAGTTTATAGAGGAATTCAAAAGGGACGTGAATATCTCGGCAGATTCGTTATCAATCTCGAAGAAATCGCCGTTGAGGAATCGCTTGCTGATACTTGGTCGAAGCAGGTAAAATTTATGGAAATTGAAAACCTACAAAATCAGCGAACAGGAGCTTGATGAAAGGCTAGAGCTTGATAAAAGACAAGACAGACGTGCCTTTTGTGTTTGTTTCAAAACTCTTGAAGAAGCCCCTAAAGAATTTTATGAATTACAGGATAAAATTAGAAATGGACTTCAAAGAGAGTTTTGGTTGAACTTTGACGATGGAGCAGAGCATTTGCGTCGGAAGCCGTGGGATTCAAATAAATTCTTTTTCAATACAGATATGTTTGGTTCGGAGCGACTCGTCGTGGATATGAGCAAGGAGATTCTTGGCGACAAATTGATTGGATTGATAATGTCCTATTTGGAAAAATTCCCTTCTCGTTATTGTGTGGTTGGAACAGTTTTGGAAAATATGGAAAGAGGCAGTGAATTTGTTGGCAGATTTGTCATCAATCTTGATGAAATTGCCGTTGAAGAATCGCTTGCTGATACTTGGTCGAAGCAGGTAAAATTTATGGAAATTGAAAACCTACAAAATCAGCAAACGAGAACTTGACGAAAGGCTAAAACTTGACAAGAGGCAAGACAGTCGCGGCTTTCGTATTTGTTTCAAAACATTGGAAGAAGCCCCTGACGGATTTTATGATTTGCAGAGAATAATTTCCGATGAATTAGAAAAAGAGTTTTGTGCGAATTTTGAAGAGGGCTACGAAGCACCTCGTTATGAGTGGGCAAATCCCACCAATAAATGGTTTTGCTTTAATGGCGATATGTTTGGCTCCGAGCGGATTGTTATCGAAATGAGTCAAGAAATTCTCGGCGACAAACTTCTTGGTGTGATAATGTCCTACTTGGAAAAGAACGCTCCTTCTTATTGTCTCACAGCGGACGTTTATGAAAGTATGGAGAGTGACAACTACCTCGGTAGATTTGTCGTTAACCTTGACGAAATCGCCGTTGAAGAATCGCTCGCCGATACTTGGTCTAAACAAATCAAGTTTATGGAAATTGAAACCAGCACGGTTAACTGATAAATTTTTATATTCCAATTCCGCGTGATACTCGCCGAACATTTTGTTTTTGTAACCGTTCATGTTTTTCGGAAATGTCCGCTTCTATCCTTTGAACAACCGGCGACGGCTTGATAGTAGTTTTCGGCTCGTCGGCTGATTCAGAAATTTCCTTTTTTACCAAATCCAAAGCCGAAGGCCGGTGCGAGGATTTGCGGACGGCCTCAAGCAACTGGTGCTTGTCATCGGTGTAAATCGTCAGCGCATCCTTGAATCGGCTCGCCGAGACATAAAATTGCTCGCGGTCGGCGGCGTGGAATGACTCGGAACTTTCGGCCACAAACACGCAGTCCACGCCCTTGCTCTGCGAACCGTAGGACGTGAGGCAGTAGCCATGCGTCAGGTTGCCGTAATCTTTTGAAACCACCCACCCGTTGACCAGTTTGATGTCCCCGTCCTTGGTGAAGCCCTTCACCTGTTTCAAATCGCCGTTGTTAAGCCGCTGCTTTGCCTTGGTAAAACCGTTCTGCGTAATCCGAAGCCAGTCACCGGCAGCCAGGGCGATTTTGCGGGACTCATAAACTTGAAACCGCGCCGCCACGTCCAGCGGGAGCGATGCCGTCGTGCCGTTCTGCCGCTCGACCGTGACGCCGCTGGCATCCCGTTTTTTTACCGTGACCTGTTCCCCGCGCCGGAACCCGGCAATGTTTTGATGAAACTGGACGACCTGCCCGGCCTGATAATTGCGGGCATCGGCGCGTTGCGCTTCCGTCCATTGCAGGTTTTTGAGTTGAATGAATTCGTATTCGTCAGTGGCGAGCTTCCGCGCCGCTTTCAATTTCGCCCGGATTTCCCGCGTCACCCGCTCGCCTTCCGCGTGCGTCGGCGAAATCACCAAGGCCGACTTGCCTTCACTGACGGCCGCAGCGTAATCCGTCGCCAACACTTCATGCCGCTGGTCAGCGTCCATTTCCCGCAACATTCCGAGTTTGTCCAATCGCTTGAAAACATTTTCCAGATTGCCGTCGCGCAAATCGGCGACCACGGCCTTATGCGAATCAGCCTTTTGCCGCCAGATTTCTTTCAGTTCGGCGGCGGGCAGGCTGGCGTGTTTTTCCAAGAGGCGGAGCGCGTCGCCCCGTTCGACGGCGCGATGCTGGGCGGTGTCCCCCGAAAGGATAATCCGGCAGTTTTGTTTTTCGGCCAGATCAGCCACCCGCGCCAGTGTGCGGACACTCAAAAGCCCGGCCTCATCAATCCAAATCACCTGCCCGCGAACCTGCGCTTGCAGTTTTTCATTTTGCAACAATGCCTCGACCGTTTCCGCGTTGGCAAACCCCGCATCCAACCGAAGAACGCCCCGCGAGGCTTCCGCCGACGGCGCGAAAGTGAAAACTTTCGTGCCGGTGGATTCAATCCCGGCTACGGCCTCGCGCATCATCGTCGTCTTGCCCGTGCCTGCGCCGCCGCGAATGGCCGTGACGCGATCCGTGCTTTGCAGGACGTGCCGGACGGCGTTGCGTTGTTCATCGGAAAGTTTTAGGTTTTGAAACTGGTATTTGCCCGAACCGAACGGCTTGAATTTCCCTTTTCCATCCGAGACGAAATCAATCAGCCGTTTTTCTTCCGCCAGCACGTCCTTGGTGGTGAGCCATTGCCGACCGTCCACGGTTTCCTTAATCAGTTCATCGCGCAAAAGCTGCCGTCTGGTTTGTGCCACGTCCACATCGCCCATGCCGAAGCGCAGCGCGTGCCGGAGCAGTTCCTTATCGGTGACGATGGAAGCGCGCTCGTAACAATGCTGCATGGCAAAATCCATCGCCTTCATTTCGGAAATTTTCGGTTGGTCAGAAACTTGATTGCGGAGGTTGTTTTGAATGCTCGCCAGTTCCTCTGCCGAAACCCGCGCGTTCCACCGTTCTCGTAATTCCGGCTTGGAAAACTGCTTTTGCTTTCGTTCGCGTGTCAGTGCCGCCAGCCCGTCCTTTCCTTTGGCCGACGTGATGCCCAATTCTTTCGCCTTTTGCTCAACCTGCTCCGTGCGCTTGGAAAACTCATCCAGCACACGTTGCGGCACTCCGGCCAGCTCCCATCCTTTGGCCGTCCGTTCGATGCGATAACCCATTTCCGCCAGTTGCCTCGAAAACCGCGCATGAAAGGCCGCTTCAAAATACGGCGCATCGGCCTTCAAATCCCGAAACTGCCCAGCCTTCCATTTCTTTTCTTCGTCATCCCAAGTCGTGTTGAAGGCGTAGCAATGTGCGTGCAAATGTGGATCGGGTATGCCATTTACAGGCCGCGCGGTGAAATGAATAAATTCCGCCCAAACCATGTTGCCCGTCGTCCGGTTCTCATCCGCCCCGTTTTTCCGAACCCGCGTTTTGATTTCCGATTCAATCTCCCGCATCGTCTGGTTCACCGACATTTTGAACGCGCCTAAAATCCGTTCATCCTGCGTGAACTCATAAGCGACCGAAACCGATTTTGGGCAATGGAAATTGAAATCGTAGCCGACTGTCCGATTGCTTTTATTCCGTTGCGTCAGCCGTTCTTTTGTCCCCGGCTTTTCGTTGTCGCACAGGGATTCAAAATCAGCCGTCGTCACCTTTCCTGAAAGTCCCAAGCGTTCAGCGGCGATTCCATTCCAATCGCCGCTGACTTCCTGCCCTTCACTGTAATAATCTTCGCGCTTCAAAGATTCAGCGAAGTATTCTTTGGCATTTCGACTGGCAATGACTCTTAACATAGAGGCCACTGTAACCGGAATTTGCGTCTCGTCATCCCCTTGAAGCCACTATTCGCACTTACTCCATACCTACACTCCCACTACTCGGTAACGGTATTCAATTCAATCACCGTATCGTAATGACAACGATGCACACAGCTATGAAGCCAATGTTAAAAGCCAATAATTCCGTCAGACATCTTCCCTTAGCACAGCTAGAGGGACTCGCCGCCCGGCGCGGC
>Ga0302200_10003085_pt1 | contig 14317 bp, 6 predicted proteins | sample II_Bog_N3_1_FD_194585 | JGI IMG/M metagenome (GOLD analysis project Ga0302200, IMG submission 194585) | Peat permafrost microbial communities from Stordalen Mire near Abisko, Sweden - II_Bog_N3_1 | ecosystem: Environmental > Terrestrial > Soil > Wetlands > Peat | place: Sweden: Abisko, Stordalen... | reverse complement strand
GTAATCCAGGCGTCGCCCTTAAGCCGGGAATGTATGTCAACGTCGACATCGACATCGCGCTCGGCAAGCAGTTGGTGATTCCAGCTACTGCCGTCCTACAGTCAGGTTCTCGCTCCATTGCGTTCATCGACCACGGACAGGGAAATCTGGAGCCGCGCGAGATCCAGACCGGTCCGCAGATTGACGACACAATCGTAGTGCTTAAGGGGCTGCACCCGGGCGAGCACATCGTAAGCTCGGCCAATTTCCTGGTGGATTCTGAAGCGCAATTGCAGGCGGCGCTCGGATCGTTCAATCCGGCGCAACAGAACGGGAATTCCACCGCGGCCCAATCTCAGGCAGCTGCAATTCAGCCTGCGCAAATCAAGATCGAGATGACGACGGAGCCGTCGTCTCCGCAAAAAGGCAAGAACTCAGTGCGCATCAAGCTCACTGGCCCCGATGGAAAACCCGTGGATGGAGTCCAGGTCTCGGCCATCTTCGTTATGCCTGCCATGCCGGCAATGGGTATGGCTGCGCAACACGCGGCCGCAGCGCTTTCCGCCAGGGGGCAGGGAGTCTACCTAGGACCGCTCGAGCTCGACTCCGGAGGCACCTGGCAGGTGATCGTGACCGTACAGCGCGCCGGAGCCATTATCGCCACGCAAAAGCTGACCGTCGACGCCACGGGAGGAATGTGATGATCTCGCGAACGATTGCCTGGTGCGCCTGCAACCCATTCCTGGTGTTCACAGCCGCTATTCTGCTTACCGTCGCGGGCGCGTGGTCGCTGCAGCGCGTGCCTCTTGACGCGCTCCCCGACATAAGCGACGTGCAGGTTGTGGTCCACACTAACTGGCCCGGCGAACCGCCCGACGTGGTTGAAGACCAGGTCACTTATCCCATCGTCACCGCGCTGCTGGCCGCTCCGCACGTGAAGAGCGTTCGCGCGCAAACCATGTTCGGTGACTCTTGCGTCTTCGTCATCTTCGAGGACGGAACCGACCTTTACTGGGCACGGTCCCGCGTATCGGAGTATTTACAACAGCTCGCCGGACGACTGCCGGCCGGAGTGAATCCGCTTATCGGGCCGGATGCGACCGGCGCCGGCTGGGTGTACGAATACGCCATTGTCGATCGCTCGCACACGCACAGCCTTGCCGACCTGCGCACCCTGCAGGACTGGTTTTTGCGCTATCAGCTGGAGACTGTGCCCGGCGTGGCCGAAGTTGCAACGATTGGCGGCTTTGTGCGCCAGTATCAGGTGAATCTCGATCCGCAGAAACTGTTTTCCTACGGCATTTCGGCGTCAACGGTCATCGATCGCGTTCGGCAAAGCACCAACGAGGTGGGCGGCGATGTGCTCGAAATGGGCGGCGCCGAGTATATGATTCGCGGCCTGGGATACCTGCGCAATGTTGCCGATCTCGAAAACGTTCCAGTCGCCGACAAGAATGGCACGCCCGTACTTGTGCGCAATCTGGGTACAGTTACGCTTGGCCCCGACGTGCGCCGCGGCGCGGCCGATTGGCAGGGCGAGGGAGAAACTGTAGGCGGCATCGTGGTAATGCGCTACGGCACAAACGCTCTTAATGTCATCGACGGCGTTAAAGCCAAGCTCAAAGAGATTGGCCCGTCATTGCCGCCTGGCGTCGAGATCGTTACCGCTTACGATCGCTCGTGGCTTATCAACCAGTCCATCCATACGCTCAAGCGCGATCTGATTGTCGAAGCTATCATTGTGAGCTTCGTTTGCATCTTCTTTCTCTTTCACTTCCGCTCCGCAATGGTCCCCATTCTCACGCTGCCCATCGCCGTTCTTGCGGCATTTATTCCCATGTATTTCCTGCAGGTGAGCTCGAACATCATGTCACTGGGCGGCCTGGCGCTGGCCATCGGTGTACTTATCGACGCGGCAATCGTCATGGTCGAAAACGGGTACCGGCACCTTGCCGAACGCAATGGTGCGGCCGAGCTCAACGGCCCCGAACGCCGGCGCATCCTTGTCGAAGCAGCGCAGCAGGTCGGTCCCGCGTTGTTTTATTCGCTCATCATCATCGTTGTCTCGTTCCTGCCGGTCTTTTTGTTGGAAGCGCAGGAAGGCCGCATGTTCCGCCCGCTCGCATGGACAAAGACGCTGGCCCTGATCTTTTCTTCACTGCTCTCCATAACGCTGGTTCCGGCGCTCATGCCGTTCTTCCTGCGCGGCAAGATGCTTCCCGAGTCGAAAAACCCTTTGGCCCGCGTCAGCCAGGCAATTTACATGCCGGTCCTCCGCTGGAGCTTGCGCCACTGGAAGATCGTGATCGCGCTTAATCTTGCGTTTCTCGCTGCGACCATCCCACTGAGTTTCCGCCTGGGCAGCCAGTTCATGCCGGCCCTTTATGAAGGGTCTTCGCTTTATATGCCCAGCTCGTTGCCCGGCATTTCCATCACCCAGGCTGCCTCGCTCATGCAGCAGCAGGACCGTATCATTCGCTCGTTTCCTGAAGTGTCGACGGTATTTGGAACCGTCGGGCGCTCTGACAGCGCAACCGATAACGCTCCGCTCGACATGTACGACACCACCATCATGCTGAAGCCACGCGAGCAGTGGCGCGCCGGAATGACCTACGACAAGCTCATTCGCGCAATGGATGAACAGTTGCAGTTCCCCGGGCTGACGAATACCTGGACCATGCCGGTCGAAAACCGCCTCGACATGGAACTCACGGGCATCAAGACCGCCATTGGAATCAAGATTCAGGGACCCGATACAACGCGCATTCAAAACCTTGGCGCCGAGATGCAGCAGGTGCTTTCCGCAATGCCTGAATCCAGTTCGGTTTATGCCGAGCGCGTTTCGCAGGGTTTCTATCTGAATGTGGATGTGAACCGGTTGGCCGCCGCGCGCTACGGCCTCACCGTCGCCGATGTGCAACGCGTTGTATCTTCTGAGATCGGCGGCATGGACATTGCCGAAAACATCGAAGGCCGCGAACGGTTTCCCATCGCAGTCCGTTATCTGCATGACTTCCGCGACACCTCGAATTCGTTGTCGAAGGCACTGATTCCCACGCCGTCCGGCGCGCAGATCCCCGTGAGCGAAGTTGCGCGCGTCTATTACTCGCGCGGCCCCGCCATGATCCGTGACGAAGGCGGATTGCTTACCGGGTACGTCTACCTGAGCCTGAAGACCAGCGATTACGGTGGTTTTGTCAAACGCGCCAACGCGCTGCTCGAGCAGAAACTCACATTGCCTTCGGGCTACACCTGGCGCTGGGCCGGTGAATACGAGTTTGAGATGCGCGCCAAGCAGCGACTCTTGATCATTTTACCCATCGTTTTCTTTGTGATCTTTATGCTTCTCTATCTCGTCTTCAAATCCGCTATAGAGGCGGCTGTGCTGGTTTTTCCCACGCTCTACGCCATGTCCGGCGGACTGCTTCTCCAGTGGGCACTCGGCTATAACTTCAGCGTCGCGGTGTGGGTTGGTTATATTGCCCTTTTCGGCATCGCGGTCGAGACTGGCGTAGTGATGGTTGTCTATTTGCACGAAGCATTCGAGCGCCACTTATCTGAGAACGCCTCATTGACCGAAGCTGGCCTTGAGCAGGCGGTGATTGAAGGCGCGGTCCAGCGCCTCCGTCCCAAACTGATGACCGTAACGGCGGTAATAGCGAGTCTCGCGCCGATCCTCTGGGAAACCGGCATCGGTTCAGACGTGATGAAACCGATTGCGGCCCCGATCGTTGGTGGAATGATTACGTCAACGATTCACGTCCTGATTCTTGTTCCAGTGTTCTTCCTGCTCATCAAGCGCCGAGCACTTCGCCGGCGGCTCAGCATTACCCAGCAGGAAAGGTGATGCACACGAAGGAGTTATACGAAGGAGCGATGTTCACTTTCGGATCAGTCCTAGCAGGGCGGCTTCTGGCAGTGTATTTACTGGAATCTCGACCTGCTCTTCACGGACGGCTGGCAGATTTGCCCGTAACGGCAGAACAACACAAGCGGGGCAATGCGGAAGCAGAGAAGCAAGTAACAGAAGGGGAGCGAACTTCGTTACATCTGACTGAGGAAGTTTGTTTTATCTCGCCAGTAGAGATAGAATGAAGAGAAACGATGTAAGATATTGATAATAAATAGTTTATGTGGCGGAGGGAGAGGGATTCGAACCCCCGGTACCCTTTCAGGCACAACGGTTTTCAAGACCGCCGGTATCAACCGCTCACCCATCCCTCCGCGAGGTTCGGGCTGTAATCGATTGTACGTCCAGAAAGGCGGTTTTCTCCTCCCGAACGCGCGGACGATGGCTCGCATGATTCGGCAACGCCTCTCTCCAGGCGCCGGCCGGCTGCAAACCACCCTCGTTCCAGGTCAAGCGAGCCCGAAAAAACGCCTAAGCAGTTGAATCTGCCGCACGTAGCACTCCATCGGTGCTAAAACAGATATACATGGCAAAGCGAAGCAAATCGGGAGCCGAGCCTCAGCCAGGGCAAGCGATCAGCCTGCGCACTCTGGGGGAGTATCTCAACCTGTCTCCCGCAACCATCTCACTGGTGCTGAACAATGCTCCTGGTGTCCGTTCCATCCCGCAGGAAACGCGGGACCGGGTGAGGAATGCAGCGGCCAAATTCGAATACCGGCCCAGCTTTTACGCTAGATCCCTGCGTAAGCGGCAGACGTTCTCAGTGGGCGTCCTCATACCCGATCTGAACGACAATTACGCAGCCCAGATTCTCACTGGCATGGAGGAATTCCTCATCGAGGAAGGCTACTTCTACCTTACGGCCAGCCACCGCCGCAAGCCCGACCTGATTGAGGAGTATCCGCGGTTGCTGATGGATCGCTGCGTGGAAGGGTTCATCCTGGTAGACACGTTTCTTGAGCACAGCCTCAAGCTGCCTGTGGTTGCGGTGGCCGGGCATCGCAAAATCGAGGGAGTCACCAACGTCGTGCTCGATCAGCGGCGCGCGGCTGAGTTGCAGCTCCGTCACCTGGTGCAGTTGGGCCACCGCAAAATAGCATTCATGCGCGGCGGCAGCCACAGTTCCGATGCCGACGATCGATGGGAGTGCCAGATGGCAGTGGCGCGGGAGTTGAAGCTCGAGGTACCACCCGAGATGATGGTCCAGATCCAGGTGCGGGTTTCCACTCCGGAGATGGGATTTGGGCCGGCCACCGAGCTGGTCAGCCGCGGCGTGGACTTTACCGCCCTCGTGTGCTACAACGACGTGTCGGCTATCGGGGCCATTCGCGCCCTCATGGATCACGGCTTGCATGTTCCTGAAGACGTTTCAATAGTCGGCTTCGACGATATCCAGAGCGCCGCTTACCACAATCCCAGTCTGACAACCATTCGCCAGCCGCTGCAGCAAATGGGTATGGTTGCTGCGCGTATCCTGCTGCAGCGGATTCGCGGCCAGGCTACTTTCCCGGATGTGGTGGCCATTTTGCCCGAGTTGGTGATTCGCGAGTCGACTCGCCCGCCGAATCCGCGGCGCGCACGCCCAAAGCGTGGATGAGGCGTCAATTGCTGTCTGTCGGCCGATCGGGACGAAATTGTAATAACCGCCAATCCATGCCAGATGTCCAATGATTACAAACCCAAGCAAAGCATTCGCTGAGCAGATGAGGCGTTTGGTGCCGCAGGGCCGGTTCCTGCTTCTTATAATGGCTTCCCTGGGCATGCCCGTCCACGGATGCTGGGTGATTCCACGGAAATGTTCAAATCGCTGAAATCCTGTTGCTGGTTAGGAGATGGCGCGATGCGGAGCTTGGCGCTTCTGTGCATTTTGGCGTGCATCGCGATGCCTGGGGTTGCGTCGCCTGGAGTCGAGCTCGAACCAGTTTCTGTGCAGCGGTTGGAACAGTTGCTGAGCAGTTTCCAGGGCAAGCCCGATGCAAAACTGGCGACGCGACTCTATGAGTTAGAGCTCACCGAGCGCCTGGGCACGGCCAGGCTCACGCGTTTGAGTGCGGAGTTGCCGGGTCCGAAGGCCCGTCAAGCGCTGGTTGCGCTGGCCGACGCGTCGGCATTTCTCAATCCGCCCGCAAGTGAGATTCCAGCAGTTGCCAAACCGGACCTTGCCGCGCAGCGCCAAATCGTTTCGTTGGCGGAAGTCTTTGTGGGTAGAACGATGCACAGGCTTCCGGATTTTATCGCGGCGCGGGATACGACCGAGTTCCAGAACAACCTGAAGGGGAATGGCAGTGCCTCTCCAATTGCCGCCGCGGAAGCCCGATTTTATTTTGTTGGAACATCCACTGCCACGGTGGTCTATCGGGACGGTAGTGAAGTTGTCGACGAGAAACAGGAAACAAAACCCGGTAAGAAGCAATTGACGAACGGTCTCAACGCCGTGGGAGAATTCGGCCCGCTTCTTGACATTGTGTTCAACGACATCATCCATACCAAAATGGAGTGGAGCCATTGGGAACAGGGTGCGGCCGGCCACGTGGCCGTCTTTCACTTTTCGGTACCGAGAGAGATGTCGCATTATGAGGTGAAACACTGTTGCGTCTGGTACCCGGACGGGCCGCCCCAGATAGGGGAAATGCCGGGCATGTTCGATATATTCCCCGGTTATCATGGCGAGATCGCCATCGATCCCGCCAGCGGTGCCATACTTCGCCTGGCTGTGCAGCCGGAACTGCAGCCGATCTTCCCAATTGTCAGGGCCGACGTTGCTGTTGAATACGGCCTCGTCGACATCGGCGGGAAAGCCTATGTGTGTCCCCTCAAGAGCGTCTCCATATCAGAAGCGACGATGGAGCGGAACCCCAAGTTTGGCATTGGAGCTTACTTAACCCGGTTCAAAAGGACAGCGCTTAATGACGTTGTCTTCAAGCAATATCATCAATTTCGTGGAGAGATTCAAATTCTAACGTTGGACAATTCAGAGCAGCATGGGAACGCGCAGCCATCCGCCCCTGCTGGCGCGCCATCCGCAACACCGGCGAGGGCTCCTCAACCCTGATGGAAGTCGTTGGCATTGGGAGCCTGCACCGTTCCTCTTGCTCCGAAGGCAAGGTACCTCGAGTAATCTCCCTCCGTCAGATTTCCCCTCGATAGCGAATACGCAGAATGTCTCCCATAACGTTTATCGATTTCCACCGTCAAATATCAGTCCCGTTCTTTTTGGGTTGAACGATATTGTGTTCCTGCAATGTCGCCTGTTTTGCTGCTCGATGCGACACCTGCCCGCGTACGGTGCGATCCGGAATCAAGTACGGCTGCACCTCCCCTATGCTGCGGCGTCCCCAGTTATACGAAAACACCGATCAAAAAAAGGCAAAGGGCTATCCCGTTTCTTCCAGCCATGCAACTGTGAGCTGGCTCTGTGGACATTTCGCAAACCACGCTGCCACAGCATGGGATTATTTTTTGTGATACGATTTCGCGGTCGAGGAGAATTGTATGATGCGTTGCCATCCCTCCCTGTTCGGGCTCGCCCTTCCAACATTTCTCGCCGGCACGTTGTTGGCGCAGACAGCCTTGCCACCGGACAGCGAAGCTCCGTCCGCAACCCTGAAGATCAACGTGCGCACCGTCCTGGTTGACGTGGTGGTCCTGGACAAGAACAACCAGCCCGTTCCAAAACTTACGAAGGACGACTTCCAGGTTCTGGAAGATGGCAAGCCGCAAACCATTGCCTTCTTTGAGCCGAACTTCGATGGAGTTCCGGGCGTCGACAGTGGAGCGTCTGCTCCGCCATTGCCTCCCAACACCTTCACCAATGTTCCCACGGTAGCGCCCAGCAACACAGTCAACCTGCTGCTTATGGATGGACTGAACACCCCCCTGGCCGACCAGGCGTACGTTCACAAGCGAATGGTCAGTTATCTCGGCACCATTCCGCCAGGCCTTCGCATCGGCGTCTTCCTGCTAAGCGAAAAGCTGCGCATCATTCAAGGATTTACACAGGATTCGGCGCTGCTGCGTGCGTCCATCAACAGGCTTGCCGCGAATCCTTCCACCTCGGCGCTGCTCCCCACCGCCTACTCCACCGCGGCAATGAATATGCCTGTGAATATGATCCTGGACAAGGCAATTGGCGCCGATGCAACCCTGCTCACAAACACGGCGGCTGTGCTTCAGCAATTCGAAGACCAGCAGGTGTTCTTCGAGTCAAATGAGCGAACCATCATGACACTGGAAGCGCTGCAGCAGATTGCACGCTATCTGGCCGGCGTTCCCGGGCGAAAGAACGTGATCTGGTTCGTCGGTTCCATTCCGCAGTGTCTTGCTGCCATGACCAGCGAGAATGAGCTTACCGCTGGCGGTTGTCCCTACGATGAGAAGTTTGCCAAGACCGTCGACATGCTTGCCGACGCGCGAGTATCGCTTTACCCCATCGACGCGGTCGGCCTGCAATCTGACTCTCTTTTCGACGCGGCAGGTGCTACGACCACCTCCAGCATTGGGGCATCGGGAACTGGCGCCACTGCTCCAAACATCGCTGTCGGCCCTGCATTGGCGCCCTATCAGGCATTGAACGCAGCTCAAACCAACTCCCTCCAGAACAGTAACCAGGAACGCTCTCTGGATCATCGTCAGATGGACGAGCTGGCCAGGGTTACGGGCGGCAAAGCCGTCTATGAGCGAAACTCCATCAAGGAAGCGCTGGCCGCGGACATCGATAACGGATCGCGCTACTATACCCTTGCGTATACGCCCACCAATCGCAAAGAGGTAGGCAAACAGCGCAAGATCGAAATACGCTCCGCAAACGGAAACTATAAGCTGGCTTACCGCCGCAGCTACTTCGAGGACTCGCCCAAAGATGTGAAGCTGGCGGAAAAGACCACGGCCGGCGACCCGCTGCGCCCGCTGATGGATAGGGGAATGCCCAACTTTACTGAGCTTCGCTATCGCATGGGTGTTGCGCAGGCCAATCCCCAGCCAGTTTCGACTTCCGCTCGCGCCGGCGACAACCCGGCGCTGAGACTTCCGGTTACGCGCTATACCGTCAACTTTACGCTCACCACGGATGGGCTCACCCTCGTCCCCGATCAGGACGGCGTGCGCCGCGGGAAAATCGAAGTTGCGGTTGTTGCCTATAGCCAGGATGGCAAGCTGCTGAACTGGGAGGTCCGGTCCATCAACCTGGCCATCAAGCCGGAGCAACTCGAATCTGCGCAATCCTCGGGCATTCCATTTCATTTTGACATCGATGCGCCGCCGGGTGACGTCTACCTGCGCACCGGCATCTACGATACCGTGTCCAGCAAGGCCGGCACGCTTGAGATTCCGCTCAGCGTTGTTACGGTCGCGCAAAGGTAACTCCGCGCCCGCTATCGCCGAGGTGCAATCGCCTTCTCGATTTGAACAACTATAGGAGTGAACATCCGAGGGTGCCCCAGGTCTCGATTCTGAGACCTGGGAGCGCTATGCTGCTGGCGGCGGATTCGATGCGGCAGCCAAATCCGCTTGATCCCGTGGCAAAGCCGATGCCAGCGCGAGTGCTACTCCGGCGTAGAGCAATGTGTCAAAGACGTAATTGATCGCCTCCATGATCTCCGGCGTTGTTCCGCCGTGGGCGAGGATCCAGGTAGGCACATAGAGGAATAGAGTGAGGGCGGTCATGAGTGCGCCAATCGCGGTTGCGGCGATCCGGGATTCCTTGTTCAAGGCCAGGCCGATTCCGGCGGCCAATAGGATTGCTCCTGTCAGGTATCCCCAAACGCGTGGGAACAGAACCCAGGACGGCGTCATCAGTTCCAGCGGGAAGCCGGGCGCAAACTCCGGGTGAAGAAAATGTTCCACGGCAAAAAAAATGGCGGCAATCCCTATGACGTTGCGCCCAAATGAAATCAACCATTTCGATTGCCACGGAGTTGCACGGCTATGCAGCCCGGCCAAGGCCCATGCGCCTGCGCAAAATGAGAGATCTCTCAACAAGTAAGCCCAGGCGAATCGATCGTTCAGGTTCGTGACCACATTCGGTAGATGCATCATGCAGACGAACAGAAGGAACATCAGTCCCAGCAGTGTGGACGACAAGCGTACGAACTTCTTCGCAGTCAGGCTGGCAGCTGCCGCAAACAGCGCGCATCCCACAAAATACGCCCAAAACAAGTGCCACGGCATCCAGCCCGGGACCTGATCCGAGACGTGCATCGGGCCGCCGAAATGCTCCGGAGCGAACACCGCAAGGGAAACGGCGATGAAGATTGACGCCAGGGCGATGAGCCTGTCCCACCCGCGAGACGCGACGATCTCTTTGCGGAATATCAAAGCTCCGGCGACAAGATAGATCAGTCCGGCAAAACACATCCAGAAGTTGATTGACGAAAGCATCGGAGCCTCCTTCGCGAAGGTGCTATGGAAAAGATAATACCCTGCAAGCTAACTCCACTAACTCCGCATCAGTTACGGAAGCACCTGAACTTCCACGCCTGAGGCCGCGCCTTCCTGCCGGAACACTTGCTCGGTAGCCTTTTGAAACTCTTCCGGTTTGGCGTTGGGAATGTCAGTGAATGTCTGCGGATTGCGGTCGGTCAGCGGAAACCACGAACTCTCGACCTGGACCATCACGCGATGGCCCCGCCGGAAGGTGTGGAAGAGATCGGGCATGGTGAAATTGACCTCGGTCTCCTTGCCGGGAATGAGTGGCTCGGGCTTCTCCCAACTGTTTCGAAACTTCGCTCGAAACGGTTCTCCTCGCAGTAGCTGCTGGTATCCACCCATGTGCAGCGGCGGCGCGTCGAGGATGCGTTTCCCGCCTGATCTTTCGTCGTTGGGGGGATCGCTCTCCGGATAAACATCGATAAGCTTGACATCGAAATCGGAGTCCGTGCCGGAACTTGCGATCTTCAGCCGCGGCGAAATGGGACCGGCAATGGTAAGGTCTTCTTCCAGCGGATCGGTCTCGTAAACCAGAACGTCGGGCCGGTAACTGGCGAAGCGTTGATCGTCTACCATGTAGCGCTGCGGCACGGTGTCGGTGGTGTAGCCAACAAATGGGACGGGATGAGCAGGGTCGCTAATGTACTCGTCAACGCCCTTGATTTCAGTGGGTGGATCGAAGCTCAGCTTGCCGCCCGCGTGGAAGTAGAGAGTCCTGGCAGCGACGCCCTTCGGCGGCCACGCATCGAAGCTGCGCCAAACGTTGGTTCCGGTCTCAAAGACCACTGCCTTGGGCTGCGCGGCACCCTTACCTTTCAGGTAGTGCTCAAAGAAAGGAAATTGAATGTTGGCGCGAAAGTACTCGCTCGTCTTCGCATTGAACTGCACATCCCCAAGATGGCTGCCGTCGCCACGTGCCCACCCACCGTGAACCCAAGGGCCTTCAACCAGCGTCGTCGGTGTCCCGGGGTTGAATTTGTTGATGGCATAGAAGGTGCGATACGGGCCGCTCAGATCTTCGGCGTCATACCAGCCGCCCACGACCAGCACCGCACACTTCACGTTCTTCATATGGCGCGAAAGATCGCGCGCCTGCCAGTAAGCGTCGTAAGTATCGTGTTTGGCCTGGTCGTTGAAGAGCCAGTTGGACCCCTTCAGATATAACTTGTCGAGGTTGGCGATGTTACCTGCCTGGAGATAGAACTTATAACTGTCCGGCGTACCGAAGTCGAAGGGTACGGTAGGTTTCGGAGTCTGCGGCTCCGTTTGCGGATGGAAGAAGGGTGCGTAGAAGCCGAAGTTGGCCGACAGCATAAAGGCACCGCCATGATAGGAATCGTCGCCCAGAAATAAGTCGGTCATGGGCGCTTGCGGGCTGGCAGCCACCAGCGCCGGGTGTGAGTCGATTATTGAGGCCGAAGTATAGAACCCAGGGTAAGAGATTCCCCATATCCCAACTTTGCCGTTGTTGTTGGCCACATGCTTCAGCAAGAACTCGATTGTGTCGAAGGTGTCTGATGAGTCGTCCACGTCCTGGGAAGATTTCTTCTCATCGATGTGCGGAGTCATTTCGAAAAAACTCCCCTCGCTCATCCAGCGTCCGCGTACGTCCTGGTAGACAAAGATGTAGCCGCCCTTCTCAAACTCCTCACTCGGGCCAAGGTGCATTGGATACTGGTCTTCACCATAAGGAGCGACGCTGTATGGAGTGCGATCCATCAGAAACGGGTACGGCCCCGCGGCAGCGTCTTTGGGCACATACACCGCGGTAAACAGCCGTTTGCCGTCCCGCATGGCGATGCGGAACTCGTACTTGGTGTAGTGTGCGCGAACGTATTCGTTTGTGGGCGCGGGAGTGTCCGGCTGCTGGCAGTGCGCGGCGTCAATTCCAAAAACAAGAACGACCAGAAGGGCAAAAAGAATGAAGCGCGGATTAGACATCGACGGCAGAAGCCTCCCTTGAGTTTTAAGTTATCAGTGAACAGTTGTAAGTTGTCAGTTAATAGTGGACTGCCAGGAGCTTTGAGCGATCCCTGGCGTTTGTTCAAGCACATGCGGACGTCATCGGGCACCGAACACTTACGACTGACAACTTACAACTGATCACCAACCACTAACCACTATTCACTGTCCTTCGCCTCCGCCGGCGCCTTCTCCGGAACCGTCAACGGCTTGGTAATGTCGTCGAGATAGGCCGGCGCGCCATCCACCCGTTCCAGCGCGGGAAATCGCTCGCCGTCGTGGTAATCCACCTCGGCCATGGAGACAAGCGAGTCTGCCTGCACAATGAGATGAATCGGTTCTGTGCCGCCCTTTGCCTCGCGGATGGCTGTTCGCAGGGCATCGCCTGAGAACACGTGTCCGTTCACCGCGATGATCTTTTCTCCGGGCGCCAGTTTCGCCTTGTCCGCGGGTCCTTCCCAGCGAACGTCTGAAATTGCGCCGTCGTCCCCGATCCGCAACCCGATCGAAAACCAGCAATCCGGGCCCTTATACCGGGGCGGCGCCACTGACTCTAACGTGCGCTCAACGGAACTGGGCTTGTCTTTGTAAACCAGCTTGTAGCCGCCCTGCTCAATGCCGGCTATATCGGCCCTGAGGTTGATCTTGTCTACCCGATCGTGCAGGAACGTAGCCCAGTCATAAGGCACAACGGTGTTCAGGTCCGCGACCAGCTCATCGAAATTGTAGGTCACAATCAGCGGCCCCGTATCTCCGCCCTTGCCGAGGAAGATCTTCTGGAAGTCGTCCAGCGATTTTTTGTTCAGCGTGAGCTTGCGGATCAGCGTGTCCGCGTCAAGCCACAACAGCTCGCCTTCGTCGTAGTAGTCCTGTCCGCGCTTCCAGTTTGCCCACGCGGGGTGGCCGATGCGCAGGATGCTCGAGGAAATCGCCGTGTCCTCGGTCGAGCGCCACTGCCGCCCTGGGCGATAGTCCAGGCTGGCCGCGGTAATGGCCAGCATGTCCCGATACTGGGCCTGCGTAATAATCCCTGTGCGCGCGGCCAGCATATCGCCGAGATATTGCGTCATTCCCTCGTAAACCCACAGCAGCGCGCCCTGTTGCGCGGTGGCGAAGTCAGGCTGATACAGCCCGACGGGCCGCCGGTACTTGCCATTCCACGAGTGCGTAAACTCGTGCGGCAGCAGGTCGGCCATGGCCAACTGATGCGCATCGTCGGCATACCCCTTTTCGTCTACGCCGTTGTCCGACGACTGCCCGTGCTCCAGGCCCTCTTCGCCGGCAACGTCCGACAGCGTGAGCAGAAAGTGGTAAGCGTGGTAATGATGCGAGTTGTAAAGCGCGCTGGCTTCGCGCACCAGGTTGCTCAGCTCGGCCCGCAGCGATGCACGCAGATTCGAGTCTTCGGGCGCATCGGAAACCACGTCGATAAAGTGCTTCGGCGAAATCTCAGGCGCGAGTGCAAACTCATGGAAGTACTGGCCGGTGATGACCGGCGAGTCTTCAAGCTGTTCCACGTTGGTGGCTGCATAGCGGGTGGTTGAGCCCGGCGCCGGAACCGGGTAGGGACCGGAGCCGACGGGTGTGAGCGCCGTGCCGATGCCCCAACCCGCGGGAACAATCAGCGACGCCTGAATGGGAATGTCGCGGACCGGCGTCCTGGCCGGGTACAGCAGCAGCCGCTCCCACTCCAGCACAGCGATTTTCTGGCTCACGCGGTCCGTCACAATGCAGTCCAGATGGGCGTGAACCGTAGTTACGCCCTTCGGCACAACCAAATGGAACTGGAAAAGGTCCACATCGTCGCGCCGCCACTGGATGGGCTGCCCATTGGCCGTAAACACGACGCCGGTAATCGAGTCCACTGGGCCAGTGGGCCGGTGGTTGCCGGGAATCCACTGCGGAGTGGTGAGTGTCAGCGGCCCGGCGGTAACCGGCAAATCGATCTCCGCGTGATAGAGCTTGCGAGGCGCCTCCGACAGGTCGGCAACAATCTGGATGGGGGCGCCCTGCGCCAGCGCGGGGGCGACTGCAAAGGCAAGC
>Ga0302200_10003084_pt1 | contig 14321 bp, 13 predicted proteins | sample II_Bog_N3_1_FD_194585 | JGI IMG/M metagenome (GOLD analysis project Ga0302200, IMG submission 194585) | Peat permafrost microbial communities from Stordalen Mire near Abisko, Sweden - II_Bog_N3_1 | ecosystem: Environmental > Terrestrial > Soil > Wetlands > Peat | place: Sweden: Abisko... | reverse complement strand
GACGGACTAGGAACTCCGGAAACTCTCTCAGTACGAAGTATTAAAAAGTAGAGTGCAAAGTATACAAAAACCATGCTTAATAAAATAAAACCTAGGAATTTGAATGTATGTTTCATATAACCTAACGTATAAGATCAGCGACGACCGAAGGGCGTTCGCTGCATCGCTTGGTTAGGCATCTTGTATCGTTTCATTTGCTTCCTATGTATCTGATACCTACTAGACCTCCAATACTCAAGATTAACAGGCCGGGAATGATAAGCCCATAAAGTCTAGCCGCAAATCCCAGGAACATACAAATAATCAATAGTATCCAAAGTCCAAAAAGCCACTTTATTGAAGCATATCCACGCATCGCCCATAAAGTTATTGGCGTCATAAATATCGCTATAATACTTGATACTATGGTCGCTAGTGGAACCATAATCCAAAGGTCTGCTATGTTAACAGTGTGTCCGCCTATCGCCCCATATATGTTGCCGAGGCTTACTGCGCCAAACCAGGAAACTGCGAGTGACAGGAGAAGGCTCTTTCTTTGCGGGATCATGGCTCTGATTGCCTAACGTATAAGATCAGTGACGACCGAAGGGCGTTCGCTGCATCGCTTGGTTAGACATTTCTCTTCTCATTACTTGACGGCTTCGCTTACCGTCCAAACTTCTATAGTCTCTCCTATTGGGCGAATTTTGACTTTCCCTTTAGATGTTTTTGTTTCCATAATTTGCACTTCTAATCCGCCCTTGAGCCCGATGACGCTCCCTGAATCTACGAGCTTATTGAATGCTTCTTTGTCATTTGCAGCCAAATAGGAAATCGCTGTGTCGAGCATTTCTTCAGATTCCGATGCTATGTAACCACTTACTGTTGTATATCGTGTTGTTGAACTGGATGTAGTAGGTGTGGTGGTAGTGGTCGAGCATCGGTTTATAGTGCTTACGATAAAGAAAATCATCAACCCTACTAATATAATTCCCGGCAAACATTCGGCAAATGAGTTGGTTTCTGCTGATGTCACCGGTGGAGGCGTAGCTGTTGGCGGTGTAATGGCTCGCGGAAATGGAATAACTAAAGGCTTACTGCAAGTTGGGCAAACCGTATCCGTACCAAAAAGATCTTCGTTTGCAGACATTCTTTGACCGCAATTCTGACATTCAAATTTGTGCTCCATTTCTGTGTGATATTTCAGTTGTCTAACGTCCCGAACTGAGCGACACCATGCACGATAAACCCATGCAAACCGGCAGACCTAATGGTGTTCGCTCCAGTGATTGGTTAGGGCATTCATTCATAGAAAGTCATTTAGTTTTCTCATTATGGGAGAAATGAATCGCACTCTGATTTACATTTGTTAAATCGAATGAGAAATCTTTTGTATTGCAGTCATAGATAAACCAATAACCACTTAGAGTGAGTCTGCCAGACTCATGGCCAGTGAAAACTCCAAGCAACTGATGATCTGATAGCCATGTATTCGCATAGCAATAGGAATGATCCAAATCAACTGCCTGATCTAATTTTTTAGAGAGGCTCTCCTCAAACATTTGTGATACTTTATCCATGAAATCGATATCACTATTTTTATAGGTGCCATCTTTCTGCCGTGTAAAAACATATAGCAGACCCAAATCACTCATCACGTGATTGTTGAGTGCAATATTCTCCCCATCAGAAGAAATCAAAACTGATGCCCTATTTTGCCCTTTCCAGAGTAAATAACCGTTAACTGAAGGACTTTCTTTGCGGAAGACTCGATATTCAAGTGATCCTGTCCAGTCGTAGGGCTTTCCCCTGTAAGCCCGAACGATGGTGTCCTCTGTCTGAGATTTAAATTCTTCCTCTAATTTATATCCCTTAGGAATTGAGTCAGCAAGAGCCAGAGATCCGATGGCTATATAAATAAGGAAAGCGAGTTTTCGCATAAATGCCCTAACGTCCCGAACTGAGCGACACCATGCTCGATCTACCCATGCAAACCGGCCAACCTAATGGTGTTCGCTCCAGTGATTGGTTAGGAGTTGCGGTCATTGGCATAACTCTGACGCAAACCTTCCATCAATTCGACAAGTTCCTTCGGCTTCATGCCGTAAGTGTCGGGTAATGCTGCCTCGCAACCAGAAAGCGACTTCGAGATAGCTCTCAAACTTCCGGTTGTAGGATATTCTGGCGTGAAATTCCATGCAACCATTCGATTCGGACCTATATAAACAACCGCAAACTCGCGAACAAAAGCCCATCGAACAGTGTGAGAGCGAAACAAACTGCAAACCGTGAAGCTGTCAGGCTCAAGGCGGAGAAATGCTGCCTTCGGATGTAACCGAAGCGCAAAAATTGGTAAACCTAGCGCAAAGAAACCGCCACAAAAATATCCCATTGGCTGACCGTTGCGAACCATCGAAATGCCACCAAGAACAAATACCATGCTAAAAATAAATAGAATAGCTGCCTTCTTTCGGCTTGGGCGCAAAGTAGCTGGAATTTGTATGTTCGATGTCATGGTGTGTCAAAAACTCCTAACGTATTTTAGGATAGCATGTGCTATTATATTGCAATAACACATAGCGTAGCATCATTGGGTAGGTGCTCTGGTAAAAGAGTGTGAGGAATGTGGGAGTTGTCATCATTGAATGTGGCTATTACCCACATGATTTGTGGGAGATGACCACGACCGTATTATCTTATATCTTATATATAGTCTTATAATAATAGAGAAGTTGAATGTCAGCTTTTGCGAGAGAACTTAAGCCGAGAGACACTAGGTGTAGAGAATGGTTAGTCAGGTGCGTTCTCGATTCTGGTAACCAAGTCAGAGAACACGTAGTGCACGAACTGACTACCGAGCTCGGTAAGCTCATACTCCTCGTCATCATCAAATGCAGATTTAAACGTGCCCGAAGATACAGTTCTTGGTGCTTTGACCTTCTTCAAGAACTGACCGTGATAATTCACTTCACGATGTTGGCGAATTACACGACCCAGACTGAGATCCCCAATCAACATGCGGAACAGATCAGCCTCAGCGGAATCTTCACGTGGAAACTCTCCATGAATCGCCTCCCAGATACGATAACGCGTTGTCCCTGGATTCTGGTAAATCTGGCGAATTACGAGAAAATGCGCCTCGTCGTATCGAACGAGCCAGTCCAAAAATAACCTTACGAGGTCGTCAGGACACATCGACACTCCTCCCGCATTTGAGATCAGCTTTTTGATGTATTCGCGCTTCTGGTGAGTGTCAGACTCATCCCATGCACGAAAAGCTTTTCGAACCAACGCCAAGTATTCTTCGCTTTCGAGTCGCTCTTCGATTTCTGAACCGAGGCTTTGAAGGCGTGCCACGACCTGTTCCAAGTCTTGCGCCAAATCCTGCATCTTTCTGCGGTGCTCCTCAAGCCACTGACGCTGCAATTGATCAGTTTTCAACTGACTGGCCTCCTCTCGGTAGGTCTGAGCTGCATTTAAGAAGCCCCCAACCCACGGGACGCTCCCAAGGGCAGCCATGATCACCTTCCGGTAAACCCGCTGACGCTGTGTTGGCTCTAGGCTTTGAAGCGACTCATTAAGCTGCTCCTCCACTATATCCAATGACGGGTCGCTCATGGAATTTGGCTAGGGGTTCGAACTGAGTGACTCATTGAACAGTAATCTGGAGATATCCATAAAAGATCAGTTTGATCGAGAGAAAGAAAAAAGAGGCGAAAGCCCCCTTCACGCTGCCGCCCCTAGCGAGGGATCAAGTACCTGAACCCAGAGCTACTTCTGGCGGCACTATGGAAGGGACTTGGGAGGATGCAAAGGCGAAAGTTGGGGACATCGTGGTACACGGGGAGAGTTGCCGTTGGTAGGGTTGAAAGTCTTTCAAATAGGCCCCTTCAAAACTGGTCTGATCCCCTCCGAATGCCCTCATTTCACCGCCAGAGGGGGTGGGTACCAGGCACTACCAACAAAATCGGGGCCTGACGAAGGATGTAGGAGTGAGATAATTTCCCCTTGTGACCTTTGACCGTGACCAAATTGCCCAACGGGTCTCAGATCTCGCCTCACAGAACATCTACATCGGCACCTCCTCCTGGAAATACGAGGGGTGGATGGGACAGCTCTATTCACCAGAGCGGTATTCCTACCGAGGTAAAGTCGCCAAGAGTCGATTTGAAGCAGGATGCCTGAAGGAATACTCCGAGGTGTTCAGAACCGTCTGTGTGGATGCTGGGTTCTATCGGTTTCCAGAGGAACGGTATGTTGAAAAGCTATCCAACCAAGTGCCGGATGGTTTCAAGTTGTCCTTCAAGGTGACCGATGAGATCACTATTAAGCATTTCCCCAATCATGCACGTCATGGAGAAAGAGCCGGAAAGCCCAACACCAATTTCCTGAATGCTGATTTGTTCACCAAGGCATTCCTATCCCCTCTCACTCCTCACCGTGAGAAAATCGGCGTCCTGATGTTCGAGTTCGGCCACCTGTACAAACGGGATTTTGAACAAGGCCGGGACCTTGTTGCTGCCCTGGATGCCTTCTTTGCTCAACTACCGTCCGATTGGCAATACGGAGTGGAGATCAGAAACAGGGAGTTCTTACGCCCAGAGTATTTTGAGGTACTGCACCGTCACGGTGTAACGCATGTCTTTAACTCCTGGGCAGCCATGCCACCGGTTGAGGAGCAACTGGCCATGGATGGAAGCTTTACGGCAGATTTCTTTGCATCCCGTTTCCTGCTCAGACCTGGTAGAAAATACGAAGAGGCAGTGCAGAGTTTCTCACCCTATGAATCAGTCCAGGCCCCCTATCCAGAGGGAAGACAAGCCATCAAGGAACTAGCTTCAATCAAGACGCAGCGCCCCAGTTTTATTTTTGTGAACAACCGACTGGAAGGGAATGCTCTGGGGACAATTGCTGCCTCCATTGGAAGATAGGAACGTCAGAGCTTAGCAACTGGCAAATCATTCCAGTTCGTCGTGTAGTTGGGTGAATGACTCTCTGCCCTCATCTTCCATCCTTTTCCTGAACTCTGCATTCCCATGGAGGCGCGTGTAATCACCGGGGTACGGTTATCGCCCATCCGCCGGTTGATTTCATCCACGATCTTGTCGATGTTGAGACATCTTCCCTTGGAAGCAGGACCACCGAAGAGACTGGGCTGATATTCATCCTCTGACACGAGATGGGCCAGCATCACACCGGTCTTTTTGTACCGATAACCAGACCTGTAAATGGAGTGAAGCAAATCCCTGGCAGTAGCCATCAACTCCGAGGTTGAGGCTGTCGGTGCCGGTAAGGTCATACCTCGTGTTGGATAATACTGCGGCAGATCCTTCCTGAATCGATTGGTTTGGAGAAATACCTCCAGGTGGGTAGCGAGGAGTCCAAAGCGCCGGATCTTTTCACTGGCACGGGCAACATGGTTTGCAAGGGCCTCTTCCAGATCCTCCAGTTCCTCGACAGGGTTCCCAAACGAACGGGAAGCCATCACCCCTTTTCGAGAGGGCGGCATTTCCTCCAGTTCCAGGCAGGAGATGCCATTGAGTTCCCGAAGCAAGCGTTCCCCTACCACCCCCAGAGATTTACGAACGGCTGTTGGATCGGCCTGTTGAAACTCCAGAACAGTGCGGATTCCTATTTTTGCGAGTGTCCTGGCCGTGTTCTTTGCAACTCCCCAGAGAGCATCGCAGGGAGCATCAGCCATCAGAGCCTCAGGATCCCAATAAGTCGTCAGATCAAAGACCCCACCGGTAATCTCCTTGTTCTTTTTGGCATGACGGTTGGCAAACTTTGCCAGGAGCTTTGTCCCTGCAATTCCAATGCAAACAGGAATTCCCGTCCATTGCAGGATCTTGGCTCTCAGTTCTCGGGCATTCTCCTCGTCCATGAGATCAGGCAATTCCAAGAATGCCTCATCGATGGAATAGACCTCTATGGCTGGTACGGCATCCCTCAAAATCGACATTACCCGCGCGGACATATCGCCATAGAGGGTGTAGTTGGAGGAAAATACCCTGACTCCATGTTTTCGTATTACTTCCTGCTGCTGATGGAGAGGAGCACCCATGGGTATCCCTAAATCCTTGGCTTCCTGGGAACGGGAGATGATACAGCCGTCGTTGTTAGAGAGCACCACCACTGGTTTACCTATGAGAGAAGGATCAAAGACCCTCTCACAACTGCAGAAGAAGTTGTTGCAGTCCACAAGGGCAATCCGGGCACTCATACTTTGGAAGTCTATTTATGGGCTTTTTTCGGCCTGTTCTCCAAGTGCTTCGCTAAGTGCAACTAGCTCCTTTGAATTCTCCAACCCATCAAGGAATCGCTTCGAAATACCTGACAATCCTACCTGTGCCCCGATCAGCGCACCGGTGAGGATCGATCGGGCTTGATTCTGACCACCGCCGTTGAGTGCGTGAAGGACTCCCTGTTCAAAGTCACCGGCAAATCGAGAGGCAAGGTAATAAGCCGCCGGAAGCTGGTGGTAAATGGCGCACGGCATTCCATAGACGATGGAAACCTTCCAAGCCGGTTCTATCTGAATGCCAGGGTCGCGTACTGCCTCCGCGATGTATCCTGGGGTCAAAAGAGCGTCCGGTGAGGAAAAGCTGCCTGCACGAGCAGGTTCGAGATTGCCTGATTTTGGAGGCTGAAGATTGCCGCTGGTCACAGCAAGAAAGGGAAGATCACCGCTCTTCACTGATCCCATGAGTTTGTCTGAAATCGTTGCGTCTAACGGATGTCCCTGAACCAGCAGAGCAAGGACGCAACAGTAAGCGGTGGTCATCGCCACTATCGCTTCATCAGTCTGGGTCAAGAGACAGTTGGAGGAGACTGACTCAGCCACCTTTGCGAGGGATGTAGCATACCGCGCAGCAAGGATGAGTGCCCTTTCCGCTGCCTCGGTCGTGTCTGCCTGTCCACCGGTTTCTTTCCAGGAGAGCTTCTGCTTCACACGTCGGTTCCAGGCTCCGCGAATTGATTGGCTTGTATACCCACCTGGACCGTTCATCGGGGTCCCATCCAGAAGTGGAAAAAGATCCTCGTCCAAGCGCCTGCAAAAGTCTTCCTCCTTGTAGCCCTGATTTTCGACAATGGAATGCAGAAGCATGGTCGTGATGATCCCTGCCTGGGAAGGTTGACCAGCTTTGAGTCCTCCATGGTAACGATCAGGCTTGGGATCGGTGTAATCGGTGATCCAATCACCATAGTCCCTCCTCATTTCGTCGAGGTCGTAATACCAGTGTGGTCCCAGAGCCAAGGCATCCCCGATAAGAGCGCCCATGACGGCTCCAGCTGCACGGTCTTTGAGTGAGGTTGATGAATTCATCACTAGACCGCCTTGTGGATGATGTAGGTGACAACTCCCCAGATGACTAGCTCCTGATTCTCTCCGATCTGTATGGAGGCAAACTCGGGATTTGCCGCCTCAAGGAAGAGTTTCTCTCCGTACTTCCTGAAGCGCTTTACCGTGAACTCTCCGTCGATCATGGCGATCACGATTTGTTTGTTGGAGGGAGTAACAGCACGATCCACGACTAGGACATCACCGGAATGAATGCCAGCATCCCGCATGGACTCTCCCTGAACCCTGACGCAGAAGGTAGCAGCCTTGTTCCTGATGAGTTCCTCATTGAGATCAATAGAGCGTTCCAGATGGTCGTCAGCAGGTGATGGAAAGCCTGCATCGACTATGGCTGTGACCAAAGGGATACGAAGGGAGGAGCCTGGCTTGAAAGGGATGGGGGTTGAGATCTCCATGAGGGAAGGATGATACCTTTCTCCCATTCAGGTCGAGAGCCCAGTAACTCAAATCCCTATGCAGTCGGTGGTGATAAATGGGGTGGGATCTGATATAAAAGAAGGGAGGCCGGGTGCGGTGACGTGTTGGCCTGCGGTGATTTTGGCAGCAACCTCTTGATTCAATGCGAGGAGTTGCGAAAGGAGGTCGGCCTTCGGACTGAAGCCGTAGGCAGCGAGAACTGCCGCATCAAGGGCTGCGTGTGCGTCCTTTAGGGGGTTGGCACCAGGGAGTTCAAGCGTGCGATAAAGGGCACGTAGGCCCCCTTTGTGATACTGAAGCGCTTCAGCACGGATACGGCGAATTTCACGACCAGCTTCGGCCACGGCATTGATAGCTTTGGGGAAGGGAGCCTGTGGCCACGCAAAGGTGTCAAAGACTGTACTGGATGTGTAGTTGAAGTCGGACTTTAGTTTTGAGCACTTGGTGACGAACCAAAGCCAATGAGCATGCGCCTGGAGGACACCAAAGCTGTAATCATCAGGAAAAGCAAAGACCCTCAGTTTGTGATCGGGACGTATCTCCGAAGAGATGAAAGCAAAGATTGGACGCTTGGTTGTATCTGAGCAGACAATATAGCGGGGTATTGCCGCCAAAAGAGCGATCATTTCTGGCCTGTCAAATGAGTGTCGCCACCAATACTTTAAAAATGCCTTATGATGTGATCGCTGTTCACCATCAGCAGTTTTTCCCTCATCGGCTTTCTGTGTTCGTGTGGGAAGCACTAGGTTTTGAATACGCTGAAATGGGGCAGCGTAAGTGCCTGCCTCGATGACTGTTCGAGTTTGAAAATCGATGACCCATTCGCTCGGTGATCCGTCACCATTCAACATATCCCGTCCAATTAGAAAGGGATGCATGACGTCACGGTTGCGTGGATCAATTTTGAGTAACTCAATCGCTTCTTTAGGTTGAAGAACAAATCCATTATGACCAGCGACCTGACCTGAAAAACAAACCTGTGGCTCGTAGTTACAAGCGAGTCGCTCTGCTCCGCTGACGTCTGTTTGATCAGAAAGACTTGATGAGAGAAACGAGGCGTCCTTAAAACTGAGTTCGTATTCCTTGGCAGCATTCTTACCCTGTTTTTTCCACGCTCTCTTAGTATCGGCGGATGGTTCGACCCTATGCCAGAGGCGTCGTTTCTTCGGGAGAAGCGAGGGATCTTGAGTCTTCACCCAATTCACAATGGAGACATGGACATTAGCCTCGCCACTCCAGGGCTGGTTATCGACTGCTTCGATGATTGTACCGCTCTTCACGACCTGATCGAGACCACCGATGCGGGAGGCGTTGTTACGGATATTCTGAGTGCCAACGAGACCTGCCCTGCCAGCGACAGGATCGTTCGATGTGCATGTGTTAAGCTGATCATTTGCCCTGCGGATCCAATAGACACAGAAATCTGCCATGCCGGGAATCTCAGGATAAACACGGCGAAGCTGCTTCACATAATCGGGGCCTAGCTCTGGCTTGAGCAGCTTGGCTCCCAGGAAAGGGGGATTTCCGATGATAACATCGGCCTTCGGCCATTCAGCACGTTTGGGGGCACCTTCGGCTTCGGTGATCAAGAGAGCATCCATTGACAGGAAATTCTGATCGAGATTGTCGAGTGGGAGGGGTCGTTCGCTGATATGGAGTTCGTCGATGGAAAGTTTCCTCGCGATCATCATCGTGACCTTGGCCAACTCGACGGCAAAAGGATTGATATCAATACCGTGGAAATTCTGTGCACTGAGGTAACTCATGGCGAGCTGCTCCGGCTCTGCTACACTGGGAAACTCGTTATTGATGCGATCGATGATCTGCGCTTCCAGCCGTTTCAACTCGCGGTATGCGATGTAGAGGAAGTTCCCAGAACCGCAGGCCGGATCGAGGACATGGAAGTGGTGAAGTCGTTCGCGAAGCCTCCCGAGTTCCTTGAGCGATTTGGCAGCTTTGATTTCCTTGCGCCACGGCTCGACTATTGTTGGCCCCACGATCTTCATGATGTCGGCTGGGTGAGTGAAATGGGCACCCGAGGCGTGGCGCTCTCCCTTATCCAAGGTTTGTTCGAAGACGGTGCCGAAAATCTCAGGCTGAACCTTGGACCAATCCGCAATGGCGCACTCCCGAAGGAGAACGATTTCGGGGCCGGCAAGCTCGATTTCGGCTGGCTGGCTAAAAACGCCCCCATTGAAGTACGGAACCCCTTTGAATCGTCCTCCGGCATTGCCTGCCGGGTTGTTCATGGCGCGGAAGAGACCGCCTATGAGGTCATAGCTACTCCTCTCATCCATCTCCTCCAGGAGTCGGGTCACAAAGTACCGTTCCATGAGGCCGATGTCTTCGGCAAAGAAAGAGATCAGGATTTGGAGAATGAAGCGCTGAGCCAGTTGGCGCTCAACACCTCTGGCAACAAGCATGTTGAAGCACCTGGCAAGCTTTCCCGCCGCTTCACGGGTGACGGCGACGTGCTCGTTCTCAAAAACAGGTTTCGGTTGATCCGGGAACAGAAATGCTAAGGAGCCGTAGTTTTCAGGCAAGTCAGGCAGAGAGACTTGCCCAACAGGTGAATCCATCTGGGTCTCGAAATCATAGACCTGAAATTCATCGAAGTTACAGAGGATGACGTAACGGGGGCGGCCTGGCACGAGTCGCGTCCAGTAGTCGAAGGCTTGGCGGTAGTGCTTGGAAAGCACAGTGCCACGCTTCTTCATCTCAATCAGAACAAGTGGCTTCCAGACAAAATCCGCAAAAGCGGTGCCACCACCGTCCTCGCTGGCCTTACGAATCCGGAACTCTGGCTCTCCGCCAACATCTAGGGAGCCAGCGTGGCCAAATGCCTGAAAGAGTCGGTCGAGAAAAATATGAGCCTCTCCCTTCTCATCTCCCCTGATATTCCTTTCTGCCCATGCGACGAAAGCGCCGAGTTTTTCTGTGCGTACATCGCTCATCGGTTGGATCTGAAAATGAATAGTGGATTGCCCTGAAGGTGACGAGTAGGGAAACAGAGTGATTTACCTTTAATGAATCGCCATCGCCCCGCTCTCTTCTGAGTCATCCCCCTGTTCGGGATCTTCTGAGATGAACAGTCCGCTCAGAACGGCAATAGTTTCCCGTGCATTGACTCCATCACCGAGGTGGCTGGAAAGACGCAGATTTTCCAATGACTCTAAGATGGCTGAATCCATACAGGTCCAGCGAGCATCCTTGATAGTGGCAGAGATCCCATGAATATGGATAGTGGCACTCATGTATCAATAAATGTTCAGTGGGGAATTCGAATCGCTTGGGTTCAATAGAATTCATACTGAAATCGGCCGAATCTTGCGAAACCATTCCAGCTAGTCAGAATTGTTTCCGCGCGGTATCAGTTGCAGCGTTCATGGCGCACCCTAATCATTTTCAGAAATACGCTGCTATCCAAGTTACAGAGCAGGGAGTAAATCGTGTCCGATTACTAATTTCCCGCCATGATTGAATCCATCAGCATCTCCGATATTGCTACTTACGCCATTGAGCCGGAAGTGCTCAATGGTCTAGCTCAATTCAATTACTTGTTCGGCTCGAACGGTAGTGGCAAAACCACGGTCAGTCGTGTCATTGCAGACGAGATCAGTTTCCCCGCGTGCAAGGTGACATGGAAGGGAGGAACAATATTGGAAACGATGGTTTACAACCACGATTTTGTAGAACGGAACTTCACTCAATCAACCGAACTAAAGGGCGTTTTTACGCTTGGCGAAAAGCAGGTCGATACGCTCGCGAAGATTGCCGAGGCGAAGCGTGAACTCGACAGGCTCAATGCAAAATTAGAAAATCTGCGTGAAACACTTCAGGGCGCTGATGGATCCGGGGGAAAGAAAGCCGAGTTGGCGACACTTGAGGATGGATTAAAAAACAAGTGCTGGTCGCAGAAGCAAAAGCACGATCTTAGGCTTCAAGGCGCTTTTGAAGGCTATCGAGGCAACGCCGAGAAATTCAAGGCTAAGGTCATCACAGAGTTGGTGGAAAACACTGCCACGCTCCTTACTCTTTCGGAGCTAGAGAAGAGGGCGAAATCCATCTTTGGAGAAACGCCAACTACTGAGCCGTTCGTTCCTGCAGTTGATACAGTCGGGCTGTCCCAACACGAATCAAACCCAATTCTGAAAAAGCGAATTATCGGGAAGGATGACGTCGATATCGCTGAATTGATCAGGAAGCTAGGGAATAGCGATTGGGTCCGTGAAGGGCGTAAGTTCTATGACGAGAACGGCAAAATTTGTCCCTTCTGCCAACAGAGTACGCCCGAGAACTTGGCTCAAAGTCTGAACGAGTATTTCGATGAGACATTTGTGAAGGACAGCAAGGCCATCGACGACCTCGCCACCGACTATTCAACAGACTCCGCACGGCTACAGCTGCAAATCACATCAATCATCACTACGCCGTCCCGATTTCTGGATGTCGAGAAACTCAAGACAGAAAAGGAACTGCTCGACTCCAAGATCACGATCAACCTCCAGCGAATAGCTGGGAAAAAAAAGGAGGCCAGCCAGGTTGTGGAACTGGAATCCTTAGGCAATGTACTCTCAACAATCAAGGGATTGATTGATTCCGCCAATGATCTCGTGGCGTCCCATAACTTGATGGTTGGAAACCTCACTCAAGAGCGTATCACGCTTACATCGCAGGTCTGGAAATATGTGCTCAAAGAACTGACAGCCGACCTAGATGCATATAAGGATACGCGGGATGGTCTGGAGAAAGCGATCACTGCGATTAACGATTCGATCGCGGCTGCTACGACGGCCAAAACGGAAATTGCAAACTCAATCAGCGAACTTGAAAAGCAGACAACAAGCGTGCAGCCGACGATTGACGCAATCAATACGCTGCTAAAGTCTTTCGGCTTTCGGGGCTTTTCGCTCGCACATTCTGCAACTGGTACATCCTATAAATTAATTCGCTCTGACGGTTCAGACGCGAAGGCAACTCTTAGTGAAGGTGAAAAGACATTTATCTCCTTCCTTTATTTTTACCACCTCCTCAAAGGCAGCATCTCTAATAGTGGCATGACACGGGATCGCATAGTTGTGTTTGACGATCCTGTATCGAGTCTCGACAGCGACATATTGTTCATAGTTGGGAGCCTCATCAAAGGATTGTTCGATGAAGTGAGGATTTCTGGGATCGGCCACATCAAGCAAATCTTCGTACTCACGCACAACGTATATTTTCACAAGGAGGTCACCTATAACCGGAGACGTCCAAACAATGGTGTGTTGAATGAGGAGACTTTCTGGATTGTTAAAAAGCCAGGTGCGGTATCCAAATTGGCTCCGCAGTCTACAAACCCGATCAAGACATCCTACGAATTGCTTTGGGCAGAAGTCCGGAAGCCCGAGCGCTCAAATCTTGCTATCCAAAACACACTGCGACGAATATTGGAAAACTATTTCAAGATTTTAGGCGGCATCGAGCTGGATGATCTTTGCGCTATGTTCGACGGAAAGGAGAAGATTATCTGCAACTCCCTTTGCTCATGGGTGCACGATGGTTCACATTATGCACATGACGATCTTTACGTTTCGATAGACGATTCGATGGTCGACAACTACCTCAAAGTCTTCAGAGAAATCTTCGTTAAGTCGCGCCAAATAGAGCACTATAAGATGATGATGGGAGAAGCATTCGTTGAAGATACGGCATCAGACGTTGATTCAAACGCCGCTTTAACTTCCTCGCCTGATACCTAAAAAAAGACCTACCCGCACAAGGCCAGGTCTTTTTCCCGCCCAAGAGCCTCAGCCCTTGGACTCGCACACCCTTTCAATCAGATATGCTACAGAAACCGCTCACGTTTTAATCGTCGTTCCCTTTGCAGGGTGACGACGGATTAGCTGGTCAGCATGATTCCGGAGCTGGTTCTCGAAGAGTTCCAGCGCCTCCTCACTAATCCTGTTGAACTCATGATGAGGTCTGAGGATCTTTGCACGGTCCAGTAGATACCGTTTCAGAGCTGCTCGGTTAATGAGACTGCTCATCAGTTGTTCCAGACAGCACCGGTCTCTGCATCAAACAGTCCGTAGAGAGCTTCCCCTCTACGAACTGCCGTCTGAGGACTGGCTGACTTGTGCGCCTCAGTAAAGGCATTGAAGAGACTCCATGCCGTTCGTGGCTTGAAGTCGACGTGCTCCGGATTTCGCCACTCTCTCAAGACCTCTGGGATCTGAGCGGTGGTGATGGCCTGAGCATCGACGGCTCTCACGATGATATCGTGTGCCCTGGCATCGCGGATCTTGGTCTCTTTGTAATGGAGTACACGCTGATCAAGGCCAGTGAGCTTGTTGCCAAGTTGACCCACTGCACGAGCTGTGAGGTGTCGGAGATCCCGTTCTGCAAAGCGTGTGTGCTTGCGGCTGATACGCACTTCCCCACTGAAGGCGAGGTTGTCACACACGAACACCCTGGTGCCCGCCACTAGCCCTGCTGGGTAAGTTTGATCGTGGGAATTCCTCAAACCGACCACCCAGCCAAAGTCGGAGATGCTCCGATTAGGAAGGGTGACTGACAGGAC
>Ga0302200_10003083_pt1 | contig 14323 bp, 9 predicted proteins | sample II_Bog_N3_1_FD_194585 | JGI IMG/M metagenome (GOLD analysis project Ga0302200, IMG submission 194585) | Peat permafrost microbial communities from Stordalen Mire near Abisko, Sweden - II_Bog_N3_1 | ecosystem: Environmental > Terrestrial > Soil > Wetlands > Peat | place: Sweden: Abisko, Stordalen... | reverse complement strand
TACCATCCGCTGATTTTTGACATGTCCCCGTTGACCCACCGTTTACTGCGAACACGGCTGCTGCCCTGGCTTTATGGTCCACACTCATTAATTTCATGGGGGAGGATTCCGGCCGAAGTATGGCAGGCGGCTGAAAGCTTTAAGCCGGACGTAATGTTTACGATTGCGGGTAGCTGGGATTACAGCGCTTTGGTCGCCGAGCGCGTGGCGCGTCGTCTCAAAGTTCCATTGGTGGCCAGTTTTAACGATTGGTTCAATTACGGGTGGTTTCCTTCGCACCCGGTTTATCATCCGCTCATCGAGCGGCGTTTTCGCCGCTTTTATCACGAAGCGGATCTCGCGCTTTGCACCTGCGAAGGGATGAGGGAGGCGCTTGGGCCTCATCCCCATGCTCATGTCCTTTATCCGGTGGGGGCGCGACTGTCCGAGAAGCTGCCTTTGTTCAGTCCTTTCGCAGGGAATGGGCGACCTTACATAATCGCCTTTGCCGGCAGTCTGGCGGATTGGTACGGCCCGATGCTGGAGCGGCTGGTGCAAGCGGCGCGCACACAGGGAGCGCCGGTCGAATTCAGGTTCTACGGCAGTAATCCCACCTGGAGTCGGGAGTTTGACGCCCAATCGCGGGCCGACGGTACTTTCCGGGGACATTTACCTTTTGATGAATTGCGCCGGCAGGTGGCCGGGGCGGATGCAATGATTCTGCCCATGGGCTTTGAAGAGGGTTGCGCCCAAGTGGAACGCACCAGTTTCAAAACGAAATTCCTGGATTACCTCTCCTACCAAAAACCCATTCTGGTTTGGGGACCGGATTATTGTTCAGCCGTGCGCGTGGCCAGGGAGTTTGATTCGGCGGAAATTTGCATGCAGCCGGAGGCTACGGCCATGCTCGAAAAAATCCTCAGCTTGCGCAAGCAGCCGGGCAGGCAATCCGTGTTGGTGGATAATGCCCGCAAAATGTACGAGGACCGGTTTCATCCGGACAAAATCCATGAGGGATTGGTCCAGCAAATCAAGCAAACGATCGACACATTTCAGGGTTAATCTTGTTGCGGAAGATTTCAGAATATCTGTATGCGAAATACCGGGCCTTTGCGCCTCTTTCGTGTTTGGAATCGCCGCGGTCGGATGTTCTGAGGGGCTGGCACAGGTATAGATGGCTGGTTCGGCAGAGGCGGGATGGAAGATTAATCGAGCCGAATGTTCGTTTTCAAGGGGATGTCAAACGCCTCGACGAAGGATTGGTGCTAGGCAGGGGAGTCCACCTTGATCTGGGGGTAATCCTCTGGCTCGGTAATGAGGGAAAAGAAACCGGGGGAATCGATCTGGGTGAGCGTGTCTATGTTGGTCCGTATACTTTCCTCGGTACGTCGAGTCACCGGCTGGGAATTGGCGATGACACCATGATCGGAGCCCACTGCTACATTATTACTGAGAATCACGTCACGGCGAGAACCGATATTCCTTTTGCGCGTCAAGGCTATACGGGTGCCGATGTGGTGATCGGAAAGAATGTCTGGCTGGGCTGTCATGTCACCGTCTTGCCCGGCGTTAAGATCGGCGATAACGCAATCGTCGGGGCCGGGGCGGTGGTTACCAAGAGTGTTCCGCCCGGCGAAACCTGGGGTGGGGTACCGGCAAGGAAAATTGGTGGTTCATGAACATCGGTATTATATCTACCGTTGGGAGCTCGTATTCATGGGCCGGGAGCGAGGAAACTTGGCGTCTTTTTGCCACTCATGCCCTGGCTCAGCGGCACCAGCTGGATCTTTTTTTGCCCGAAAAACTCTCCCAATCTGGACAAGTTGACCTGCTCCGCAAGGCCGGCGCAGGAGTGATGGTGCGGAAGGAATTGTCCCCGATCACGCGGCGCCTGGCAGTTCGAGGACTTCATTCCCGTTTCAAGAAATTCTTTGCGAAGAAATATTCGGCAATTCTCATATCAACAGGAGGCATTGACGACTGCGTGTGGTTTCCTGACCTGGTGCCGCACCTCATGACTAGCGCCTCACCGCTAATATTTTTCATCCAATCGAATGCCGAAGGGGCCGTCCGCGAGCAATACGTAAGGGATACGCTGCGGGCCATTTACCAGCGCGCCAACCTGATGATTTTCCTATCTCAGCACAATTTCAAGCTCGCCGAGCGTCAGCTGGCATGGCGATTTTCGAACCATCAGATTTTAATGAATCCGTTGCGCACGCCGATGGCAGAGCCCTTGCCCTGGCCGGGGGTCCAAAATGGCGAGTGGCGGATGGCAGAGGTAGCGCGTCTTGAAGTTGGGGATAAACGTCAGGACCAACTCCTCGAGGCGTTGTCGGCGGAAAAATGGAAAAAACGGAACTGGTCGCTTAGTTTCTTTGGCTCGGGTCCGGATGAAAAGCATTTGGCGGATTTGATTCGCTTTTACGGGCTGCGAGACAAAGTACGTTTGGGTGGCCAATTGCCGGATTTTCGCCAGATATGGCAGGACCATCATTTACATGTCCTGCCTTCCGCGCGTGAGGGTATGCCGCTGGCTTTGATTGAATCCATGTCGTGCGGGCGGCCGGCATTGGTAACCAGGGCAGGGGGAAACGCAGAGTTGGTGCAGGATGGAAGCAATGGTTTTGTCAGTCCGGGAATGCATCCGGAAATCATCGGTGAAACTCTTGAGCGAGCTTGGGTGGTACGAGATCAATGGCAGCAAATGGGGCAGCGCGCATTTGCCGATGCTGACAAGTTGGTTCCAAAGGATTGGGCCGCGCAAATGCTCGGACTGATTGAGAAAGCTGCTGCCAAGTGAGCCAGATAAGTCCCAAGGGCCGGGTTTCCGTCGTCATTCCCAATTATAACCGGGAGGGGCTGATTGGCAAAACGATCGCCAATCTGCTGGCGCAGACCCTGCCGCCTTACGAAATCATCGTGGTTGATGATGGATCAACGGACAAGTCGGTCGAGGTAATCCGATCCTTTGGATCGCAAGTCATACTTTTGCAACAGCAGAACGAGGGTCCGGGAGCGGCACGCAATGCGGGATTAAGAATTGCCAATGGTGATTATATCCAATTTCAAGATAGCGATGATTTATTCGCGCTCAACAAACTCCAGGCGCAGGCAGAAAAACTGGATGAAAGCGGAGCCGACATTGCCCTGGGTCCATGGGCTCACGTATTTATCGGTGAGAAGCAAATTCAATTTGAGTCTTGTGTGCTGCAACAGGCATTGCCGTCCCCGAACCTTAAACTGTATGTCTGGCAGTTGCGCAGTTGGGCCACGATTTTCCAGAGCCTGCTTTATCGCCGGGATTTTTTGCTGGCCACGGGATGGTACCGGACCGATATACGTTATCCCGAGGATACTGAGTACTTCTTCCGGATCCTATGCCGGTTGCCGCGGGTCGTCTTTGCCGGCGAAACCCTGACACTTTACCGCGTAGATGCACCGAACAAATTAAGCCACGATAGCGGGCGCGCCAAAAAACAGAGAGACTTGGACTGGGCAAAATGTCTGAATTTCATGAATCAAGAGCGCAAGGCGAGAAAAATCGAAGCGGATACGATGACGAGTTTGATTTTTCGCTCGGGTATTAGGAAGCATATGCGCTATTGGAGCCGGGAGCCGGGCGAAGCAACCGAACTGGTTCAAAGCCTTACGGATGAGGTCCAAAAGTCATCTCACACGTTACTCAACCTCGTCGAATTGTGGTTGCGAATCGCTGAGCGGATTCGTTTGGCTCGAACCGGTTATCGGTGGATGCCAGGTTATCAAGCGGCCCCGGCCACCGACCAACAGCTGAAGCTGATTCAGGAGTTGGGTTATGAAGTATGTCAGACAATCAAATAAATATTGTTTTCTGCGCCGATCGGAGGGCTTTACCAGGGCTTCATGTGGCGGCTTATTCTCTCCTCGCAAGCATGAATCCGTCTGTCGCCAGGAGCAATTTTTATGTTTTTAGCGACGCGCTGGATCAAACTGACCTGGACTTGTTGCGGCGAACGTTATCTTCGATAAACCGGCCCTTTCAACTGGAGCTGCGGAGGGTGGATGGGTCGATTTTTAATGGTTTTCCGTCATTAAACGGCAGTTGGGCCACGTATTACCGGCTCGCGGTGCCACGAATTCTGGATGTTCCAAAGTTTCTTTATGTTGATGCTGACACCCTTTGTGATGTGGACGTGAGTGAACTCGCCAAGTTGGACATGACTGGCATACCCGCCGGGCTGGTGCCGGAGGCGCCTTTGGCGAAAGCCGCGGACCGCGCCGTCGCGGAACAGCTGGGGAACAGCCAGGAGGAACCTTATTTCAATGCCGGAATCATTTACGTAAACGTGACAGAATGGCGGCAACAAAGAATCACCGAACAGGCGATGGACTATCTTGCGCGTCATCGTCCCGACTATTGGGACCAATCAGCCTTGAATGTGGTGCTGCACAAAAAAGCAGTTTCACTGGACGAAAGATTCAACTGTATTGCCAATATGCGGAAACATTGGCCGGCACTTTGCCAGCCGCGTGGCCGGATGGACCGGCTCGTCCATTTTTTGGATTATCCCAAACCGTGGGATTTATTTGGAGAATGGTTGCATCCTCAGTATCAGCTTTGGCGGTCCGTGTTGAATAAAACCGCCATAAAAGATTTCCGTTCCTGGCATGACGGCCCGTCCCGGATCGTTCCCAAGACGCCAAAAGCCCGCAAAGCATATCTCAAGGCCCTCAAAGACCGGTTGCTTTTTTTGGGCTACAGCCGGGGGTGGCTCAAAAAAGTCAAGGGCGTGCCGACTGCGACAGAAAATTCCAATAAATGAACGTCCAGGCACCATTTGGTTTTGTGACCGGCTGCCATGCCGGGGATCGCTTTATGGTACAGGCCACCCTGGCCAGCATCCGCCATTATTGCCCGGAGGTGCCAATATGTCTGGTGGTCGATGGGCTCTTTGATGTCTCCGATTTGGAGCAGGAATATAAACTCATTGTGTTGCGGGTTCCGGAATTGCCCTCCAAGGAAATGCGCGAAATGATCGGAGGGAATTATCGCGCGAAACTGGCAGCGATGTGGGAGGGGCCGTTTGAATTCTATTTTTGGCTGGACTCCGATGCAATTGTGTGGGGGGATTTCACATCACAAATTCGCCAGGATCTTGACTTTCAAATCTGTTGGAAAGAAGTTCCGCAACCCTCCCAGCCTGGGGGGGTTGACGGTTTCCAGCATTTTTATTTCAAGCCTGAATTGCTCAAAAAGTTTGATCCGCAATTTAAACCCCAAGGGCTGAATTATTTTTGCTCCGGAGTGTTTGGTTGTCGCCGCAATGCAATTTCCTTTGGTGATTGGGTCAAGGTCGAATCCTGGGAACGGCAAAGTCCCGAGCTGTTTTCCTGGGGGGAGATGGGGATGTTAAATTATTTGGTGCACTCCATGGCGCAGCGTGGACAGCTCAAAATTGATTCTGCTGATTTACAGCATGTGTGGGCGCACCACGGCAAGCAGGAATTGATGGATGACTGTGCGGAGTGTGGCTGGCACTTTCCCATAAATGTCCGGCGTCCGCGTGCGGCCCACTTCTGTTATCGCAAACCGTTTCTCTTTGACCGGAAAGCTTATTCCCGCCCGTTTACTATCGCCAGGCTGGAGCATCACCGCCGCCGCCACAACAATCTGGGGGCGTGGCTTGCCGTGCTGAATGAAGATCGCGCCGTGTTGGCGGGCAAGGTGGTGCGCCGTACGAAACGATTTTTACCAGAAACTTCATCGAAACAATGAGGCCTCAAACTTATAGTTGGCCGCCAGTCGGGGAAGAACAACTTGGAAAGCCTGATTGCCTTGTTTGCGTGGATCATGAAATTTAAATGCCGAATCGTCTCCGACACATATCATGCCTTAAATTGGCCCGATTATGTGATTAGCGATGTTGTTTTTTCTGCCCGTGTTCCGTTGGAGCAAGCGGATGGCCTGCTGGCGCTTTATGACCCGACCGAGGAGCTTTTGCGATTCCCGGGGCCGAAAATGTGGTTTACTCAGGAGCCCATGTGCCATAGCCATTTTCATAGACATCCGATTGGTAAAAGACTCGCAAAAACACTTCGCCCAGACGAGCGGGGGTATTTTGCGAATCCGGTCATAAAATATCGAATTCCTCAAGTTACCGGACGTGAATTTACAAAAATCAGGCAGGCTAAATTTGAGAACAAGGCTGTGGCGACAGTCAATGATTGCGGGGGTCGGTTTGGCTGGTTAAAAAGAAATTACAGCTTGCGAAACAAAATGGTCACCTGTCCGCTGGTAGATTTATTTGGCAGTGAAAACAGGTGGCGAGAGTATGCCTGTTTTCCTTGCATCTGGAAGCGGGGATTGCCGCCGAACTGGCGTGGAACGAAAGCGCCAGGCTCGGACTATCACGATCCACTATTCTTTCAATTTCTCTCTGGTTATAAGGTGTTTATATGTTTGGAAAATAGTTTTGAGCCATATTGGTTTACGGAAAAAATGGTCAACGCTGCCAGGGCGGGATGCATTCCAGTTTACCATTGTCATCCGACGGTCGGGGAGACATTTCTTAGAGGGGCCAAGTGGGTGGACCCGTCTGACTTTGATTTCAATCCGCGAAGGACGATTGAACATGCCTTGTCCCAAAACATTGATGAATTTCGGGCAGCCAATGATGCCTGGTTAGACTCGGGGATTCTAACTGAGACAACACAAGAGCGTGTTCTCAATAAGACGTTTCAAATCATGGCTGAAAAAATAAATCACGCCAAGGACGGTTTCCACACTTCGGGCAGATAGATGGGCGATCATTTTTTTGGCGATAAGCAAATGAACGTTTCCGTCATGATTACCACGCGAAATCGGGCGATGGATTTGCGCCGCACTTGCCAGGTTCTGCGTGAGCTGAATCCGGCGCCGCAGGAGATTCTCATTACTGCGGACGGGTGTACCGATGATACCGTGGAGGTAGTCAAAACGGAGTTGCCGCAGGCTAAAATCATTGTGAATTCAACAGGGCTCGGTTCGGTTGCCTCGCGCGATCGGATGATGCGAGCAGCCGCTGGAGATTTGGTTTTGGCGCTGGATGATGACAGCTACCCTGAGCAATCGGACGCCATTCAGCATGTTAGCGCCTTATTTGAGGGGAACTCGAGGCTGGCGATCGCGCATTTTCCGCAGCGGACAGACGAATATCCCGAAACCCTTTTGCAAACAGACTTTGGACCGGCGCGATTGACCCGTTCCTTTGCCAATTCCGGGGCTGTATTACGGCGGTCAACTTATCTGGAACTTCCAGGATTTGAGAAAAAGTTCTTCCACATGTACGAGGAGCCGGATTATGCCTTGCAATGCGTTGCAGCCGGTTATGAGGTTTTATTCTCGCCAGGAATCACCATTCGTCATCATTTCTCCGGGGCCACGCGCAATGAGATACGAAATCATCATCGGCATGCGCGCAATGAATTTTGGGGCACTTTGATCCGCTGCCCATTTCCCCACGTTTTGGTACTAGCCGCTTACCGCATTTTCTCGGAGTTTCGCTATGCTGTCAAACGGGGGCCCGCCTGGATGCTTCGCGAGCCGTTGTGGTGGTGGCAAGCGGTGCCAGGAATTCCATATTGCTTTAAGAATCGGAGGCCAATTTCGTGGCCAAACTATTGCCGTTGGCTCTGTTTGAACCCGAACGAACCCGGCGCCAGGCAACCGAATCCAAGCCAAAACGTAGTTGGCTAAGGTGCGAGCCGGGACGCTGGCATGACGAATGCTTAAATCAGTTTAGTTGAAGTTTACATGATGATGCGTTTGTACATAAGCCCCCAAAATCAGGGAAAGGAAGCGTTTTTGTTGGCCTGTTTGCCCGCAGGCCCTAGTAAATGTCATCAAATCGGACTGTATACTGAAACTGATTCATTGGTTTTTGACCTTGGGCAGCCTGTCAAAATTTTAAGCAATGTGTGCTTGGCATCGTGCCAGGCCGAGATTTGAGCTGAACTGGTAGAGTGACGTTTTACTCCAAATGAAGACTTTTTTATCATTGGTCATGGTTTTGGCGGCGATGCTGGTTCGCGCAGAGGTTCCGACGATTTCGTTTGGGGCAGTAAACGGTTCCTCAACTTTGACAGATCCCCAGTATTACTCCCTCACCAATTCCTTTTTTACTTTTCCTGGCGTCAGGCCGGCGCAGATAACTTTTAACGGAAGCAGTTATTTTTACCCAATTGGCGATACTGATCCGCAGGGTACGATGATGCCGATGAAGGTTGCATTCAGCATCAACGCCCAGGCGTTTGAGGTTTTGTGTTTTGGCGGGTATCCCTGTGTAATGGTTGCCAATCCTCCTGATTATACCACTTTCACGAACAGGCTGGCTTCGGCCATGGGTCAAGGCTACACGTGGGTCAGAGTTCAATTTGCCACAAAGGCGACTCGGAACATTATTTTTTATCTAAGTGGTTCGCAAGGGAATTACATCGGCGGCGTCAACGTTCAGGCGGGCGACACCATTTCCACCAATACACTTGGACCAAGAAAAACACTCGAGGTGTTGGGTGACTCATATACTGAGGGTTATAGCCAGTCGGATGTGACCAGCCGTTGGCTGGGCGGGTTTTCGATGCAACTGGAGCGGATGTTAACCAATGTGGATGTCATCCCTGCAGGCGTCGGTGGAACCGGCTATTCCTGGCCCGGGGTGTCCGGGGCAGGGACCACGAACTATTTGGGACGCTTTTGGACCGACGTCGTCTCCAATAACCCAAATTATTTGATCATCAACGGCGGGTTGAATGACGCCAACAATAACGTTCCGACGAACGTGCTTCAAAATGCTGTCAACAAATTGTTTTCGCTTGCCGTGGCAAACCTGCCGCAAACCAAAATTGCTGTGGTGGGTAATTTCTTCATTACTTCTTATTACCCTCCGTTCAGTCCAGCGAGCGGTAACAGCCGGGTGACGGATGCGATTATCGGTCAGGCGGCGACCAATTATGGTCTGCCATTCATCGACGCGATCGCCAACAATTGGTTGAATTCAAATAATTTTACAGTTTACATGGGCAACGACAGCATTCATCCAACCATTGCAGGTTATGGGATTATTGCCTCGAACCTGCTGGCTTCCCTGCCGCCGACATTTCCCAATTCGGGGGTAATCGTCAGCAATAATCCAGTTACCGCAACATTTACCGCATCGCCCTTGAGCGGCAGTGCGCCCTTGCCGGTTAATTTTGCCTACACCGGGAACACCGGTTCCTCTTTCTCGTGGTCGTTTGGTGATGGCGGAACCAGCACTGCCGCGAATCCGGTTTATTCCTACAATTCCGCAGGAACTTACACCGTGTCGCTAACAGTAAACGGGTCAGTGACCCAAGTGATGACCGGAATGATTACCGTAACGAATTCATCGGTACCGGTGAGCGATCCGGCCTCGGCCAGTTTCACCGCTTCATCAACCGTGGGCGGAGCCCCGACATTAATTAATTTTAACTATACTGGGACCAATGGTTCCTCTTTTATGTGGTCCTTCGGGGACGGCGGCACCAGCACGCTTCAGAATCCGTCCTACACTTATTCTTTTCCTGGCAATTTTTCCGTCCAGTTGGTGGTCAACGGCAGCGTTACGAATGAGCAGCCCAATCTGATTACTATCACCAACACGACTTCGGGAACGGTGTCGGGCGGTACGCTGAACGTCTCCAGCTTTGGAGCGACTGGAGATGCCGTACAGTTTTACGTCAATACGGTGAGTAATTCGACATTGGTGACGACGACAAACATAGTGCCGAACAGTGCGATTGGGGATGGCATTGAGGTCTTTCAGGCGGGAGTCCAGACTTACGGAGTGAACAGTTACGGGACGAATGCCTATGGCAATCAGGATTTGGTCGCATACATTACGAACATCGTAAACGGAACGAATCTTTATCTCAATATAGTTGCTTCGAACACTTTGGATGGCGCCTTCGCAACTTACGGTCATGACAACAGTACGAATTTTCAAAATGCATTGAATGCTGCCGGTACCAATTCCATTGTCAGCATCCCGGCGGGGACCTATCTGTTTTTGACACATGCCACCAACAACATTCACGGTTATTATAGTGTGCTCTTAAACAAAGGCGGCATCACTATTACGGGTGCGGGAACGAATGCTACACGCTTGATCGCCCAGGGTGCCTGGCAAATGCAGCAGAATTTCCCGACTCGAGGCATTCTTTTTGAGGAAAATCCTCCAATCAATGACAATGCCCCTATCACGATCGAAAACATGACCCTCGACGGTGGGGTTCAGCAAGGCAATACCCAATTCCACAACTATCCGGCAAACTTTGTGGATGGACAAGGTTGGGACGGAACACATGGCGCATTTTTGGTTTGGAGTCTCAATAACGCCAACGCCTTCAATCAGATGACCTGGACCAACCTGGTGTTCCAGCATTGGCGGGCTGAAATCGTAAAGAGCATTGATCAAAGCACCAACGGTAATTTATTGATAGAAGATTGTGTGTTTAACGATGGTAACGCAACCGCGATCAACCTTTATGCCTCGCTGGATGTTACCAACTGTCTGTTCAATAATTTGTTTCAAGTTGCGGAATATTACCAAGCTTACAACACAAACACTTCGTATTTTGAGGATAATATTGTCACCAATCTTACCGGCAACGCCTTTGCGCTGAACGGTGGAAAGGGAAACAATCCTTATTTTGTTTTTCGAAATAATCAATTTGACCTGGAGGGTTGGGGGAATAACGGGATTGAAACCACCCCAGGGGACAACATCATAATATCCAATAATTTGTTCGTTTGCGCCAATTGGGCGAATGCCATTGTCCTGGGTTGTGCCGGTTACCAAGGGTCGTTTGATAACAGCAACATTGTCATCACGGCCAACACCGTGGTTAATCCCTATGTATTTGTGGAGGTTGCCGGCGGATCAACGTCGGCCGACCCAAACCACGTCGAATCCGTTTCCATCACCAAAAATACGTTGCTGATTCCGAATCAGAATCCTTACCTTTTACTGGATTATGGCTGGTCGACCAATATTGTTGTTTCCGGCAACGATTGCTCTTTAAACACTACGGTCAAGGTGCAGCCGGGACCATCGCCTCTTCCCTATGCGGTAGTAAATACAGATAATGTTTATTACACATATTTGCAGAGTGGCACCTTGACTCCCAATATTCTTAGCTATGGAAACGGTTCCCGATATTACACGAGCTCCTCAATAAACGGCTCGTCCTATGTGCTTCAGAACAGCGATGCAAGTCAAATCCCCGCCGGGGCGCAGGTGCTTTTCAATAATCAAAATTCATTTAATGTTCCGCTTTACTTAAATTCAACGAGTGGTCCACAGTTGATTGTCACCAATGGTACTGCGGTGACGGTTAATTGGGTGAATAACCAGTGGGTTTATCCCGGGGTCTCATCAAATGGAGTTCCCGCAAGTCCAGTTATTCAGGTGACGCCGGGAAGCATAAGCTTCGGCACGATATTGGCCGGAACCAGCATCACTAATAACCTGATTGTTTCAAATGTTGGCGGGGGAACCATGACCGGGTCAGCAAACGTGGCGGCGCCATTCAGCTTGCCGTCTGGCGGATCGTACAGTCTGGGGCCGAACCAGAGCCAGACAATCAGTGTGGTCTTCACTCCGACTAGTGCGACCAGCTACAGTCAGACTGTAACTTTGTCGGGTGGTAACGGGGCGAATGTAGTTGTTTCCGGCACCGGCACCAATGCGCCGACTCCCAGTCCTTCTTTGCTGGTAACGCCGGGAAGTTTGCCTTTTGGCACCGTTCTAGTGGGGAAGAGTGTCACGAACAATTTAGTTGTGGCCAATACTGGCGGAGGGACTTTGGCGGGGTTAGCCAGTGCGACCGCGCCGTTCAGCATTCTTTCTGGTGGAACGTACAGCTTGGGCTCGAACCAGAGCCAGACGGTCAGCGTAGTCTTTACACCTACGACGGCAATGAGTTACAGTCAGAACGTAGCTTTCACCGGGGGAACTGGCATGAGTGTGGTTGTTTCCGGCAACGCGACCAACGCGCCGGCGCCCAGTCCTGTTTTGCAAGTGACGCCGGGAAGTCTGGCCTTTGGCGCGGTTTTGGTGGGGAAGAGTATTACCAATAGTTTGGTTGTAGCCAACAGAGGTGGTGGAACTTTGGCTGGAACAGCCAATGCGACCGCGCCGTTCAGCATTCTTTCTGGTGGAACGTACAGCCTGGGCTCGAACCAGAGCCAGACCGTCAGCGTAGTCTTTACGCCGCCGACGGCGACGAGCTATAGTCAGAACGTGGCTTTCACCGGTGGTACCGGAACGAACGTGGTTGTTTCCGGCAGCGCGACTAACGCACCGGCACCCAGCCCTGCTTTACAAGCGACGCCGGGAAGTCTGGCCTTTGGCACGGTTTTGGTAGGAAAAAGTTTTACCAATAGTTTGGTTGTAGCCAACAGAGGTGGTGGAACCCTGGCTGGAACAGCCAGTACGACCGCGCCGTTCAGCATTCTTTCTGGTGGAACATACAGCCTGGGCTCAAACCAGAGCCAGACGGTGAGCGTGGTGTTCACGCCGACCGCTGTGGCTAGCTACAGTCAAAATGTGACTTTCAGCGGCGGGTTTGGCACGAATGTGGCGGTTTACGGCAGCGCGACTAATGCTCCGACAGCCGGTTCGCCCGTCATCAAAGTTACGCCCGGTACTCTGGCCTTTGGCAAGATTTTGAGTGGAACTGATAGAACCAATACTTTGACAGTGGCAAATATCGGGAGTGGAACCTTGAGTGGCAGCGTGTCGGTTGCCGCTCCTTTCAGCATTTTGTCTGGTGGCACCTACAGTCTTGGATCAAACCAAACCCAAACGGTCAGCTTTCTTTTTGCTCCGGCAACTTCAAGCACCAATAATCAAATTGCGGTCTTTACCGGCGGGAATGGAACAAATGTGACATTGACTGGTACTTCCACCAATTATATTGGTGGTGTTATGCCCACGGTTTCCGCGATTAGCGCCAGCTTGTCGAATTTGGGCTCCAACCCGGCAGTGCTGGCGATAAATCCAGGGCCAATCACGCTTTCCGCCACCGCCTGGGCGTTCAGCACCGACAAGATTGCCTGGCAATGGTTGTATAAGGTCAATGGCGGGGCGCAGACTATCTATGCGCTTGGAACTGGCGCGAGCCCGTCGATCAACTTTACCAATGCCGTTAATTGTGGCGGCAATACGAATGTCTGGACTTTGGAGGTGATCGACACCAAATCTGGATTGTCCGCAAAATCCCAGTTAACCACTTTCATTCAGCTGCCTTCCCCACAAGGTATGCAAATTAGTTTTGGGACCCAATGATGGCAGGACGCCGGTTTTTGTCGAAGTCGGATAAATGGCCGGCATTCTCTTTTTGACTATAAACTGATTATTTAAAATTGGCAGAGTTGTGGATCCGCTCGTTGTTCGAGCGGTTGGAATGCCCCCTTCAGTTCCAACCTCAAGTTTATTTATCCTGAGCTGAAAAATCTTGGCCGATTGTTTGATTTTATTCCCCGACTCCATCGCGATGGAAATTCCTTCGGTAAATAACCCCATGCCCAGACCCAAGGCACCTGACAGGATTGTCTGGGTGGATGCCTGCAAGGGCATCTGCATTGTTTTGGTGGTTTACGGTCACATATCAGGGGGGCTCGGAGCAGGAGGATCAGTGTTGCCAAACTCGTTTTGGTTGACTCTGCGCCAATGGGTTTACCTGTTCCACATGCCGGCTTTTTTTGCCTTATCTGGATTTTTTGCCCCCAGGCTTTCATTGTTAAACGGGTGGAAATTTCTTGAGGGCAGGTTGCGAACGGTTTTTTACCCTTACGTGATTTGGACTTTTATTATTGTGGGCGCACAATATGCAATGGCGAGGTTCGTGAACAATCCGGTAGATTTTCATCGGGCACTCTTCTTCCTGTTTGAACCTTACGGATATGGGCTTTGGTTTTTGCATGCACTTTTCCTAATTTCCACGATCTTTTATTTCCTTAACCGCTACCTTAAATCAGGTCCGATCATGGTCGGTTTTGGGCTGCTATTTTCTTTTCTCGCGAGCCGAAACATTTTCGGGTTCTGGCCCAATTTCAACACAGCCATGGAATTTTTCATATTCTATGCTGCTGCTGCATGCGCTCCCGCGAAAATGCACGCGACATTTTTGGCGGTTAAACCGTTTAGAATGCTGGCTTTCAGCGCCGCATTGATGACGCTCGTAACATTTCTTTTTGTTTTGGGCTGGTACCAAGTTTGGTTCATGTCATTGGTCACCGCGTCGACCGGCATCATGGGCGTGGCGTTTTTGAGCATTGGGGTCGGGCAAAAAAGTCTGGGGA
>Ga0302200_10003071_pt1 | contig 14352 bp, 5 predicted proteins | sample II_Bog_N3_1_FD_194585 | JGI IMG/M metagenome (GOLD analysis project Ga0302200, IMG submission 194585) | Peat permafrost microbial communities from Stordalen Mire near Abisko, Sweden - II_Bog_N3_1 | ecosystem: Environmental > Terrestrial > Soil > Wetlands > Peat | place: Sweden: Abisko, Stordalen... | reverse complement strand
TGAGTCCTCATGTCCTGAAATCGCGTTGTGGTTCGCGATGCGAAGAAGTCTGGCATCCGGGAGACGGTTTCGACAACAAAGTCCGCCGCTCGAGAAACGGTTTTGCCCTGCGTGGCTGAGTCGGGCGCGGCCAGCTTGAGAGTATCCGCGGCGGGGAGACCGAGGAATGCGGACTCGTCCGCCAGCGCCAGGAGCGTCTGTTTGGATTCATCTCCGGGCAGAGCGGCTTTCAAGCTTTCAAGCCGCGGCTCGCTCAGCCTTTCCGTAAGCTCCAGGCCCCTAAGCTTCTGCGCTACTTCCTTATCTGGTCTGCCGTGCGTCGCCGCAAGGGCCTGCTGCAACTGCTCAACCGTCACCGGATCCGCAGCCAAGGCTCGAATAGCAAAGGCCGCGAGAATCAAGAGGAGTGTGGACTTTCGCATTGCAGGCACTCCAATCGGCGGAACATGGAAGTATCTAGACGCCCTGGGTGGCCATGAGGTTATGTTCATTTTACTGCTCGGAAGAGCGGCAGACTTCGCATAGATACGCGCCCAGCCGTCAGCTCTCAGCCTTCAGCAAAAAAGCTGAAAGCTGGAAGCTAAAGGCTGGGAGCTTGAAGTGCGCTAGTTTCCCGCTTGCGCTGAGCCCAGCGCAAGCTTTTGCTTATCGGAAGAAATGACCTTCTGGTAAAAGTCCTGAAGCTTGCCATAGTCCGCCGGATCGAGCAGCGTAAATCCGCGCGCCAGCAGGCGGCCGGTGGTGATGGAGCCGGCAGCGGTTTTTGAGCGCAGCTGGTAAACCGCGTTGTCTCCCCATTTGAAATTCGCGTCCGGTGGCGTGGCGTCCAGTGCAAACCCGCTTGGGAACACGTAGGTGATCTTCTCGCTCTCCTGCGCGGGATACTGCATATCCACTGGAAGTGTTCTGGTCGCCAGGGCCGGAAATGGGTTGGTCTCCTTGCTGTCGAAGAACAAACGAGGCAGGACGAGGTGCTTGCCCGACTGGTCGGCAATAGAGCCTTTAACCTGGACCACAGCCACCAACTGCCTGTTAGGATCGTCAAGCCCCGCAACGCTGGTCACATGGGCTTGGATCCCGTCTGGAACCTGGGCGGCAATCGTCTTTTCCAACCGCTGGTTCACGGTGCCGGCATCGGTGCGGAGGGCCATCAGCCGCCACTCCAGGGCCTGCGCCCCCGTGAACCCGACCTTCAACGTACCGGAAACCACTCCCTGCGAGCTAATGTTGAGGCTGCCGACCCGCACCACGGTATTGTCGGTATTCAATTGCAGCGGGGTGATGAGAGTCTCCATCTTCCCTCTGTCATTCACCGTCACTCCACCGGCTCCCGCGTGGGCCCAATACAGTGTCTCGAACGGGACCATTTTCTGCCCGGGATCGACGAAGGTCTCTTTTCCGTCGATAGTCAACTCGATCACAATGCCGTCAAGTTGGCTGGTGGAAAGAAACTCGGGAGAAAAAATGTGGCGGTCGCGGCTGGCAATCCGTTCTGGCCGCGCGTTAAGCCCCACGGCGCGTGCCAGTGAAAGATACAGCAGGGCGATCTCGTTGCTCTTACCGCTCTTCTGCTCCAGAATTGTCTGCACGCTTCCCGCCGGAATCTCGGTGCTGGGGGTCTTGGATGAATCGCCTGGGAGTTCGGTATTGGTCATCCGCTGCACCGCGGCATAGAGCTTTTTGGCCTTGTCCAGCTGCGAGTCAGACGAGGAGACAAGCTCCTCCGCAGTGCTCTTGAGCACGGCAGTCGGCGCAGTATACCGGTTCAGATCCTTGGTCCAGAACTGCATTTCTTTCTGCCAGAATTCGTTCACCACCACCGTATAGGTGTAGTAGAAATCGGACTGATAAATCCGCTCGCCGACTGGCGGCGCAAACGGCTCATTGGGAATGGCGGGGATGTCGGTAAGGTCAAGGAAATAACGCCCAAGGGCGTCTGTGCCAATTTGCTTTCCCGGTGGAAGGATGTCCGCCCGGCGGATGTCGGTCAGAACCGTATCGTGCGGGCCCTTCAGCTCGCTATTCCCAACCGCGCCTCCGGTAACACCTGTGGGCAGAAACTGGCTCGTCGGCGTATACAGGTAATGCGCTTTGTGGACAAAGTAGGGCTGCTGAATCTGCCAGTTCGGCGCCGATTGGAACCGGTCGTAGCCCACCTGGTAGTAGTACTCGATGATGTCGCCGACCCCGACGCCAGGCAGGGTCATGGTTGCCGAATACGCATCCTTGTTGACCTTGACCAGTTCGGCTACCGATCCCTTCACCGGAACGATGCTCCCGTCCGGGTGGATGACCCTGGCTTCAACGGCCCTGACCTTGACATCCCCTTTGAAGGTGTCCGTGTCCCACGGCTGGTCTTGTCCCATCTGATTCACATTCGGAAGGTCGAAATGGTTCTCATACCCCGAACTGCTGCTGCTTTGGTTGTTCCCGTTCGCGCTGAAGGCTAAAAAGCGCGGGTAGTTGATTTGGACGGTAGCCGCATCCTTGCCCTGCTCCGTGAGCACCTTGATGCGCGCGTGCACGGTGGAAAAATGATGCGGATCGTCCTCCGTCTCTTCGCGATCGAGAAAGACCGCCGCCGCGCCAGGCGCTTTGGCGTCATAGGTCATGTTCAACTCTTCCTGGGTGGGAGCCTGAAACTGTCCAAACGCAGCAAGTGGAGCCGCCGCTCCCAAAAGCATCACTCCATGGCATAGAAAGCTAAAAGTACGCATTTTTCTAAATCCTCCCGCAGCCCGGCTCCAACAACGAGCAACGGAGTTCGGGCAGATCATCCACATCAAATTCTACTCCTTTACTGAAAGACGAGCGCGGGGCGCTGTAGGACGCCAATCCGAGCGGGTTCAGGGGGAAATCAACTGTTGAACTTCGCTTGGACGTGACGCACATCACCGAATGATCGGTTTGAGAGCACCATTCTGTTGAGATGCAGCCGTTTTCTCCACACCGCAACCCATCGAGCCGGAGCGGCGCTTCTCCGTACCTCCGGATTCGCCCGGGAAGGGCCCTGCTTGCCGGGATTGCCGGCGCGGTCTCCGTCTTGCTGGTGTGTGGGGCCGCGCTCAATTCCTCTCATTCGCTTGCCTCGTCCGCGACGCCCCAGCCGGCAAACATCACGGTGGATTATCCCCTCGAAGGCTCTGTTTTCCCACCCGAGATTACGCCGCCCAATTTTTTGTGGCACGACCCCGCTGGGACTGCAACCCGCTGGCTGGTTGAAGTCTCGTTCGCGGGCACCTCGAGTACGATCCGCGTCGGGGCCAGCGGCGAGCACTTGCAGGTGGGCGCCATCGATCCCGAAGCAGGCCCACCGATCGAGCTCACTCCGGAGCAGGCTGCCACACGGGCGTGGAGACCGGACGCGGCCACGTGGGAGAAGATCAAACGGCTGTCGGTCAAGTCGCCGGCCACCGTTACGATCAGTGGATTTGCGCAAGACTCACAGGCTCCCGTGTCAACCGGCAAGGTGCGCCTATCCACCTCGGCAGATCCTGTTGGGGCGCCCATCTTCTACCGCGATGTTCCGTTGAAGACATCGCCTACCGGCGTCAACGGCCCCATTGCGCCGCTGCCGCTCTCCGCCATTCCGCTGATCAAGTGGCAGATACGGAGCATATCTGAGGCCGAAAGCCATACCGTGATGGGCAATCTGCACACGTGCGTCAATTGCCATTCTTTTTCCGCGGATGGCAAGACGATGGGACTCGATCTGGATGGACCGCGCAACGATAAAGGGCTGTATGCGCTGGTGCCGGTGGCCAAAGAAATGACCATCGGAAACAAAGATGTGATTCGCTGGAGCTCGTTCCAGGTGGACCCTGAATCCCGCAGCGACGCGCCCGCCGTGAAGCGGTTCGGCTTTATGTCGCAGGTCTCGCCAGACGGCCGGTATGTGGTTACTTCCATCGCTCCGCCCAACCTGGCGCATAGCACTGCAAACTCAGTTCCCGGCTTCGCGTCGGGACTCTCGGATCGCCTCTACAACACCAACTATCCTGACATCCCCTTCAATCAGGTGTTTTATCCAACCCGCGGCATTCTTGCCTGGTACGACAAGCAGGAACAGAAGATGAGGCCGCTGCCGGGCGCCGACGACCCACGGTATGTACAGACCAGCGCGTTCTGGTCGCCAGACGGCAAGTATCTCGTTTTCAGCCGCGCGCTCGCCCGCGATCCCTATCCGCCCGGCGCACCCAAGGCAGAGCACGCGAACGACCCGAATGAAACCCAGATCCAGTACGACTTGTACAAGATTCCGTTCAATCAGGGTCGCGGCGGCAAGGCGGAACCGGTGGCGGGAGCCGGGGCCAACGGCATGAGCAACAACTTCCCCAAGGTCTCTCCAGACGGTCGCTGGATTGTGTGGGTGGAGAACAAGAACGGATTGCTGATGAGGCCAGACAGCCGGCTATTCATCGTTCCGTTTGCGGGCGGCAAGGCGCGCCTGATGAACTGCAATTTGTCGCTGATGAATTCCTGGCACACGTTCTCGCCCAACGGCCATTGGCTTGCGTTTTCGTCGAAGGCTCGCTCACCCTACACGCAGCTTATGCTCACGCACATCGACGCCAACGGCAACGACTCGCCGGCGATCATCGTGGACAACACCACGGCCGCCAACCGCGCCGTCAATATCCCCGAATTTGTGAACGTGGCTCCCGGCGGCCTGGCAACCATCGATCCGCAGGCGATGGACTTTTACCGCTTGGTCGACGATGCCTACAAGCTGGTGCAGAACAACCGGATTCCTGAAGCGATTGCAACGTTGCGCAACGCACTCCAGCGCGATCCCGACAACGCCATGGCCCACTACAACCTGGCCACGCTTCTGTCGGGAAGCAACCAGGAGCGCGACGCACTGGACGAGTATCGAAGGGCGAATGGCCTGAGCCCAGAGAACCCGCTGTTTATCGAACGGCTGGCGGTGTCGATGGTTCTCAATGGCGATCCTAACGGAGCGATTCTCCAGCTGCAAAACGGAGTCGCGCTGCTGCCCAACTCACCGGAGTTGCGCTTCAACCTGGGCTACTTTCTTGAAGCGAAGGGGGAGTTTGTCGCCGCCCTGGAGCCACTTCAAAGGGCAGTGGAGCTGAGCCAGGGCAGGAATGGGCGCTTCCTTGCCGAATTGGCCAATGCATATTCGAAGACTGGCCATTTCGCTGAGGCAATCGATGGTGCTCACCGGGCACTCGACCTTGCCGTCCAGACGCATGATGAGCAATTGGAAAAGAACACGCGTGAAGCGCTCGATCACTATGAAGCCGCGAGCGCAATCGCGAGGCCACAGTAGTGAAGTCGCCCGCTCCGGAGGAGCCATGAGGTTTCGTTCTGCCAATATTCTGCTCGCGGGGATTTTCGGCGCGGCTATGTTGCTGATTAGCGCAGCCGCGCGGAATCCCGCATCGAGCGGCGGAGACGCGTCATCCGCAGGCCAACCGGTAAATATCGTTATCGATTATCCGCTCCAGGGCTCCATATTTCCGCCGGAGATTACGCCGCCCAATTTTCTCTGGCACGATTCCGCCGAGACCGCAACCCGCTGGGTTGTTGAAGTCTCGTTTGCAGGCAATTCCGATCGAATCCGCATCCAGGCGTCCGGTGACCATCTCGAGAAGGGTAAACTCGATCCGGAAGCAGGGCCGGGCATCGAACTTACCCCAGAGCAGGCGGCTACGCGGACATGGAGACCGGACGCGGCCACATGGGCGAAGATCAAAACGCTCTCGGCTAAATCTCCGGCGATCATCGTCATCAACGGGTTTGCCGGCGGCGATTCCAACCGGCCGGTATCTACCGGAACGGTCACCTTTTCTACGTCCCTGGATCCGGTTGGCGCGCCTGTCTTTTACCGCGATGTTCCGCTGTTGCTGCCGGCCCCCGACGAGAAAGGTCCCATCGCACCGCTGCCGCGCTATGCCATCCCAATGATCAAATGGCAGGTTCGCAACATTGGCGAGACCGAGAGCCACACCGTAATGGGCAACATGCCAACCTGCGCCAATTGCCATTCATTCTCCGCCGATGGCAAGACGCTCGGGCTCGATCTCGATGGACCGCGAAACGACAAAGGGCTTTACGCCCTGGTCCCTGTCGAAAAGCGCATGACCATTGCGAACAAAGATGTCATCCACTGGAGTTCGTTTCAGTTGAACCAGGAGGCCAGAGTTTCAGAACCTGCCGTCAAGCGCTTCGGGTTCATGTCCCAGGTCTCGCCGGACGGCAAGTATGTGGTTACGTCTATTGGGCCGCCCAACAATAAAAACACTCACCAGAACCAGGAGCCCGGCTTTGCGTCCGGGATACTCGATCGCCTTTACAGCACCAACTACAGGGACATCGCCTTCACCCAGGTCTTCTATCCCACGCGCGGTATTCTTGCCTGGTATGACCGCGACGAGAAGGCCATGAAGCCCCTGCCGGGCGCGGACGATCCGCAATTCGTGCAGACCAGCGCCTTCTGGTCGCCGGACGGCAAGTACCTCATCTTCAGCCGCGCCGCAGCGCGCGATCCCTACCCGGCGGGAGCAGCAAAACCCGAGCACGCGAACGACCCAGGCGAGACCCAGATCCAATATGACCTGTACAAGATTCCCTTCAACGAGGGCCGCGGCGGCAAGGCTGTCCCGGTCGAGGGCGCATCGGGCAACGGTATGAGCAACGACTTTCCCAAAGTGTCGCCCGATGGCCGCTGGATCGTCTTCGTCGAGAATAAAAACGGACTTTTGATGCGTCCTGACAGCCGCCTGTTCATGGTGCCCTTCGAAGGCGGCAAGGCGCGCCTGATGAACTGCAATTTGTCGCTCATGAATTCATGGCATTCGTTCTCGCCCAACGGACGATGGCTCGCATTCTCGTCGAAGGCGCGCGGGCCTTACACACAACTGATGCTGACGCACATCGACGCCAATGGCAACGACTCGCCCGCGGTGATAGTGGACAACACCACCGCCGCCAATCGCGCCGTGAATATTCCCGAGTTTGTGAACGTACCGCAGGATGGCCTGGAACATATCGATCCGCAGGCCACGGAGTTCTACAGGTTGTTCGACGAAGCCTTCAAGCTGATGGAGGACAACCATATTCCGGATGCTATTCAAAGGTTTCGCCAGGCCATCGAGCGCGATCCCGACGACGCCGTAACGCATTATGTGCTGGCCACTGCGCTGAGTGGAAACGACCAGGAGCGCGAAGCCCAGGACGAATACCGCAAGGCCTGTGTTCTGGCCCCCACCAACGCCGCGTTCTTCTCGCACCTGGGCGTCTCGATGGTTCTTAACGGCGACGCGGCGGGGGCGATGGAGCAATTTCAAAAGGCAATCTCTCTTTCGCCCGGCTCGCCTGAGTATCGCTTCGATCTTGGCATCGCATTGGAATCGCGCGGAGACTTTGCGGGCGCGGTTGAACCGCTCGAGAAGGCTGTGCAGCTGAGTAACGGCAAGAACTGGCGCGCCCTTGCCGAGTTGGCCAAAGCTTACAGCGCGATAGGCAGATCAGCCGATGCGCTTGAAGCCGTGCGACATGCCATTGACGTTGCGGTGGAGCAACACGACGAGCAGGACGCCGCAAAATTGCGAGACCTTTTGGATACCTACCAGCGTAGCGGCGCAAATGCCGGATCGAAGTAGCAAGCTGCCTTCGTAATTGCTATGACCAAGAACGCTGTTCTGTTGTACTCTGAGTCCCGGGAGAAAAGTAAGATGGGTATCCTGCGCAGACCGGGCATTTGCTGGATTCTGCTGGCTGCCGCTACTGGCCTTGCCGCACAGACTAACGCCGCCTGTGCCGGCCCTCAGCAGCTCACCGCGAATCTGCGCACCCATCCCACCACGGAGAATGCAATTCAGTTGGGAAACTGGTTTGCCGGCCACAAACAGTTCGAATGTGCGGCAGATACGTTTCGCGGCGCACTCAAAACACATCCTGAATCCGCTCAGCTCAACTATCTTGAGGCGCTGGCTCTTGTCGAATCCGGCCACTCCGGCAGTGCCGTTCTTCTCTTGCAGAACTCCATCCGTCTCGATCCCGATGTCGACAAGCCGCACCTGCTTCTTGCCAATCTCTACGTTCGTACCGGCCAGCCCGCACTGGCCGAGGAGCAGTGGAAGCAGGTTCTGGCCATCGATCCGAAGAATGATATCGCGCTGGAAGAATTCAGCGGTGCTCTGTTGACTCGCAAAGACTATGCCGGAGTGATCGGCGTGTTGCAGAATGCACCGAGGACCGAAGCCCTTGCGATTCGTCTTGCGCAGGCGCTTACAGCGCTCAATTATCTCGACGGCGCCAACACTGTGCTCGTGGAAGCCATGAAGCTGTCTCCTGACTCGTTGCGGCTGGCCAATGCCGAATCCGTGGTCCTGGTCAAGCAGCGCTCATATCCTGAAGCTGTAAAGCTTTGGGCGTATATGGCAGAGCATCACCCCGGCGACCGCGCGGCTGAGATTCCCTATCTGCGCGTCCTGGTGCTTACCGAGCATAATGACCTCGCCAGGCCCCTGGGCCTCAAGCTTCTGGCACAGACGCCGCACGACCCTGAGGTCCTCTATCTTAACGGAGTCGTGGATCACGCAGTAGGCGATGATGCGGCCTCCAAGGCTCACCTGGAAGAGGCCGTCGCCCAGGTTCCCGACTTCTACTACTCCCGTTACCATCTTGGCGTGGTCCTTGTCGCCCTGCATGAATGGAAAGAGGCCAGAGAAAACCTGGAGAAGGCAATTGCCCTTGGAGACACCGAGCCTAAGGCGCACTACGAGTTGGCAATGGCCTTGCGCGGACTTGGAGAAAGCGAGCAGGCAACTCAGGAGCTTAAGCAATTTCAGGATCTGAAGAAGGCCGAGAGCGACATACTCGAAGCCGCCTCGCGAGCTGCTCAGGCGGATGGGGAATTGACTGAGGGAAAGGTCCAGGAGGCAATCGCGCATTATCGTGAGGCTTGCGACGCGGAGCCCGGCAAAGCCAGCTACAAATTCAAGTTGTCTTTAGCTCTCCACAAAGCCGGCGACCTGGAGGGCGAACGCGCCCAGCTTGAGCAGGCCGTCAAGCTCGATCCAGGCTTGGCAGCAGCGCAGAGAGAGCTCGGCTATTTGCTTGCCCGCGCCGGCGATGCCGACGGGGCTGTCGAGCACTTCAAGATGGCTGTCAACGCCGCTCCTGCCTGGGTCGAAGCCTGGATCAACCTGGCTGCGGAACTGGCAGTCGAAGCGCATTACCCCGAAGCACGCGAGGCGGTGGCAAGAGCTCTGCAACTTGACCCCGGCAATGCCCAGGCCCAAAAGCTCAGCGATCGACTGGCCGAGGACCCTGCTGCCCGGCAAGCCCAGCCATGAGTGCGCCGTGCCGCTCAACGCTCTTGAGATTGCATTACCATCTGCGCCGCACCTACAATTGCTTCCCCTCGCGCAACAATGGCAGAATTGAGATACCCGGAAGATGACAATCTCGCTGCGCACACCTCGCTGGACTCGCCGAAGTCTGCTCAAAGCCTTTCCCGTCCTCTACGCATCGGCTCTTGTCCCGCGCAGATTGCCAGCCGTGCCTCCGGCGCAACCCGAGCCTGGGGCGAAGCCATTCTCCCGTTTTACCGATGTGGCCCAGAGCGCCGGCCTTACAAAAACAATGTTCTATGGCACTCCTGAAAAGGTCACCTACATCGTCGAGGAGATGGGCGGAGGATGCGCCTTCTTCGATTACGACAACGACGGCTGGATGGACATCTTTATTGTTGGCGGACGGAGGCTCGATGATATTCCTCCGGGCGCATCCAATCGGCTTTATAAGAACAACCGCGATGGCACATTCACCGACGTTACCGAGAAGGCCGGTTTGCTCGATGCAGGCTGGGGCGTCGGCGTTTGCGTTGGCGATTACAACAACGACGGCTTTGAAGACCTCTTTGTTACCTACTACGGCCAGAACAAGCTCTACCGCAACAACGGCAATGGCACCTTCACCGATGTCACCGCCAAGGCAGGCCTGTTGCAGCAGGGAATTCACTTCGGTTCCGGGTGCACCTTCATCGATTACAACCGCGACGGCCGGCTTGACCTGTTCGTCGCCAACTATGTCGATATCGATCTGGAGCACGCCGCCAAGCCGTCTCTCGAAATTCCCAATTGCAACTTCCAGGACGTGGCCGTTGCCTGTGGCCCCAAGGGCCTGAAATACCCGCAACACTATCTCTTCCGCAACAACGGAGACGGCACCTTCACCGATGTTTCAAAGGAGTCGGGAATCGCTGCCATCCGCGAATCCTACGGGCTCACGGCCGTCACCTTCGACGCGGACGGGGACGGCTGGCCCGATCTCTACGTCGCCTGCGACACAACACCGAGCCTGCTGTTGCTGAACAATCACGATGGAACATTCCGCGAAGAGGGACTGATGCGCGGCGTTGCCATGAGCCCCGAGGGCCAGGATCGATCGGGAATGGGAATCGGCGTCGGCGACTACGCACTCGAGGGCCGTCTCGACCTGATCAAGACGCATTTCCAGTTCCAGCCCACCGGCCTGTTTCGCAACAATGGCAAGGGCGAATTCGAAGACCAGGCTGTGGCTGCGGGTATCGCCGGCGACCGCCAGTTCGTCAGTTGGGGCGCCGGTATCGTCGACTTCGACAACGACGGCTATCCCGACCTCTTCTGGGTTGCCGGAAACATCTATGCGGAGATCGAGCGCGTCAATCCGCTGTTTCCTTTCAAGAACCCCCGCATGCTCTTTCGCAATCGCGGCAACGCTACCTTTGCCCGCATGGGAGACGAAGCCGGTTCTGCCATCAATGCCCGTCACGTAAGCCGCGGGTGCGCATTCGGGGATTTCGACAACGACGGGGACATCGACATCGTCGTGATGAATCAGAATGAGCCGCCCTCCCTTCTGCGCAACGACGCCCCGAAGCAGAATCACTGGCTGAAAGTGCGCCTCGAGGGAACCAAAAGCAACCGCAGCGCCATCGGCGCGCTCGTCCTGGCCCGCTACGGCGGCAAGGTCCAGGCCCAGGGAGTTCTCAGTCAGGCCAGCTATGTCTCCTCCAACGACCCCCGCCTGCACTTCGGCCTGGGCGCAGAGGACAAGGCCGACATTGAGGTGCGATGGCCGTCCGGCGCAATTGAGAAGTACCCCGCCCAGGCCGCCAATCGCCTTATCACAATTCTTGAAGGTCACGGAATCGTTCCTGGGCGTCCGTTTTCTTGAGCTTGATTCCCGCGCGAAGAGCCTGAGTAGCCACTACGCTCGCTCGTCGTCCGCGGGCGCTGTGGCCTCCATTGAAGCGCCGCCCCAGCGCCGCTTACATATTAAAGGCTGGGGGAAATCGTTGCGAATGTGGCCATTCGGGAGCTTTCAGGCACCCGTATCCGAGGAATGGACGTGCCGTCTGTTCGGCCTTGCACATGCCGGATTCACCCTGAAACCCGCAGAAATAATCGCCCGAATCACAAAAAAACCACCCGGCCGGCAAGTCGTTTCACTAAAAACTTGCAAATCGTATATCGGCTGTGATTAAATTTGTCGGATTTCAAAGGTAGGTTTTCGGCGGCAGTGAATCTGGATCACCGGAGAGTGTCCCGCTGCCGAAACCCACAACGAGTAAATCATTCAGGGGGCAAAAAAATATGACTCCACGCAAACAGATGGCGTCGAGAATCTCCTCGGCGCCAACCTGGCTACGGCGGATTCCATGGCTGCTCATACCAGTCCTGGCTCTGTCCTTCGCTATTGCAAATGCACAGCAAATCACCGGTACCTTAAGTGGTATCGCAGCTGACCAAACCGACGCCCGCATTCCGGGCGCTGCTGTCCTGTTCGTAAACGAGGCCAGCGGCGACAAGCGCGACTCCAAGACAGACAGCTCTGGGTTCTTCTCCGTAACCGCTTTGCCGCCAGGCACTTACACTGTGACCATTACGGCAAAGGGTTTTTCGAAGTGGGAGGAAACCGGGATCCTGCTGAACCAGGGCGAATCTCGTACGATCGCCAACATCCATCTCAAGGTCAGTTCCGATGTCAACTCGGTCACCGTTATTTCCGGCCAGGATGCGGAAGTGCCGGTGGATAACTCCGAAATCAGCGCAACGCTCAACAACGAACTGGTAGATTCTGCCGTTCTGACCGGGCGCGACGCGGGCGAATTGATGAAGATGATGCCGGGCGTCACGTTTAACAACGGCGGCAGCGCGGGATCAGCCTTTAACAGCCAGACCACCGGCACCAACAATGGTCCTGCCGGAGCCTTCTCGGCCAACGGCACGCAGCCCTACGGCTCAACCGCATTGATGCTCGATGGCGCACTGCTCGTCGATCCAGGCAATGCCGGTACCCAGATTGCCAACATCAACCAGGACATGACTGACAGCGTCAAGTATCTGTCGGCTTCCTATGGCGCGGAATACGCCAAGGGTCCTGCGGTTCTGCAGGCCTTCAGCAAGAGCGGTGGCCAGAAGTTCCACGGTGAAGGCTATATCTACGCCCGCAACACGGCGGTAGGATATGCCAACGACTGGTTCAACAAATCGACCCAGGAAGCTGCGATCTATTCGAGCGGCGGTACGCAATCCGACGCTGCGGCAGCGAATAAACTCACGCCGCAGGAATACTACTACATCGGCGGCAACATCGGCGGCCCCATCTCGATTCCGAAAATCGGATTCAATCGCAACCGGGATAAGCTGTTCTTCTGGGTCGGCTACGAGAAGATGATCCAGCATCCGTATAACTCGCCTGTGGAAATGAACGTTCCCACGGCTGCTCAGCAAAGCGGCGACTTCACCAATCCGGGCGTTCCGACCGGAGTCTATAACCCGGCCAACGGCGGCGGCACGTACCCCGACGCCTACATCATGCCATGCGCTGCAAACGATGGATGGCAGGGTTGCAGTATGGCCGATTCACCCTGGGGCGGATATGGTTCCGGAACTCCTCCGAACCTGAAGCAGTACTTCGACCCGAGTGGCGCTGCCATCTCAGGGCTCAACCCGCAGCCTAACCAGTCGCCTAACGCCGCCAATGGCTGGAACAACTTCGGCTATCCTGCCGCGCTGCCAGTCGATCGCTGGGAGGCCACCGGCAAGGTGACCTACGCCTTCAACGACAACAACAAGATTTGGGGATCTTACACAACCCAGATTGAAACCGATAGCCATCCGTTGTCGATCTGGTGGGCGCCGGAGTGGACTATTCCCTATCCTGGCAAACCAGTTGGCAAGGAAACTGCGCACGTGTACCTGGCAAACTTTACCCACGTGTTCAGTGCCACCACCACCAACGAGTTCGTCTTCGCCTACTCGGAGTTCATCAACGACACCAGCATGCAGGATCCGTCGGCTGTTCTCCCAGCCACCGTCGGCTTCCCGAACCAGAGCTGGTTTGCCGGCAAGGTACAGACTGAGATTCCTGGATTCACGGGTGGTTGGTCTTCGGGTATCACGGAAATCGGCGAAGAGGGGTTCAATGGCGGCATCTACGGAAAGAACTCCTTTGGCAAGACGGCAAAGGCGCCCGCCTTCACCGACAACTTTACCAAGATCGTCAAGACCCACTCGATAAAGGGCGGCTTCTACTGGGATACCCAGGAGAACCTGCAGTCGAGCGGTGGCGTGCCCGATCCCTATGACGGCGTGTTCGACGTTGAAAACTGGAGCGCATCTTCCACTTACAACATGACGCTTGATCGTCTGATGGGACGCAACTATTCCTACTCCGAGCAGAGCACGGTTCCAACGCCGGATGTGGAATGGCATCAGTGGTCCATCTGGGGCCAGGATTCCTGGAAGGCCACGCCGAAGTTGACCATCAACCTGGGCCTCCGCGCCGACCATGAAGGTCAGTGGTACGACAAGCTCGGCGGAGCACAGGTCTGGGTTCCGTCTGACTACGTTAACACCGCCAACCCGCCTGCCAACACCGGACTTGAATGGAACGGTAAGGGTGCCCCCACGGGCGGCTCGGTTGCCGGCTCCAGTCTTCCGACTTCAGGCTGGGGAAGCACGCTGTTCACCTACAATCCACGCCTGGGTGCTGCATACGACGTCTTCGGAACAGGCAAGACGGTTGTGCGTGGCGGCTTCGGAACCTATCGTTATCAGATCTCCGAAAACGACGGCGGCAACGCAATGGGCGGTCCATTGGGCGTGTACTCGGTTAACACATCCGGCGATAACGGGTTCTACGGCTACAACGTCGCAAACAACCAGGTCAGCAATGGTCCGGGAGCCGGCTTCACGACGTTTCACCCTCCCGCTGTTGACAATCAGACCGGCTCGGGAAACAACATCTCGGCCGACAAACAGGGCGACAACACTGTGCCCTATGCGTCCACCTGGAGCTTCGGCGTGGCGCAGGCGCTGCCTTACCACACTG
>Ga0302200_10003067_pt1 | contig 14373 bp, 12 predicted proteins | sample II_Bog_N3_1_FD_194585 | JGI IMG/M metagenome (GOLD analysis project Ga0302200, IMG submission 194585) | Peat permafrost microbial communities from Stordalen Mire near Abisko, Sweden - II_Bog_N3_1 | ecosystem: Environmental > Terrestrial > Soil > Wetlands > Peat | place: Sweden: Abisko... | reverse complement strand
ATGATACAAGCAACAAAGACTGCCGATTCCCTCAAGGCAGCGCTTGCTCAAAAAAATACGATTGACTCTATGAACGCGCTGTCGGCGACACAAAATTCGAGTGCCGCTACCGAGGAAAACCATCGGACTATTGAACGCCATGAAAGGGAGAATAAAAATAATAATAGTACACCTGTTGTAAACAATGCACCCGGCGGGGGGGCTCCGCCTCCTCCGGTGGCGCCACTCCAGGCAAATGCGTCAGCACCTGCCATAAGTAACGGTGCCGCTCCGGCACCTGCTGCTGCACCTGCAAAAAAAGGAATGGATGCTAAAGTTGAAGGGGCATTGATTGGCGCAGGCGCAGGCGCTATCGGAGGCGCATTACTAGATAGCAAAAAGAAAGGTCAGGCCGTAAAAGGCGGTTTACTGGGTGGCGTTGTAGGTGCAGCAGCCGGTTTCGGAGCCGGAGCCATTATTGACCACAAGAAGAAAAAAGATACCACCGGGAACTAAGAAATTATTTTACTGTATTAAAAAAAGTTGTGGCTTCGCTACAACTTTTTTTTTGCTGGTAAGGCGGTACCTCCTTGAGGCAAGCAAAATATCGCCGCGTATTCCGGCACCACCTACGAAACATTTTCTCGCATGATAAATGACCTCGTGAAAGAAGGAATTGTTTCGGTGTCCGGGAAAAACATCGCTATCCTTAAATCAGATATGCTCGAAAACCTCACCAGTTATAGATGAAGGGTCAACGGTTGAAATACACGCTAACTGTTCTTCCTTCTATTGTAGGTACCCGTTTGTACCGGCCTTTGCCCTGTCGATGCCGGCATACTCCAATTGCTGTTCAGCGGTGAGGTCTTTGGTGCATTACTAGTGTTCAGCCCGTTATTGGCTTTATTCTGGTTGTTTATGATTTTTACAGGCGCCGGTGGCAGGTTTATTCTCCGCACTCGGTTATTCTGTTGTTCCGCTACATACAGGTTGCGGCCCTCTTGGTCCAGCACTATACCGGTGGGCGCGTTCATTTGCGCCGCTGTTGCCGGCCCACCGTCTCCGGAAAAACCATCCACACCTGTTCCGGCTATCGTGTTCACTTTTCCATTCGGCAATATGCTTCGGATCACGTTATTCCCCTGGTCAGAGAAATATAAATTCCCGGCCCTGTCCACTGCTACGCTCGTAGGGAGGTTCAGCAATGCCAGCGTATCCATCCCGCCATCGCCACCATAACCCGCTGCGCCTGTGCCGGCAAGCGTTAATATCCTGCCGTCGGTCGTTACTTTCCTTATCCGGTAATTCCACGAGTCTGCCACATAGATGTTGCCTGCGCTGTCTATTGCCAAGCCCGTGGGGGTATTCAATCGTGCATTCACTGCCACACTGTCCTTCTGCCTGAAACCCGCCACGCCCGTTCCTGCTATGGTGCTGATCATTCCCTGCGCGTTCACCTTGCGTATGCAATTATTGCCGGCATCAGCTATGAACACGTCACCCGCGCTGTCCGTTACCAGGCCCACCGGAGCATTCAGTTCTGCACGCACCGCCAGGCCGCCATTTCCGGTATAGCCTGCTTCTCCCGTACCGGCAAATGCACTGATAATACCCTGTTGGTTAATCTTACGCACCCGGTTGTTGTTCTTATCCGCTATATAAATATTACCCCAGATGTCCACCGCCAGCCCCGCTGGATTATTGAGCTGCGCATCAGTAGCAGGTCTGCCATCGCCCCGGTAGCCGGGATCGTCCTGCCCTGCTATCGTCGTAAGGTACCCAGACGGACTTAGTTTTCGCACCCGGTTATTCATGGCGTCAGCTATGTATATATTACCCCCATGCATTGCTATCCCTGCTGGTGCCCACAGCGCCACTGCGGTAGCTACGCCTTCATCATCGCTATACCCGGCAATACCATTACCGGCCAGCGTAGTTATATTCTGCCCATGGCTACTATAGCCCAGCAGCACCAGCAACAAAAAAACGATCCCTTTGCTCATAACGTTATGATAAGAAGTGAAATACATCAATATACGACCGCACAAAACCAGCTACAACAAATGCATCTCTTATGCAAAGTACCTGATTTTATCTATATTTTCAAAAAAAATGTGCGTTGGGGATTGCTGCGCTTCCCGCTCCACACCACCACTCACACCTCTTTCATCAAAATACAGTAATTTTCCACCATTAATTATAGATATGACCGTCAAAGACATAATAAGCCCCATAGAGCAACTGGCCCCACTCGTATACCAGGAGGGTTACGACAATTGCGGGCTGCAGGTCGGCAACCTTGATGATGTCGTCACCGGCGTGCTCATTAGCCTCGACGTTACGGAAGCCATCGTCGACGAGGCCCTGGCGCGTGGCTGCAACCTCATCGTCAGCCACCATCCACTCATCTTCTCCGGCCTCAAAAGGATCTCCGGCCGCACCTACGTGGAGCGCGTGATACAAAAAGCCATCAAAAACGACATCAGCATATACGCAGCCCATACCAACCTTGATAATATGCGCAATGGCGTGAATGCCAAAATAGCCGGGAAACTGGGACTGGTGAACACGAGTATCCTCTCTGTAAAGACAGGCACGCTCAGCAAATTGTACACCTACGCCCCTCTGGCCGCAGCAGATACGGTACGCGATGCGCTCCTTGCAGCCGGAGCCGGGGAGATCGGCCATTACTCAGAGTGCAGTTTCCAGGCGCCGGGCGCCGGTACATTCCGGCCTAACCCACTTGCAAACCCTGGCATTGGCGCAGCCGGTGGCCCGCGGGAGTCTGTGGCTGAGGCAAAAATAGAAGTGCTCGTAACTAAGGACAAGGAGCGCGCCGTGCTGAACGCCCTTTTTAAAAACCACCCCTACGAAGAGGTAGCCTATGAGCTCATAGCACTGCAAAACCCAAACCAGGATATAGGCGCGGGAATGGTGGGCAACCTCCCGCAGCCTATCGACGAGGTACAGTTCCTCCATTACCTTAAAAATAATATGCATACAGCCTGCATACGGCACACGGCATTAACGGGTAAGCCCATCACGCGGGTTGCAGTATGCGGCGGCGCAGGTAGTTTCCTGCTCCGCGATGCCATACAGGCAGGCGCCGATATCTTCATAACAGGAGATTTCAAATATCACCAGTTTTTTGATGCCGAGGGCAAAATTATTATCGCTGATATAGGACATTATGAAAGCGAACAATTTACTTTAGAAATATTTGACGCGCTACTTAAGAAAAAATTCCTTAATTTTGCAATCCTTTTATCAAATTTATCCACCAATCCAGTAAATTATTTTTGCTAATGGCCACTGTAAAAGATTTTTCGGTTGAAGAAAAGCTGACTGCCGTCCTCGCTTTACAAAAGATCGATTCTAAAATAGATGAGATCAAGACGCTCAAGGGCGAACTGCCCATGGAAGTTAAAGACCTCGAAGATGACATCGAAGGCTTGCAGGTGCGCATCAACAACATTGACGCGGAGATCAACAGCATCAATACCTTTATCGAGACCAAGAACAATGCTAAGAAAGACGCCCAGGCCCTGATAAAGAAATACGAAAAACAACAGGATAACGTAAAGAACAACCGTGAGTTTGAAGCCATCAACAAAGAAATGGAAATGATGGAACTTGAGGTGAAGCTGAACGAAAAGCACATAAAAGACGCTACTTACGAGCAGAAAGACCGTATGAACCAGCGCCTCAAAACCGAAGAAAAGATCAAGGACGTAGAAGAAGCGCTGCAACTGAAACGCACCGAGCTTGAAAAAATATCTGCCGACACGGAAATAGAAGAAAAGATACTGGCTGAAAAGTCAGACGCTGCCAAAGCAAAAGTGGATCCACGCCTGCTCACCGCTTACGAGCGCATCCGCAAGAGCTACCGCAATGGCCTGGCCGTAGTGCCTATCCATCGCGATTCATGCGGCGGTTGCTTCAACGTCATACCCCCGCAGCGCCAGAGCGAAATACGCCAGCACAAAAAAATAATCGTATGCGAACATTGCGGCCGTATCCTCGTAGACAGCGATATGAACGATAAGGTGAGCATCAAGGCTATTTAGTTGTTACAGTAGAAAGCTATATATATTCAGGGAAGTTTGCGGGTTCGCAAACTTCTTTTTTTTGTAGCACCAACCTTCCGTATTCCTCAGCGCCCAATACTTGACTAGGAGTACTGAAGTTAATGACATTGCTGCTCCGTACCAAAATCCGGGTCACGTTTTAGACATTAGCTGCTCCCTTACCTTTGTTTCCAACACCCCCAAATTCATAAAAACACTACTCATATCTCCCTAAAATCCGTTAATTTTATCTATATTTCCGTCATTCACCCAACCTTTTTTAAAATGAGTCAGTCTATAGTATCGTTTAGTATTAATAACCAATATACTTGTCAATAGCTTTGGCATATAATTTAACGAGCCATGCCACTGAGTTGGAGCAACTCATCCAGGGATGCATACGCAATGAGCGTGGTGCCCAGGAGAAGCTATATCATTTATTTTACCCCAGAATGATGGCATTGGTTAAAAGATACATAGCACATGAAGAGCAGGCAGAGGAAGTAATGAATAATGGTTATTTAAGGGCTTTTCAGAAGATCAAACAATACAATTTTCAAGGTTCGTTTGAAGGATGGCTGAGAAAAATAATATTTCATGCCGTCGCAGATTATGTTAAGCAAAACGCAAAATATACAAGCCAGGTATTATTGGTTGATAAAGAGCAGTTTGTTAATAAAGATCACGCCGATAAACTGTACTACGATCAATTGGTGAAACTGGTTCAAGACCTCCCGGATGCTACGAGGAATGTTTTTAATATGTATGTCATGGAAGGGTTTACCCATAAGGAAATTGGTAATATGCTCGGTATCAGTGAAGGAACTTCAAAATGGCACTTGTCCGAAGGCAGAAAAGTGCTCAAAGAAAGAATTGAAAAATTACAACTAAATATAAATTTTTGAGAAAGGCATTAAAGTTATAAATATTTTTTAAAACAATAAATTTATCCAAATGGATAAAAATTTCATAAACATCGATGACCTTGTCAGGCAGCGATTAGAAGGCGGCGAGGAGCGGGAGCGCTCCGGTGCATGGTCAAACATGCGCGATTTACTCGACAAGGAAGAACAAAAAAAACCTATCGGTTTTCTTTATTGGCGCCGCATATTTAGCGCTGTCTCAGTTCTTGTTTTGCTTTCTGCCATTACTATGGGCGGCTACAAAATGTCCGGCTCACTCAACGGCCATTCCAATCAGGTAAATAAAACGGCCCTCGCTTCAGCTACGCCAGGCCGTAATACCGAAAATACCCCTGCCCCTAAAGCTGGTCGGGACAATTCAGGCCCTCTTAAAACCGCTGATAACCAACAGGGTAGCGCGAAAGATGGCAAAAAGGTAAAATCCACCGATAGATCATATCCAAAACAACAAAAGTCAATAGCAGGAACACACAACAAAACCAAAATAACAGGCAACGACAATAGTAACTATCAAAATAATGCTGCAATAGCAACCGCAAACATTTCAAATACCAGCCGTACTTCAAACGATGATGCAGTAGCGACAAATCGCACTTCTCACAGTGACTTAAACACCACAAATTCAACTAACTCCGCTTCTGTTGCTCAAAAAAAGAGCCACTCTGTTGCAGGTCAGTCGTCATTTTCTGCCAGTACACCTGCTATGAATGTGCAAACGGCTAAAAAACAGTCGCTCGCTGTGGCAATAACGCGTCAGTCTAACCCAACAAATGCAATTGTGTCAAGTTCTGTTGCGACAAACGACAAAAACACAAAATCCGTTGATCATCACTCTATTGCAAAACATATACAGAAAAGTGGAAAAACTACTGGTATCGCGGCAGCAACTAGCACGACTCCAGCATCCCACGACAAGGTTGCTAAGTTAGAGCACAAAAATTCAAGCACACCAAAGGTTGCCAAAACACCATCTGATAAAGTAGCGATCGGGAACCACACCCCTGCCAAAAACAGCTCAAGGCTAGCAGGCCGCACCAAATCTGGAAAGAAAACAAGTGGAGCGGGTACTGCAATTGCTAAGTTGGACAAAACTCATGTAAAGACAAGAAACACTTTCGCTTCGGGTACACATGCACCCACCAAAGCCATCGGTATTGCAAAAGTTGATCTCGGTAAGAATAAAAGCGCTAAGGCGCCTATCGCCGCGAAAACTTCAGCAGCAAGAAATTCCTCTACTGGTGCGCTCGCCCAGGTTGGCGCCGGTGGTGGTATGCAAAAAAGCAGGTTCGTCGGTCCTAACGTAAATATGGACAACAGTAGTATAGAAGGTGCTGACAATGCTCAGCCTTCACCCGCTGCTCCAAAGGATAAAACAGTATTCCAGAAGCTGAACATTTATTACAGGACCATTAAGACCTCAGACAAAGACCATTATCAGATCGATACCGAATCTTTCAAACAGATCTCAAATTCGTTCGCCGTGGCATCTTACGATCCTTCCCCCCGGTTACCCGGCACAGCAAGGAATTCATCTAACACTGCTAACTCAAATACCGGCGCCAACCAGCCCGCTCCTTCATTTATCGGCCCTCCTCCTCCTCCATTTTTGGGTGCTAAAAAAGTTGCGTCCAGTTCAGTTGAGGCAACTAAAGGAAGCGTAAAGGAAATGAGCGATAATACCGGGGCTCAAAAAATGGCTGAAATTACCCAGGCATTCAACGACATAAAGTACAAAGTCGGTGCCGCCAAATTCGCACCGGGGCTTACAGCAGGCATTAATGGTACTTTCTTCGGGCCAAATAGCTTTAAGGGCTTTCAATTCGGTGTTGCTGGCGATTTCATTTTCGGCGATACCTGGAGTATCCTTTGCGAATTGGAGTATTTCCACAGGATCAACAGCAACAACTTTTCCATTAACGATCAATACTATGACGCAAATACCAGGCAGGTCAATACCAGCGTTTATAGCTTTCCCACGCTGCACAGTTTCGAAATGCCCATCGCAGCGCGCTTCAACGTAGGTAACTTCGGCTTTTCTGCTGGCCTGAACCTGGTATATTCTTTATCCTTCACGCCGGATAGCACCATGGGTCAGCCTTCTGCGTCTACCAAATCGCAACCTGTGGGAATCGCTAGCGGGCCAAAACTCAACTTTGATGACTTTGGTTCACGTTTCGGCATAGGCTATCTGGTAGGCATGTCTTATAATGTCTCTCAAAACCTCACGTTGGATATGCGCAATGTGCAGACAGTATGGGATAATGCTAAATCGCCGGGCAGCAAAATAATATCTGATCAATTATACAAGAGCCCTTCTTTACAATTCTCCCTCATATACCGTTTCGGAGGAAAGAAAGGCAAGGAATAAAACAAATTTAAACACACAAAAATTATATCGCTAAAATAAATTACCTATCCTGCCTACTTGAAAATCGGATTAACCCCGGAAATTTTAATGAACAGTAAAAGACCTGAAAGTGTGCGCTTTTGGGTTTTTTACTTTTGGCGCCGTCCGCAAAACGCCGCGTGACCATCAACAGTGCAATTTTTTATTTGGTATTATTTATACGCCCATAAATATTTACGCCCTTTTTTGATTTAATTTTGCCTTATGACAGAATTCAGGCCTTCCCGATTTCAGCAACTTCCCTCGATCGTAAAAAATCTAATTATTATCAATGTGCTGGTATTCCTTATTGCCCAGCTATTTGAATCACGGGGTCTAAGCGTTAACGGTGCAAGTTTCGACGATTTGTTTGCCCTCCATTATTGGCAATCTTCTAAATTTCGCTGGTGGCAATTATTTACCCATCTCTTCATGCACGCAAATATTACGCATATTTTTTTCAATATGTTTGCGCTATGGATGTTTGGCCGCATCCTTGAAAATTTATGGGGACCCAAACGGTTCTTGATCTTTTATATCGTCTGCGGTTTAGGCGCTGCTTTTTGCCATCTCGGTGTGTTGACCTTTGAGTTCACAAACTATCACAGTGCGTTTATGACCTATCAGCAAAATCCCAATCCCACTAATTTTCTTTACTTCCTCAGGCATCACGGCCTCGGTGTCGATCAGCAATTTATGGACTATTGGGGCACTGACCCTCAATCCCCAAATGCTATACAGGAATCAATCAGATTTCTCCACGCCCACTATACCGATATGATTGATGAACCAACGATCGGTGCGTCAGGAGCTGTTTTCGGTCTGTTGTTCGCGTTTGGTTATCTGTTCCCCAATACCTTACTATATTTATATTTCGCCATACCCGTTAAAGCCAAATGGTTCGTTACCGGATATGCGTTGCTCGAACTTTTCTCTGGCATCCGCGACTCCGCTGGCGACAATATCGCACATTTCGCGCATCTTGGCGGTATGCTTTTTGCATTTATCATGTTGCGATTCTGGAAGGATAATTCCCGTAATAACTTTTATTAATAACTATAAAGGAAAATGAATACAGGTCGAAGAAGGTCAGTGCTGTCTTATATACCCGGATACACCAACAACGCCGTGCTGCAACTAATTATCTTTTCAGGTACTGCCTTCGTGGTCCTGGGTTTGGTATGGGGTGTTATGTTCCTGCTCTATCAAGGCAACGGCGTTGGTTTCGACGAGTACATCCTGCCCTACATTGCCCTGCCCACTGTCGCCGTCTTCCCTCATCATTGGTGGACGCTCTTTACCTACGGCTGGTTCCATTTCAATGGCTTCTTTGAACTGTTGAGCAATATGCTTTGGCTCTATTGCTTCGGCTCTGTCGTGCAAATGCTGGTCGGCCATAGGCAGGTCATTCCGCTATACATTTATTGCTTGCTCACTGGTGGCATTTTTTACCTCTTGGGGCAATTTCTTCCTGGCGCTTTAGGTGCTGCACCTCATATTATTGGCCTGTTGGGCCCACGCGCTGCGTTGATAGGCATGGCTGCGGCAGCCGTCACCCTTACCCCGCAATACCGTTTCTATCTTACCGAAACGTTTAGCATCCCGCTGCTCGTCGTAGCCGGTATATTCGCCGCGCTTACACTATTGAGTTCTGGCTTTTATCTACCTGTTATTCTATTGCTGATCGCGGGCGGCCTCACCGGTTATGGCTATATCAGGCTCCTCAAAGCGGGTTACCGTCCGGGCGACTGGATGTACCAGCTCACCGGCCGCATCGCCCAGACAGTCACCCCAGACGAATATGCAAACGGCAAAAAACCAAATAAGAACAAACAATCCAGATCCATCAACGACCGGGTCGACGACATCCTCGATAAAATAAACCAGAAAGGCTACAACTCCCTCACCTCCGAAGAAAAAGAAATACTATTGCGGGCAGGCAAGGAATAAATCAATACACAATAAGTATAATTATTTCGAGTTTACTTTTTGTAAACATTTTTGTAGCTTTGCATGAGCGTTCATTTGATCAAAAAAATTACGATAGAAGCTTTTTATGTGTGCAACCCCACTTGGCAGAGGGAAAAGCAGCACAGGAATAGTGTTTGACATCGGAGGTGGTGATTATCGCATGATTTGTCAATCGAGGTTACGCAAGAAAGATTTCCTTCTATTCATTTGTGGGATTAGCGCACACGCAGAATACGACAAGATCAATAAGGCAGGAAAACAACACACCATAAATTTATATTAATGGAAACGCTGAAATACAAAGTCATAGACAATGAAAAGCAATATTTTGACTATTGCAATATTTTGGAAAGACTTATTTTTGGGCAATGCAAAAGTCAGCGAATAGAAGACGAAATAAATTTACTGAGGGTGCTAATCGAAAAATATGATACTGATCACACTTCATTCGAACAACTTGATCCTATCCAAGTACTTAAGTCATTTATGGAAGATCACAAATTGAAAGCGAAAGACCTTGCCGAAATGCTAGGCATTACCAAAGGATTGGTTTCTAATATATTGAATTATAAAAAGGGATTGTCAAAGGAAAGTATCCGCATTCTGGCAGATCATTTTAAAGTGAATCAGGAAGCATTTAACAGGCACTATATACTATCAGGATTGCTAAAACCCTCAATTGAAAAGAAAATTACCGCATTAAATACAGGAAAACTTAAAATGGCGGGCTAAAACCAAAAATGAATCTATGCCACAATTACATTTTTATAATTCTTACACCCGTCAAAAGGAACAATTTATACCCATTACTCCTGGTTATGCAGGCCTCTATGTATGCGGCCCCACGGTGTCTGGAGAGTCTCATCTGGGCCATGCGCGCCCTTATATCACATTCGATGTGGTACAACGCTATCTTCGTCACCTTGGGTATAAAGTGCGTTATGTCCGTAACATCACAGATGCCGGCCATTTCGAAGAAGAAGGCCGCGAAGCCATCGATAAAGTAAGCGAAAAAGCAAAGCTCGAAAAAATGGAGCCCATGGAGATGGTGCATAAATACACCAACCTTTTCCAGAAAGGCATGAGGCTCTTTAATTGCGAAGATCCCAATATAGAACCCACGGCTACTGGTCACATCATCGAACAGATCACGATGATCGAGACCATCATCGAGAAGGGATACGCTTACGAGGTGAATGGCTCTGTCTATTTTGACGTCAACAAATATGCTGAACATTACCCCTACGGAAAACTCTCCGGGCGGGTACTTGAAGATCAGCTCGAAACCACCCGCGAACTCGACGGTCAGGAAGAAAAGCGCGACAAAGCCGATTTTGCACTTTGGAAATCCGCACCCCCCGAGCACATAATGCGCTGGAAAAGCCCTTGGGGCGACGGCTTCCCGGGCTGGCACATTGAGTGCTCAGCTATGAGCAGTAAATACTTGGGCGATGTGTTCGACATCCATGGCGGCGGCATGGATCTCCTTTTCCCCCACCACGAAAGTGAGATAGCCCAGAGCACCATTGCCCACGGTCATGCCCCGGTCCGTTACTGGATGCACAATAACATGATTACCATCAACGGTAAAAAGATGGGCAAAAGTTATAATAATGTCATCAAGTTGTCCGAACTGTTCAGCGGCAATCACCCTATCCTCACCCAGGCATACCACCCCATGGTCGTACGCTTCTATATCCTCCAAACACATTACCGAAGCACCCTCGACTTTTCAAATGAAGCCCTACAGGCTTCAGAACGCGCCCTACGCAGGCTTTGGGAAGCATACGAGATCCTCCAAAAACTAACCTCGCCCGGCAATACCGAACCGAAAGACGCTGCACTTAACACACAGGTAATTGCGTGGTGCACTGAATGTGAGTCATTCATGTCCGACGATTTCAATACGGCCAAAGTCATTGCCAATCTCTTCGAACTTGCCCCTGTTATCAATGGCGTCAAAGGTGGTCAGGTAGCCGCCGGTGCACTTTCGTCAGCCACAATCACATTACTTAAGGATACTTTTAAAACATACCTCGAAGACATATTAGGGCTCCAACCCCTTTTGGCCCAACAGGGAAATAAGATCGATGCCGTGCTCGCTGTATTGATAGACATTCGCAAAGACGCAAAAAAGAGAAAAGACTTCGCAACAAGCGACGAGATCCGCAACAAACTTGCCGAAGGAGGAATTTTTATTAAAGACGAAAAAGATGGTACAGTAAGCTATACAATTGAGTAAATTTCTCCAAAATGGACAAATTTACACTGCCCTTGGGTAAAATGTCTCCTATGGTATTATTTCAAAAAACACCAACCGGGAAAAACACAATAGGATTATATATTCAATATTGAGTAATTTAAAAAGGAAGGTGTCACCTGACGAAATAACCTGGGAAATACTCGGGGGTAAACGTTTTATGCCGTCACAACCCACCTACCACCCTGACTTTCTCACCATCGGCAACACGGGCATTCCAAAGCTTTCAGTCGTCAGCCTTTCAGAGGTATTAGATGTCCCAATGAAAGACATCCCTACACTCCTCAATATATCATAAAAAAACGCTCGGCAGAAAAAAAACCGATAAGCTTGATGCACTTTCCTCATCTCTCTCAATCGAAATAGCCGACAATATTTCTAAAGGATTGGCAGTTTTCGAAGACGCCGATAAGCTGAATCGATGGCTGCATAAACAAAACAAGGCGCTAAATGGCCTCACTCCGTTCGGGCTGTTCAGTACGCCCACAGGCATCAAACTAGTAAACCGTCTATTAGGTAGGATTGAAGAAGGCATCTATACCTAACATATATAATTAACGCTAGCTTACCGAATACGCTCCAATTTCAAACCCGGTTCGATGATCGTCTACCGCATTGTAAAACAAAATACAAGAACTACCGACCTTTCGGGCAGGGGTGAATATAAAGAAGGGGGACGATGGAACAATGCCGGTACTTATGCATTATACATAAGTGAAAATCGTTCGTTGGCGGCTTCTGAACTTTTAGTGCATCTCGATAGGACTGAGGCGCCTCCCAATTTATTTATCATGGCAATACAAGTAGCCGATACCGCAACCATATACGAAATACTTGATGCCGATTTGCCCAAAGGCCGGAAGATACCCGAAAATAATAGTTTAAAAAATATGGGGGACCGCTTATTGTCAGAAAATAATCCCCTTGCCATTAAAGCACGCTCTGCCGTTATGCCTTTTGAATACAATTATTTGCTCAACCCACGTTTCCCGCGCTTTTATCATTTGGTAAAGGTTATATCTGTTGAAAGTTTTGAGCTAGATAACAGGCTGTTGTAGCTTTTACAGCAATTTCATAAGTCTTTGAGAATGATAATTTATTCATAAATATTCAATCTAACCATAAAAAAACTAATTAGTACCTTTCCTGTCAATAACTTTGCGAAAAACGTTAGCGACAATAACGTCGCTTTGCTTACAATACGTTCTATTTCAGAATCAAATAATGAAAAAAATATCCCGTCTCTTAAAATACCTTGCAGAATATAAAGGCAAAATTGCCCTCTATTTTACAGCCAGTCTGTTGAGTATTTTATTCGGCTTGCTTTCCGTACTCATGCTCACGCAGGTCTTACAAATACTGTTTCAGACCAATGGCACGGCTTCTTCAACCCCAAATCGCACGGCGACTGCAACACCTCATTTTTTCGATGGAGCTATAGAATGGGCAAAAAATTACATCAACCATGCCGACAAACTAACCGCCCTTGCTTATGTGTGCGTAGCGATTAGCGTTTTTACCATCCTCAAAAACTTGTTCCTCTACATCGCACTATATGTACTCAACCCTCTGCGCAACGCTGTACTCCGCAGGCTCCGCGACGATCTCTTTACCAAAACACTGTCCCTTCCCATTGGTTTCTTCACGGAAGAAAGAAAAGGCGATCTCATTTCCAGGATGACTAATGACATCAACGAAGTAGAGTTGTCCATAATGAGCGTTCTGGAAGTATTCATCAGGGAGCCATTGACCATTATTTTTTACCTCGGCACCATGATCATCATGAACTTCCAGTTGACCATCATACTCCTCGTCTTCCTACCTGTCGCCGGTCTGATCATTGGGCGCATCAGCAAATCATTGAGAAAGTCCTCAAATATCGCCCAGGAACAATTAGGCAGTATGCTCGGCGTGATTGACGAAACACTGGTAGGCATGAGGGTCGTCAAAGCGTTCAACGCCGAGCAGCACCAGCACCTGCGTTTCATGAAGCTGAACAATCTTTTATTCCGCACACGAAACAAAATAGCCGCACGCCGCGAAATGGCGTCCCCACTGTCCGAAACCATGGGGATCGTAGTGGTAAGCATCATATTGTGGTATGGTGGTAAAACAGTGTTTGCCGGAACAGGGTTTAGTGGCGCGTCCTTTTTAACCTACATTGGCCTATTCGCACTCATCATTAGCCCATTCAAAAACTTATCTGCCGCATTCTACAACGTTCAGAAAGGTACTTCCGCGCTCGACCGCATTGAGCAATTGCTATCAGTGGAAAATACCATTCAGGAGATCCCCAACGCCAAACACATCAAATCTTTTGAGCGCAGCGTCGAATTCAGGAATGTCTCTTTTTCCTATGGCGATAAAAAGATCTTAGACAACATAAACCTCGTTATAGAAAAAGGAAAAATGGTGGCACTCGTCGGCGCGTCTGGTGCAGGCAAGTCTACATTTGTCGACCTCATCCCCCGCTTTCATGATGTAACGAGTGGTGAGATACTGATAGACGGTACTAATCTCAAAGATTGCAAGATTGACGACGTGCGTCGGCTGATGGGCGTAGTAAGTCAGGATCCCATTTTGTTCAATGATACCATTTATAACAATATCACCCTCGGCACCGGCGGAGCTTCAGAAGCCAACGTGGAAGATGCTGCGCGTGTGGCCCATGCCGATAAGTTTATCCTTCAGAAGGCTGACGGCTACCAGACAATCGCCGGCGACCGCGGTGCGCGATTAAGCGGCGGCGAACGCCAGCGCATCACCATTGCCCGCGCAGTACTCAAA